>Ga0078972_1001235_pt1 | contig 98021 bp, 88 predicted proteins | sample YelNatPaOPGAMG01_FD_67568 | JGI IMG/M metagenome (GOLD analysis project Ga0078972, IMG submission 67568) | Hot spring thermophilic microbial communities from Obsidian Pool, Yellowstone National Park, USA - OP-RAMG-01 (SPADES assembly) (version 2) | ecosystem: Environmental > Aquatic > Thermal... | reverse complement strand
AAATAGATGAGCACCGTTACGGCGGGAATAAAAGCGAACCGCGCCATAGTAAGCATGTTCGGCGTATTGAAAGGAATCCTGCCCAAAAAATCAACCCCCGTTATAAATATTGATTTTCGCCCGCCGTACTAAGCCGCCGTCGTTCCAAGCGGCTTATGCGAAGGGATCTTTGCGGTAATATGACCACAGCGTTCGAACATGATTGCCGCATCGCGCTTTGGGCGGACGCAAGATTCATTATAGCAGAAGGAATCGGGCTTTGCGGATCGCGAAAATATCACGGGTTTTTGTTCCACGGGCCTATCCTTAAGCTGTAATAATTGAGATCCAGCCTTTTTTCCCAGCCGTTTCTTATCCAGAACGAATTGCCGGCGTCGTTGCTGCGGAACACCAAAACGGACGCTTTAGTGATGCCCTCGGTTTTGAAAGCGGATATGACCGCGTTTACGAGTTCCCTTCCTATCCCGCGTCTCCTGTATTCCGGATCCACCGCGGCATGGTATATGTGGCCTCTGCGTCCGTCGTGCCCGCCCAATATCGCGCCTAATATCTCGCCGCGGTAAACCGCGACGAAACAGCTCGCCGGGTTGCGTTTCAGGAACCTCGATATGCCTTCGAACGAATCGTCGAAGCCGTCCATGCCCATACCTTCGACCCTGCTCCAAAGGTCGAACACTTGTTCGTAATCCATTATCGTCATCGGCCGGATTTCCATAGGCGCTCCTTTAGACGTTGAACTTAAAAAGCGTAACGTCCCCGTCTTTCATAACGTATTCCTTGCCTTCCTGACGGACAAGGCCTTTCGCCCTTGCCGCAGCCATATCGCCGCACGATTTTAAATCGTCGAACGCGACGATCTCAGCGCGTATGAAACCGCGCTCGAGATCGGAGTGTATCTTTCCGGCGGCGCCCGGCGCTTTCGTTCCCTTCGGGATAGTCCACGCGCGGACTTCCTTTTCGCCGGCGGTCAGAAAACTGATAAGGTTCAAAAGCTTATAGCTTTTTTGGATCAGCGTTTCAAGCCCGGTTTTTTGTATGCCGAGCTCGTCGAGGAACAGCTTTCTCTCGTCGGGATCGAGCCTTGAAAGCTCTTCCTCGAGCTTCGCGCATACGGTCATAACTTCGGCGTTCTGCGCTTCGGCGATTTTTTTCAGAGCCTCAACCTCGGCGGTCTGTCCCGATATGTCGCTCTCGTCGACGTTCGCGACGTAAAGCATCGGCTTGTCGGTCAGAAGGAAAAGCTCCGAAACGAGGGCCCTTTCCTCTTCGGACAGCTCCATGACCCTTGCGAATATCCCGCTTTCGAGATTGCTCTTTACCTTTGAAAGAGCGTCGCACTCCGATTTATATTTCTTGTCGCCCGATTTTATCATCTTCTCGGATTTCGCCAGTCTTTTTTCGACCGTCTCGATATCCGCGAAAATGAGCTCGAAGTTTATCGTCTCCGCGTCGCGCAGCGCGTTCACGCTCCCCTCGACATGCATCACGTCGCCGGTAAAACAGCGCACGACATGCAGTATGGCGTCCGTTTCGCGTATGAACGCCAAAAACCTGTTTCCGAGGCCCTCGCCGCGGCTCGAGCCGCGGACCAGTCCCGCGATATCGACGAATTCGATTACCGCCGGGGTGTATTTGCGCGGATGGTACAGGGAAGCCAAAAAGTCGAGCCTCTCGTCCGGCACGCTCGCGACGCCTACGTTTGCTTCCTTTGTGCTGAAAAGATAGTTGTTGCTCGCGGCGCCCGCGCCGGTAAGCGCGTTGAAAAGCGCGGATTTCCCGACGTTCGGAAGCCCCACTATTCCGAGTTTCATTTGATCCCCTGTGAAAAATAATGTAAATATTATAAGCCTTGGACCGTTAAAAAGCAACACGGAACATAAATTGGCGGTTGTGCGCCGCTGTAAAAAGTAGTAGAATATCTTGATAAAATTACAGTATACACCGGACAAGATTCGGAGGCGCTTAGATAAGTGGCAAAAAGCATAGACGAAATCAACGAAAAGATCAAAAAAGGAAAGGCCGTCGTATTCACGGCGGAACAGGCCGTCGCGATGGCGAAGGAGCGGGGGATCGCCGAATGCGCGGAAAAAATCGACGCCGTTACGACGGCGACGTTCGGAGCGATGTGCTCGTCCGGAGCTGTCCTTAATTTCGGGCACAGCGATCCGCCGATACGGATGAGCGAAATAACCCTCAACGGCGTCGAAGCGTACGGAGGGCTTGCGGCCGTAGACACCTATATCGGCGCGACCCAGCCGGGGCGCGACACGGGGATCGAATACGGCGGCGCGCATGTAATCGAGGATCTGATAGCGGGAAAAGAGATCGAACTCGAGGCTCGTTCGCTCGGCACCGACTGTTACGTAAGGAAGGAGATAAAGACGAAAATCAGGCTTTCCGATTTGAACCAGGCTTATCTCTTCAACCCGAGGAACGCTTACCAGAATTATTCTGCGGCGACCAACACGACGAAGACGACTAAGCGCACGTACATGGGGACCCTTCTTCCCTGCATGGGAAACGTGACGTATACGACTTCCGGCGAGATGTCCCCGCTTTTAAAAGACCCCAAACTGCGCACGATAGGGATAGGCACGAGGATATTGCTCTGCGGGGGCGAAGGGTTCGTTGTCTTCGAGGGAACACAGGCGGTAAACAAAGCGGAGACCCTCGAAAACGGGGACAAATATTACGCGGGGTATACCCTTGCGGTCATAGGCGACATGAAGGGCATGAAGAGCGAATACATCAGGGCGGCGACCTTCGACGGATACGGGGTATCTTTGTTCGTCGGGATCGGGATTCCGATTCCGGTCATCGACGAAGACATGATGGCGGACATAGCGGTGCCTAACGAGAGGCTGTATACGTACGTTTACGATTACGGATACAGCGAACGCTCGCGTAAAGCGCTCGCGCGCGTTTCGTACGCGCAGCTCAGATCCGGAGAGGTGGAAATAGACGGGAAAAAGATAAGGACCGCGCCGCTGTCCAGCGTCTATAAGGCGCGGAAAATCGCGGATGAGCTTAAAAACAAAATACTCAACGGAGAGTTTTTGATGACGAATCCCGCTGCGCCGCTGCCCCCCAGAGAAAAGCTCGAAGTGCTGAACACGGAGAGAAACAAATGAAACAGACAAGCATCAAGATAGGGCTCAAATTCCCGCCGGAGAAGGCGAACAAGCCCGTTGTTACCGAACTCGTAGGGTTCGGATTAAGCTTCAACATACTTCGGGCGTATATCTCTCCCGGAAAGACCGGGCATCTCGTGCTGGAGCTCACCGGCGGCGAGGAAAACGTAAAAAAGGGGATCGCGTTCCTTGAGCGCGAAGGCATAACCGTAACGGTTTTTTCGGAGAGCGTGCTGCACTATCAGGAGAAATGCGTCCATTGCGGCGCGTGCACTTCCGTCTGCCCTTCCGGGGCGCTCGTGATGAATCCCGACACATGGGAGCTTGAGTTCTCGATGGAAAAGTGCGTGCTTTGCGGGTATTGCATACGCGCCTGCCCCGCGAGAGCCATTAAAAATTTCGAAGACGATGTGCTCTGATTATACCGACAGGGAAGCATACAGGAAAAAAACGGCCTGCGGCCTTCCATGCTGGAGGACGCGCCATAAGGAAACCGAGCTTTTCATATGCGCGGACAGGGTCCTCGAAGAAAGAGCGTATGAAGCCGCCGTGCATCTGCGCCGAGTTCTCGACGAATACATATCAAAGAACGGGATTTTCAAAACCAGCCTTGAGCCTGTGGAGCCTGAACCGGGGGCGCACCCGGTGATCGCCCGGATGTGCGGCGCGGGAAAAGCCGCGGGCGTGGGGCCTATGGCCGCGGTCGCGGGCGCGTTCGCGCAGCATGTCGGCGGCGAGCTGTTGAAACTCTGCACGAAGGTCATAGTCGAAAACGGCGGGGACATATTCTTAAAGACCGGCGATAAAAGGACCGTCGCGGTGTTCGCGGGAAAAAGCCCTTTGTCGATGAAGATAGGGGTCGAAGTAGACGCCGCGTCGCCCGTCTCGGTGTGCGCTTCTTCGGGAACCGTGGGGCCTTCGCTCAGCTTCGGGAAGGCGGACGCCGCGGTAATAGTATCTTCCGACGCCTGCCTCGCGGACGCCTGCGCGACGCGGCTCGGAAACATGATAACTGCGAAAGACGATATCCGGACGGCGCTTGAAAACATATGCCGGATCCGGGGAGTGACCGGAGCCCTTGCGATAGTGGGGGACGAATGCGGCGCCGTAGGCGATATAAACTTAAAGGTATTGGGATGATACTTGTTCTTGACTCGGAATATAAAAAGCATATCGAAGACGCGGCCGCGGTAATAAAAAACGGAGGCGTCGTCGCGTTTCCGACCGAAACCGTCTACGGACTCGGAGCAAACGCATACGACGAATCCGCCGTGGCGAAGATATTCGAACTGAAAGGAAGGCCGCAGGACAACCCGCTAATAGTCCACGTCGAAAGCCTTCCGGCCGCGAAGAGCATCGCGGCGTTCGGCGAAAACGCAGAGAGGCTCGCGAGAAGATTCTGGCCCGGACCGCTCACGCTCGTTCTTGAAAACAAGGGGATCCCTTCGATCGTTACGGCGGGGCTTGGGACCGTGGCCGTGAGGATGCCGGACAGCGACGCCGCGCTGTCGCTTATTTCCGCATCCGGCGTGCCGATAGCGGCGCCAAGCGCGAACAAGTCCGGAAGCCCGAGCCCGACCTGCGCCCGGCATGTCCAAAACGATTTCGGGGATTCTCTTTTGATACTCGACGCCGGGGAATGCGGCATAGGCGTCGAATCCACGGTAGTCGATGTGACCGGAGAGGTTCCCGTCATACTGCGGCCCGGCGCGGTAACGGCGGAAATGATAGCGCAGGAAGCGGGGAGCGCGGAGATTTCTTCGGCGGCGCCCGGCGGAACGCCCCCTTCGCCCGGAATGAAATACAGGCATTACGCGCCCCGCGCGGACGTAACGGTCGTTGAGGGCGACAGGGCGGCGGTTATCGAGGCGATAAAGTTCCTGTACGACAAAGCGCTGAAAAACGGGGACAAGCCGCTCGTGATGGCGTGCAGGGAAAACAGGAAGCATTACGGCAAAAGGGACGTTTTCGTTACGGGCAGCGAGACGGACCCGCGCGAGGCCGCAAAAAACCTTTATTCGCTGCTCCGGAGCGCGGACGAGAACGGCTATACCGGGATCTTCTTCGAGGCGGTAAAAAAAGAGGGGATCGGTTTCGCGGTAATGAACAGGGTTTACAAAGCCGCGTCATATAACGTAATAAGGGTAACGGATAAACGATGAACGTTCTTTTCGTATGCACAGGGAATACGTGCAGGAGCCCGATGGCTTTGGCCGCGGCGCGAAAAATCGCTTCGGAAGACGAAAGATTGAAAGGGTTTTTTTTCGATTCCGCGGGCACCGACGCGCCGGAAGGCTTCCCCGCTTCTAAAGGCGCGCTGATCGCGATGCGCGAGGCGGGGACGGATCTGGGCGCGCACAGGTCGAAGCGCTTTACCGAAAGGCTCGCGGAGTGGGCGGACGTTATCTTCGCGATGGAACAAAGGCACATAGCGGCGATGACCGCGATCGCGCCGGACGGCCGAAGCAAGATGCGCCTTCTTTGCGAATATTCGCATACCGGCGGCGGGATACCCGACCCGTTCGGGGCGGATATCGAAACTTACAGAGCGGTAAGGGACGCAATAAGCGCGGCGGTCGAAAAGGCGTTGAAAAAGTTGGCCGCGCAAAACAATTTGTAAATTTTTAATAATATCCCGCCCGCGTGTACAACGCTCGCCGGATCCGTAGTATAATAAACCCATGCTTAAGAAAATTAGGATCGCATCGATTTTCGTTCTTCTCGCCTCGCTTTTAAGTTCGTGCGCGCAGAGCAAAAGCGCCTACGATATTTCGGGGTATCTCGAAAGCTTTAAAAAGATGGACTGGAGAGCGATGTATTCCTATTGCGCGCCCGCGGTGAATATAAGCGAAGAAGCGTTCGTTTCGAAATATGCCGCGATTTTCACCGGCATAGGAGTAACCGAAGTCGACGTTACGAAAATCGACGGCCCGGACGAAAACGGGGTATATAAATTCAGCGCGACCTATAAAACGAAGGAATACGGCGACATGAGCAGCGACTTTACGCTGCGCGCGGGCTTCAAGAACAAAAAGTGCGTGGTACTCTGGGATTATGATCTGATATTCCCCGACATGGAGGAGGGGAGCACGGTGCAAGTCCAGACGCTGCGCGCGCACAGGGGCGAGATATTTGCGTCCGACGGCTCGGCGCTCGCGAAAAACTCGTTCGCCGACACGGTTTACATGGAACCCGGCAAGATAACCGATATCGACGCCGTAGCGGCCGCGGTCTCCCCGGTTACCGGGCTGACGAAGAAGAAAATCATCGAAATGTTCAACAATGCCGTGCAGAAAGGAACGAACATAGTAGCGCTCGGGGCGTTTTTGCCCGGGACGCTTACGGAGCGGCAGCGGCAGAGCATACTGTCGGTGAAGGGGCTCTCGATCGACGACGAGCAGTTTACGCCTATTAGGAGCTATCCGCTTGCGGAAAAAGCGGCGCATATCGTCGGATATACCGGGTACGTGGACAAGGATTCGATACCAAAAGGCTATTCGGCTTCGGACAGGATCGGAAAAACGGGGCTCGAATCGGCTTACGAGAGCGTTCTGCGCGGCAGGGACGGTAAAATCGTATTCGTCAGGGATAAGTGGGGCAAGAACGTGCGCACGCTGTTTGAGGAGCCTTGCGTCGAGGGCGAGGATCTAAGGCTTACGATAGACGCGGGGCTGCAGCAAAAAGCTTACGACTCTCTTAAAGAACATCTTAAACAGGGGCAGTCCGGCGTAGCCATCGTGATGGACGCGAAAACCGGTTTCGTCCAGGCGATGGCGTCCTATCCTTCATACGACGACAACATATTCAACCTGCCGGTGCCGGAAGAAACGATGGCCGCCCTTAATGCGCCGGAAAGCCTGAAGCCTTTCCTGTTCAGGGCGACGCAGGAATATTATCCGCCCGGAAGCGCCATCAAGCCTTTTACGGCGGCCGCGGCTCTCGAGGCGGGCGCGGTGACGCCCGAAACCGTGTTCGACGGAAAGATAACGGACGACCAATGGCTCCCCGACGAACCGGGGTGGCACTGGAAGCCGATAACGCGAAAGGACGGCGCCGCGGGAACGCCTCTTAAGCTAAGCAACGCTCTCATACATTCCGACAACATATATTTCGCGTTCGCCGCCATGCGATTGGGCGACAAGGCGCTTACCGAGTATTTCAGCCGTATCGGGTTCGGAGAGGCGGTGCCGTTCGACCTGCCCGTAGAGAAGTCGAACCTCGTAAACGCGGACAGGAGGATGGACAGGAGGCTTCTCGCGGACATGGGGTACGGCCAGGGGCAGCTCCTTATAACGCCCATACAGCTCGCGGCGATGTATACCGCGCTTGCCAACGGCACGGGCGATATGATGAGGCCGGCGCTCGTACAGAAGTTTTGCCGCACCGACGGGCTAAAATACGATACGTTGAGCGAGACGAAGCCCGAGGTATGGAAAAAAGGCGCGGTGGCGAAAAGGACGCTCAACATACTTGCGCCGCTGCTCGAAGACGTGGTGAACAAAGGCACCGCGAAACAGGCAAAGATCCCCGGAGTAAGGATCGCCGGCAAAACGGGAACGGCGGAGATAGGGAGCGAAAAATCGAGAGAAATATCGTGGTTCGCGGGTTACTGGCTTGACGGGTATTACGACCGGCTCGTCGTCGTTATGGCGGACGTCGCGGCGAACCAGGGTTCCGTAAAATTCGAGATAGCAAAAGACCTGCTGACGCCATGATGTTTTGTCTCAACGGAATGGAAAACGCAAACGAAAGAATGAAGATCGATCTGCACGTACACACGACTTATTCGGACGGCGACTATACTCCGGCGGAAACGGTTGCGCTTGCGCGCGGCGCCGGGCTTGACGTTATCGCGATAACCGACCACGACGAATGCCGCGGGTTTTTGGAGCTTCACGGCGAGGCTCGCGGGCTTACCGTAATTCCCGGGATAGAGCTTGCGTCGCGGTTCGGCGGCGAAGTCCACGTGTTAGGGTTTCGGATAGACTGCGAAAACAAGGCTCTTTTGGGACATATCGCGCACACTTACGGACTCAGGCGCGAAAGGGCGGCGAAGATCGTAAAAAAACTCAATTCCGCGGGGATACGGATCTCGATGAAGGACGTCGAGGAAAATTGCCAAAGCGGCGTATTGGGCAGGCCGCATATCGCGGGCGCTCTCGTAAAAAGGGGCTACGCGCAAAACGCAAAGGAAGCCTTTATAAAATACCTTTCAAAGCACGGCGAATACTATGTGCCGTTCGAAAAAATAAGCGTCGAAAAAGCGGCGGAGCTGATCATCGGCGCCGGAGGGAAGCCCGTGCTCGCGCACCCGGGGCTGCTGCCGTCCGAAGCAAGGGAAGCCCTTTTTCCGGAGCTTAAGCGGATGGGGTTCTGGGGCGTTGAAGCGTACCATCCTTACCACAGCGGCGACCAGTGCGCGGAGTACGAGAAAAAGGCGATGACGTTTGGGCTTTACGTAACGGCGGGGAGCGATTTCCACGGAAGCGCGAAGCCGCTTACGGAAATCGGCGCGGAAAAACGGGGCGGAGAATATCTTCGCGAAAGCTTGGAGGCGCTGTTGGACGGCAGCTGATTTAACGGGGGCGCGTGCGGACGATCGGCGGCAATGCGAAATAAATCGTTGGTCCGTTCGCGGCGCGTTCATATTGATTGTAGCCGGTATAAGTGTTAAAATTAAATCCGGAATAACGGCTTTGCGGGGTAGTGGAATTGAAATCTTCAGTGAACGACATCAAGATTTTCGCGGGTTCGTCGGGAATAGGATTTGCGAAGAAAATGTGCAAATACTTGGGGAGCAACCTCGGCGACTCGGAAGTGATAAACTTTTCCGACGGCAACATATTTTTAAGAATAAAGGAAACCGTAAGAAACAAGGACGTTTACGTCGTGCAGTCGATTGGGATGAACCCGAACGACGAATTCGTCGAGATCCTTTTCTGGATGGACGCGCTGAAGCGCGCGAGCGCGAATTCGGTCACGGCGATCATACCGTACTTCAGTTACGCCAAGGGCGACAAGAAGGACGAGCCGAGGGTATCCATCAGGGCGCGCGTATGCGCGGAATGCATAGAGCTTGCCGGAGCGGACAGGATCGTCGTGATGGATCTGCACAGCGCGCAGGTCCAGGGGTTTTTCAAGAAACCCGTAGACCATCTGCTCTCGCTGCCGATCATCTGCGAATACGTCAAAGGGCTCGATATAATAGACAATCTGTGCGTCGTATCTCCCGACGCCGGGTACGCCAAGACCGCGAGAAAATTCGCGGATTACTTAAGGACGCCGGTCGCGATAGGAGACAAGATAAGGACTGGGCACAACGAGGACGCGAAGATAATGAACGTGATCGGAGACGTAAAGGGGAAAAACTGTCTCATTGTCGACGATTTCACCGTCTCGGGAGGGACGTTGGTCGATATCGCGAAAACGCTTAAAGAAAACGGGGCGAAACGCATAATAGCGGGGATATCGCACGTTATCGTTAGGGAAAAAGGGATCAAAAACATCGAGGACAGCCCTATCGAGATGGTTATCGGCACGGACAGCGTCAAAAACCCGTATATCGCGGGATGCGAAAAGTTCGTTTCGATATCCGTCGCGCCTTTATTCGCGGAAGCGGTTCTTAGGATACACGAAAAGGAATCTGTAAGCCCTCTTTTCACAAAAGTGCCGAAAAAAGTAGTCGACGACATTCAAAAATGACGCTCCCTTTTTACGTTTATTCATATTCGGACAAAAAAAGTCCAAATATGCCCGCATTTTGGCGGACGGACGGTTTTCCTTTGCATGGTGCTTGAATATTCGACTGTATATGATATAATTTCCTGACGGCTTGAACGGGCAAAACCGTTGAAAAGCGTTTTTCGATCAGCGACAATAAATCGGGTCCCGGAGCGCCTAAAGTGGAAGTCACGCATATAGCCATCGCCCTGCAAAACGCGCAGGCGGCCGAAAAAATCAAATACGCGCTGCAGCGCAGCGGCTTTTATGTCGGCGATATCTGCGAGTCGGGAAGCGAGACTCTGAGAAAAGTAAGGTCGAGCGCGACGGACATACTGATAATCAATTTCGATCTTCCCGATATGACGGGGCTTGAAGTAGCGACGATACTTGGCGACGAGAACATCTGCAGCGTTATACTGCTTGTTTCGAGCACGCAAAAGGAATTTTGCGCCCAGATTGTCGAGGACTACGATATCACTCTGCTTTTGAAGCCGTTGAGCTCCGCGGCGCTGCTCAACACCGTCGAGGCGGTCGTTTCGAACAGGAGGCGAATAAAAAAGCTTGAGCGCGAGCTGGGCAAGCTTAAAAAGGAGCTCGAGGACAGAAAAATAATCGAAAAGGCCAAGGGGATATTGATGAAAAAAAAGAGCATTTCCGAAGCCGAGGCGTACAGGCGAATACAGACGATGAGCATGGACTCGCGGGTCGCGATGAGGGATATAGCGGAAAAGATAATCGAGCTCGCGGGCAAAAGTTTCGGAGACGACGCGAAAGAATAAAAAAACGGAACGAATGATAAGGGCTTGCGGGCTCTTTTTTGTCGTATGTGCAAAAAATAAAAACTGTGGTATCATCTAAACGCCACGGGGAGGGGAATATGGGCCGCGACGAGGACACGATCTTCGCTCCGTCCACGCCGGGCGGAGGAGCCATATCGGTCATAAGGATTTCGGGAAACGACGCGCACCGCGTGCTCGACGCCGTTTTTAAGCGTACTTCGAAGGAAAAGGAGCACGCGCGGCTTTATCACGGTTTCCTCGAACACGCGGGGATGCGCGTGGACGAAGTGATGGCGGTGTATTTCTACGCGCCGCGCTCATATACCGGCGAAGACATGGGCGAGATCCACTGCCACGGAAGCAGGATGGGGCTCTTGGCGGCGATGCGCGCGCTGTCCGAAAACGGGGCGCGGCTCGCGGACCCCGGGGAATTTACGAAAAGGGCGTACCTCGCGGGAAAAATGGACCTGTCGGCGGCCGGCGCGGTCATGGACCTTATCAACGCTTCGTCGGAGGCCGGCGCGAACGCGGCGTTAAAACAGCTCTCGGGCGGTCTTTTCGACAAAATAACGTCGATACAGGAGCGCATTACGGACGCGCTTGCGATAATAGAGGCGGGCATCGAGTACCCCGAAGAAGACCTCGAAGCGGATATAAGAAAAGACGCGCTTCCTCTGATAATTTCCGCGAAAGAGGATATTAAAAAACTGGCGGCGACTTTCGAATCGGGACGGATGCTGATCGAAGGCTATTCGGTGGTGATAGCGGGAAGGCCAAACGTCGGGAAGTCGTCGCTGTTCAACATGCTTCTCGGAAAGGACAGGGCGATCGTTACGCACATACCCGGAACGACAAGGGATTCTCTCGACGACCGCCTGATGTTGGACGGCGCGCTCGTAAGGCTCGTCGATACGGCGGGGATGCGCGAAAGCTCCGACGCCGTCGAACGCTTGGGAGTAGCCCGTACCGAAGAAGCTCTAAAATCGGCGGATCTCGTGCTGTTCGTGACCGACGCGTCGGAGGGGGTTACCGAGGCGGACAGGGAGATATTCCGCGGGCTCGGGAAAAACGTTATCATAGTCCAAAACAAATGCGACTTGGGCGCAAAGGCGGGAGCCGGCGAAATAAAAAGCGAGTTCGGCGCCGAACCGGTTTTTACAAGCGCGCTTACCGGCGAAGGAAGGGAGACGCTGCTTAAAAAGATAAGCCCCCCCGCATACTCGGAGGCGGAAGACGTCGTGATAACGAACGAAAGGCATTACGGGATACTGGATGCCGCGCGCAAAAGCCTCGATTCGGCGATAGGGGCTTTCGACACGGCGGATCTCGACTGCGTGACGATAGATATAAAGGAAGCATGGGACAAGCTCGGGGAGATAACGGGGGTAACGGCGACGGCCGAGATAATAAACGAAATATTCGATAAGTTTTGTTTGGGTAAATAGATGGGATATCATGCCGGAAAATACGATATAATCGTCGTCGGCGCGGGGCACGCGGGGTGCGAAGCCGCGCTCGCGTGCGCGCGCATGGGGCGAAAGACATTGCTCCTTACGATAAACCTCGACGGGATAGCTCTTATGGCTTGCAATCCCGCGATCGGCGGGACGAGCAAGGGGCATCTCGTCCGCGAGGTGGACGCGTTGGGAGGCCAGATGGGGCTTTGCGCGGACGCGTCGTACATGCAGATACGCATGCTCAACACCTCGAAGGGCGCCGCGGTGCAGTCGCTGCGCTCACAGCAGGACAAAAAGCTGTACCAGCGCGTGATGAAATGGACGCTGGAGAACACCGATAACCTGCATATAACGAGCGCCGAAGTAACGGGGATAATCACGTCGGGCGGGAAGGCCTGCGGGGTCTGTACCCATCTCGGGGCGAAGTACGAAGCGGGGGCGGTCGTGCTTTGCACGGGGGTTTACCTCAAGGCGCGCGTGATAATCGGGGAGCACAGCGTCTCGTCCGGCCCGTCCGGGCTTTCGCCCGCCGACAAGCTCGACCTTACGGAACTCGGGCTTAAAGTGCAGAGGTTCAAGACCGGCACTCCGGCGAGGGTGGACAGGCGCACCGTCGATTTCTCCAAAACCACGCCGCAATACGGAGACGAAGACCCGGAATATTTTTCGTTCCTAACTAAAGGGGCTCCGAAAAAACAGTATCCATGCTTTCTGACTTATACTAACGAAAGGACGCATGATATAATAAGAAAAAACCTGCACAGGAGCCCTCTTTACAGCGGAAAGATACAAGGCGCGGGGCCGCGCTACTGCCCGTCGATAGAAGACAAGGTTGTAAAATTCCCAGACAAGGACAGGCACCAGATATTCATAGAACCGGAAGGGATATGGACGAACGAGATGTACGTGCAGGGGATGTCCTCGTCGCTTCCCGAGGACGTTCAGAAGCAGGTTTACGCGACCGTCCCGGGGCTCGAAAACGCGGTTTTCATGCGCACCGCGTACGCGATAGAATACGACTGCATAGACCCGACGCAGCTTAAAAGCTCGCTCGAATTAAAAGACGTCCCGGGGCTTTTCTGCGCCGGCCAGATAAACGGCACGTCCGGCTACGAGGAGGCGGCCGCTCAGGGGATAATCGCCGGCATAAACGCGGTCCAGTATTTGAAGGGCGAAGAGCCCGTGGTGCTGCGAAGATACGACGCTTACGCAGGAGTGCTTATAGACGACCTCGTTACGAAAGGCACGGCGGAGCCTTACAGGATGATGACCGCGAGGGCGGAGTACAGGCTCCTGCTGCGGCAGGACAACGCCGACATGCGGCTTACCGAAACGGGGCGCAGGGTCGGGCTCGTTACCGACGAGCGCTACGACGCGTATATGAGAAAAAGGGAAGCCGTCGAGGCGGCGAAAAAAAGGCTTTACGGCACGACGCTTCAAACCGAAGAAGCGAACGCGATCCTCGAGAGGAAAGGCCATCCGCCGGTCAATTCTCCGGTAAAGGCGGCCGCGCTTTTGATGAGGAGCGGGATCGGATACGAGGATTTAAAAAGCGTATTCGAGGAGGAACCGGGAAAGGACGTTTGGAAAAGCGCGCAGACCGAGATAAGGTACGAAGGCTATATAGAAAAGCAGCAAAAGCAGGTCGAAAGGTTCGCTTCGCAGGAGAAAAAGAAGCTGCCGGCGAAATTCGACTATAAAAGCATAAAAGGACTGAGGCTCGAGGCGGCGGCGAAGCTCAACATGGTAAGGCCGGAGACTTTGGGACAGGCGATGAGGATTTCCGGCGTTTCGCCCGCGGACGTCTCGGTGCTCGCCGTGTATTTCGGAAGGTGATATCGGCACAGACGACACTGAGGCGCGGATATATATTTGGAGAGAAAAAATGACCGGCCGTGTGGAAAAAAGCCTGCAAAGAGCAGGCGTCAGAAAAGGCTCCAAAGTCGGCGCCGCGGTTAGCGGAGGGATCGATTCTATGGCGCTGCTTCATTGCCTTTGCGCGCTTCGGGAGAAGATGGGCTTTGAGCTTATGGCGTTCCATTTCGAGCACGGCATACGCGCGCAACGCTCCAAAGAGGACATGGAATTCGTGATGCGCGAATGCGAAAAACTCGGCGTTTTGTGCGTTACCGGCGGCGCGGACGTGCCCCGGCTGGCGCGCGAAAAAGGCGTTTCGGTCGAGACCGCGGCGCGCGAAGCGAGGTACGCTTTTTTGGACGCGCAGCGCTGCGACTTTATCGCGACCGCTCACCACTCCGACGACAACGCGGAGACGGTGCTTCTCAACCTGATACGGGGAAGCGGATTAAGAGGACTGCGCGGCATCCCCGAAAAGAGGGGGAAATACATACGGCCTTTCCTCGACATATCGAGGAGCGAGATAGAGGAATATGTAAACAGGAACGGCATACCGTATTCGAACGACGCGACGAACGACGATATTTCGTATTCGAGAAACTATATCAGGAAAGAGATACTGCCGCGCCTGTCGCGCGTAAACGGTTCGGCGGCGCAAAACATATCGAGAGCGGCGAGGCTTCTTTTGGAAGACGAGGAAGCGCTCGAGGAAACGGCGCTCGAATCCGGCTGTATCGAGTACGCGCGGCGGGGGGCGTATATAGATCTTGAACTGCTCCGGAAACAAAAAGAAGCGGTCAAAAAACGCGTGATACGGCTCGCGGCGCAGGGCGCCGGAGGGCTTTACGACCTTGAGAACGCGCATGCCGAAGCGGTCTTGCGGCTCGCGGAAAAAGGGGAATCCGGAAAAAGGCTTGATCTCGCCCGCGGGCTTTTCGCGGAAGTGGTATACGGAAGGCTAAGGATCGCAAAACGCGAAAAAAGAGGACATGACGCCGCTTCGGCGCCGCTTCGCGAAGGGCGTTTCGAGTTCGGAGGCTGCGCGTTCGAATGCCGCGAATTCGGCGGCGCGCCGGTATTCAAAAACGGCGTGGAATATTTCGGCAAGGAAGCCGTGAAGGGCGCGCAGTTCCGGTTCCGAAAAGAAGGCGACTTCATAAGGCCGCTGGGGATGAAAGGCAAAAAGAGGCTTTCGGATTACCTGTCGGACAGGAAGGTGCCGTTGTCCGAGAGGGATTCTCTCGTGCTGATGGCCCGCGGGAGCGAAATACTTTGGGTCGTGGGAGTCGGGGTTTCGGAAAGCTCGAAAGTAAACGGCGGCAAACAAATATATGAGATAAAATATAAGGAGTATGGGGATGGACGGCGATATTAAATGCGTGCTGCTTACGCAAAAGCAGATCAGCAAAAGGGTAAAGGAGCTTGCCGGGGAGATAGACCGCGACTACGGCGGCAAGGAAGTCCTTCTTGTGGGAATACTGAAAGGCGCCTGCGTTTTTTGCACCGACCTTATCAGGGAGATGAAAATACCGGTAAAGATCGATTTCATGGCGCTGTCGAGCTACGGGTCTTCGTCGGTATCCTCCGGCGCGGTGCGAATACAGTACGACCTTGAGGAGAACATAGAAGGAAAGAACGTGCTCATAATCGAAGATATCGTGGACACCGGGCTTACGCTCAATTATCTTACGAAAACGCTGCGGTCGAGGAACCCGGCTTCGCTGAAAGTGTGCTGCCTGCTCGACAAGCCGCAAAGGCGAAAAATCGATTTTACGCCCGATTACACGGGCTTTAAGGTTCCCGACCAGTTCCTCGTCGGATACGGGCTCGATTATTCCGAGATGTACAGGAACTTAAAATACATAGGCGTGCTCAAGCCCGAAGTATACAAACAGGAGGCATAATTATCATTTCGTTCATATCTGTATAATTGAAATGGATGCCGCGATATGATAAAATGTAGTTTAAAGCAATTGAGGAGGATGACGTATTGAAAAAATCAGCAAGAGGGCCGCTGATATATGTGATCGGTTTCGTAGTTATACTGATGCTTATTACCTGGCTTACCGGCAGTCCGAAAACGGACAGCCGCGATATTATATACAAACAATTTTTGCAGTTGGTTCAGGAAAACAAGATCCAACAGGTTGAGATATTAAACAAAGATCTTTATGCGCTGGCGACGGACACGCAGATAAACAAAGACGCGTTCCCGGGAAAATACGATTATCATACTTATCTGCCCGACCAGCAGACGTTCGACAAGGACATGCAGGCCTTGACCGGCGCGGCGAGCACGAAGGATTATCCGTTCGAGATAAAATACTCGCCGGTCCCGCAGCCTTCGATAATCGAGGCCCTGCTGCCGTACATCATCATGATGGGTATCGTCGGGCTGCTGTTTTATTTCATAATCAGGCAGCAGCAGGCGTCGGGGAACAAGGCGCTTTCGTTCGGAAAATCGCGCGCCCGTATGCAGGTCGGAGGCAAAAACCAAAAAACGTTCGCGGACGTCGCGGGCGCGGACGAGGAAAAGGAAGAGCTTGCGGAGGTCGTCGAGTTCCTTAAGAACCCGAAGAGGTTTTTGGACCTCGGCGCGCGGATCCCCAAAGGGGTGCTGTTGGTTGGTCCTCCCGGAGGAGGAAAGACGCTGCTCGCCAAGGCGGTCGCCGGAGAAGCGGGCGTCCCGTTCTTTTCGATAAGCGGCAGCGATTTCGTAGAGATGTTCGTAGGCGTAGGCGCGTCGCGCGTTCGCGACATGTTTGAAAACGCGAAGAAGAATTCTCCCTGCATATTATTCATCGACGAAATAGACGCTGTCGGGCGCCAGCGGGGGAGCGGATTGGGCGGCGGGCACGACGAGCGCGAACAGACGTTGAACCAGCTTCTCGTCGAGATGGACGGGTTCCAGGTAAACGAAGGCATAGTGATACTCGCCGCGACCAACAGGAAGGACATTCTCGACCCGGCGCTGCTGCGCCCCGGAAGGTTCGACCGCCAGATAGTCGTGAATTACCCGGATATAAAAGGCAGGGAAGAGATCTTAAAAGTACACGCGAAGGGCAAGCCGTTCGAGGATGACGTCAACCTGAAAGTAATCGCGAAACGCACGCCGGGATTCACCGGAGCCGACCTTGAAAACGTGCTGAACGAGGCGGCGATACTGACCGCCCGGAACAAAAAGCAAAAGATAGGCATGGCCGAGATAGAAGAGGCGATAACGAGGGTGCTCGCGGGTCCGGAGAAGAAGTCGAGGGTAATAACCGAGAAAGACAAGACCTGCACCGCGTACCACGAATCCGGGCACGCGATCGTCGCGAAGTCGATACCCGAATGCGACCCCGTGCATCAGGTCTCGATAATCCCGCGCGGAATGGCCGCGGGTTATACGATGACGCTGCCGGATAACGATAACCAGCATGTGTTCAAAAGCAAGCTCACCGCGGAACTTGCGATGATGCTCGGCGGAAGGGCGGCGGAATCGCTGATCCTCGGGGACGTAAGCACGGGGGCGGTAAGCGATCTTCAGCGGGCTTCGGAAATAGCGCGCGACATGGTCGTAAAATACGGGATGAGCGATGAAATCGGGCCGGTTTTCTTGGGCGACAATCAGGAGCTGTTCCTCGGGAAGGAGATCGGGCATATGAAGTCCTATTCCGAAGAACTGGCGAAGAAGGTCGACAGCGAGATAAAAAGGCTACTCGACGAGGCGTATTCGAGAGCGAGCACGATACTGAAAGGCAAGACCGACCTGCTTCATAAAATGACAAAAGTGCTGATCGAAAGGGAAAAGATCGACGGGGAAGAGTTCGAAACGCTCTGGAACGGAGGAGAATTAGAGCCTTTGCCCGCGTGACGGCGGATACCAAAACCCCCTGTGTTAAACCGAGATCTGTTTATCGGGCAGCCGGTTTGACGCAGGGGGTTTTTGGCATATATTATTGGTGGTGGTGCTTTTTAATGATCGCATTATACAACAGATCTTCCCGTTTGTCAAACATTCGTAATATAAAATTAACAAAATAGTCTAAAACGCAATCTTATCTATAAATTTGACGTGCGGATCAAAGAAACTATGGTATTATGGATTTATGGAGCTGAACCTGACGTCCCCTAAAACGGTGCGGAACCTGCTGAACGAATATTCGCTCGCCCCGCTGAAGTCGAAGGGACAGAACTTTTTGATTGACGGCAACATCGCAGAAAAAACGGCGCGGGCAGCGATTCCCGAAGGCGCGTTCGCGCTCGAAATCGGTCCGGGACTGGGCGCGCTTACACAGCGCCTGCTTGCGCGGGCCGGAAAGGTTTTCGCGTACGAGATAGACTCCGGGCTTGTCCGCGCGCTCCGTGAGATATTCGCAGGCGAGAGCCGGCTGAGCCTCATGCACGAAGACTTTTTGAAAGCGGATATCGAAAGCGATCTGGCGGAGACCGCGCAACAGGGGATATATGTCGCCGCGAGCCTGCCGTATTATATAACGACAGACTGCATATTGAAGCTGCTGGATTCCCGGCTCAATATAAAAAGCATAACCGTCATCGTACAGAAGGAATTCGCCGATAAAGCCTGCGCGCGTCCGGGGGACAAGGATTATTGCGCGCTAAGCGCGGCTTGCTCGCTTTCATCGGATGCGCGGATATTGTTCACCGTGCCGCCCGGATGTTTTTATCCCGAGCCGAAGGTAGGATCCGCGGCGCTTGGGATGCGGATAAACGAAGCCGAAAAAGAAGAAACGAAGGAGCGCTTGAGCCTTGTCAAAGCGCTTTTTTCGGCGAGAAGAAAAACCGTAAAAAACAACCTTCAAAGCGCGTTCGGGCTTCGCGCGGAGGAGGCGCAGGATATTCTGAAAGATTCGGGAATAGACATAAACGCAAGAGCGGAAAACCTAAGCGTCATCGAAATAAAAAAATTGCACAAAAATTTAAAATCAGCGTCAAAATATACGGAAAACAGACTAAAATCATTCAAGCAATAGATTAACGGTAAAAATTTTTGCAAGTTTAAGATTGCATTCCGTCATAATTTATAATATACTGTTATCAGGCGGATTCTTTGGATCCGGTTTTAAATGATATTGTGAGGAGAAATATATGACGACGAATAAAAAGCTCATCGCATGGGTCGAGGAAGTAAAAGAGCTTTGCAAACCGGACGCGGTTCACTGGTGCGACGGATCGCAGGGCGAATACGATATGCTTTTGAACGGGATGGCGCTAAGCGGCGCGGCGACGAAGCTTGATCCCGAAAAAAAACCGGGGTGCTATCTTTTCCGCAGCCATCCTTCCGACGTCGCGCGCGTCGAGGACAGGACATTCATCGCGTCGAAGACCCGCGAGGAAGCGGGGCCCACGAACAATTGGATAGACCCCGGCGAACTTAAAAAAACGATGAGGGAGCTTTATTCCGGCTGCATGAAGGGCAGGACCATGTACGTCATACCGTTTTCGATGGGGCCAATCGGATCCCCGATATCGAAGATAGGCGTAGAGATAACGGACAGCCCTTACGTCGTCGTAAATATGCGCATAATGACCCGGATGGGAAGCGCGGTGCTCGAAGCGCTTGGGGACGGGGAGTTCGTTCCCTGCCTCCATTCGGTGGGCGCTCCGCTCGAGCCGGGACAGGAAGACGCCGCGTGGCCCTGCGCCCCGATGGATAAGAAATATATAAGCCATTTCCCGGAGGAAAGGCTTATATGGTCGTACGGTTCCGGCTACGGCGGGAACGCCCTTCTCGGGAAAAAGTGCTTCGCGCTGCGCATTGCGTCTGTGCAGGCGCGGGACGAAGGCTGGCTCGCGGAGCATATGCTGATACTGAAGATCACAGACCCGGCGGGCAACGTCAAATACTTTACCGGCGCTTTCCCGAGCGCCTGCGGGAAGACCAACCTCGCGATGCTGATACCGACCATTCCCGGCTGGAAGGTGGAGACCATCGGCGACGATATCGCCTGGATGAAATTCGGCGCCGACGGGAGGCTGTACGCAATAAACCCCGAATACGGATTTTTCGGAGTCGCTCCGGGCACCTCGATGCAATCGAACCCGAACGCCATGAAGAGCACGATGAAAAACACGATATTTACGAACGTCGCGCTTACCGCCGACGGCGACGTGTGGTGGGAAGGCATAGGATACGACGCCCCCGGACGCCTGACGGACTGGAAGGGGCGCGAATGGGAGCAGGGAAGCCCGGAACCCGCGGCTCATCCGAACGCGAGGTTCACCGCTCCGGCGGCGCAGTGCCCGGTTATAGCGCCGGAATGGGAAGACCCGAACGGAGTCCCGATATCGGCCATACTTATCGGGGGAAGGCGCCCGAACGTGATACCTCTCGTGCACGAGAGCTTCGACTGGAAGCACGGCGTTTTCTTAGGCTCGATAATGGGGAGCGAGATAACGGCCGCGGCGATATCGTCAAAAATTGGCGAAGTAAGGCGCGACCCGTTCGCGATGCTTCCTTTCTGCGGCTACAACATATGCGACTACCTGCGGCACTGGCTCGACATAGGCGAAAAATCCGACGAGAGCAGGCTGCCGAAGATATTTTACGTGAACTGGTTCCGCAAGGACGAAAACGCAAAGTTTCTCTGGCCGGGGTTCGGCGAGAACAGCAGGGTCTTAAAGTGGATATTCGAGCGCGTCAGCGGAACGGGTAAAGCGGTAAAGACGGTAATAGGCTATATGCCGACGGCGGACGCCCTTGATACGGCGGGGCTTGATATAAGCAAAGACGCCGTGAACCGGATTTTAAGCCTCGACAAGGAGGAATGGCTGGCGGAAGTCGAGTCGATAAAGGAACATTACGCAAAGCTCGGGGACAGGATGCCGGCGGAGCTGAAAAACCAGCTAAAAAGCCTCGAAGAGAGGGTCAACAAGCTATAATCCGCGCAAAATCGTTTTCCTGCAAAAAGCGGAGAAGCAAACCTCCGCTTTTTGTTTTTTCCGCGCCGCGATTTTTACAATAAATATTTTTTGATAAACGATACATAATATGCTATCATATGCCTGTGAAAAATCCGGAAAATAAAAAACGCATATATGGGCGCACGGTTATCCTTCTGTCGTTGATCGCGCTTGCCGCCGTCTCCTGTTTCGCTTTTTACACAGGGCTGACCGTAAGAAATTACGTCGTTGAGAGCGCTAAGGTCACAGGCGGCGCAACGGTAAAAATCGTGGCCATAGCGGATCTTCACAGCCGCGTTTACGGGGAAGATCAGGAACCTCTGCTTGATATGATAGCCGCGCAGAAACCGGACATGATCGCGCTCGCCGGCGACATCGTGGATAATAAGGCTCAGGATACCGGAGCGAAGATGTTTCTTCGGGCGGTCCCGAAAATTGCTCCGGTTTATTATGTTTCGGGAAATCATGAATTTCAGACCCAAAGATATGATGAGATCAAAAAAATGATCGAAGGTTACGGAATAACGGTTTTGAGCGGCGAACGCAAATATATCACGATAAACGGGGCGGATTTATGCGTCTGCGGGATCGACGACCCGGCGGCGTTTGAATACTCGGACGACCCGCGGATCTTAAAATATAAGGACGCGGACGGGATGCTGAGCCAGTTTTCAGATTTGGGGGACGGCACGTTCAACATATTGCTCGCCCACCGCCCGGAACTGATCGAAAGCTACGCCAAATATGATTTTGACCTTGTCTTATCGGGGCACACCCACGGCGGGCAGGTAAGGATACCCCTTGTTCTAAACGGGGCGTTCGCCCCGGATCAGGGGTTTTTCCCAAAATACGCGGGAGGAAGATATGACTTGCGCGATATGACGATGATAGTAAGCAGGGGGCTTTCGTTCAGCGGCAAAGCGCCGCGCGTTTTCAACCCGCCCGAAGTCGTCTCGGTATGTATCGAGGGGAAGAAATAAAAACCGAAAGGGCCCTCCGGCGGGAATGCCGTTGGCCTTAAGCGCGTTTAAGCCGCATGTTCCGGCGCAAAACCCTTGCGCAGTCGTCGCAGAGCATTATAACGAACGCGGTGAGCAGCATCGCCCAGAAGCCGCACGTCGCCGTCCCGCCCGCTATCGCGCTCGCGATAACGAGGGTGAGCAGGTTCGCGAACACGCTCGCGATCCCGAACGTGACTATGTTGAACGCAAGCGCGAGGGCAACGAAAACCGGGCGAAGGACGGTGTTCACTGCGGCGAGTATTAGGGCAAGGATGAACTCCGATATCACCGGAGCCTCGGGCAGGAGCCTTATTTCCATGAACACGAGCAGCACCGCGAAATACATTACGACCTTGACAAGAAACCGAAATATGAACCTCATACCCCTACCTCAGCAAAACCTTTATTTTTACACGCGCGTCCGGTTTTTTTATGTCTATGGACGCGAAATCAAGAGCCCCGACGCCGCGGATAAGGTCAAGCGCGTCCTCGGCGTCTTCGAGCGTTTTCCACGCCCTGCCCGTCGCGCGCGTGAAAAGGCTCATGATATCCTGCGCCCCCTCGATCACCTCGTAGAGGCACCGAAGCGGGAACGATATGAATACCGGGAACCATTTAACGCGCGCCGATACTATAACGAACCGCGCCTTTCTAATCGACATAGATCTTTACCTTCGCGCCCTTTTCATCGGTTCCCGTTTCAACGTTGACAAGCTCCTCGGTCAGCCCGCCGCTCTCGAACATCTCGATTAGCTCGCGCAGGTCTATCGCGTCGAGGTCGATGCCCTTGTCGGAAAGCTCTTTCCTCGTTTCCTTCGGCACGAGGGACAGCAATCCCATCGCCTTTTTCGCGATCGCGAGAGGCACGTTCACGTTCACCTTGGCGCGCCCGTCGGACTCGGGATCGGACGCGTCGACGCGGATGCGAAGCATCGTGCGCTTTGCCGCCGCTTGCTTTTGTTCCCCCTGCCCTATCGCCGCCAAAAGTTTTTCGCCTTCCTCCGGCGTTATCTTTCCGGACCTGACCATTTCAAGAATCCTCAATACTTCCTCGTTCATGACACGCATATCCTTTCAAATATTTTTCAGTAGTTCCGCCGCCTCGCCGGCGGTTATCTCGCCTTTTTCCAGCCGGTCGAACACGGTTTTTCGCTTTTCGCGGATTTCCTCCGCCGTCGGGCTCGTCTGAAGGCCTAATTTTCTGATCACGGATTCGAGCCTGTTCTTGACCGTCGGGTAGGAAATGCCGAGGCTTTTCTCCACGTCCTTTATGCTGCCTTCGCATTTTAAGAACGTGAGAACGAAAAATTCTTCTTCAGCGCTCAGCCTGCAAAATTCGCATCCGCTGAAATTCCCGCAAAGCTCGCTTCCGCAGCCGCCGCAGGTAAGCCTCGTCGTTTCGTATTGTCCGCCGCATACCGGGCAGGCGGCGGGCGCTTTTCTGTTCATATCCCACCCTCCCTATCCGCTCCGATAAAAATTAGTTCAGAGCGGCTTAATTTATATTATATTAATAGCACGAAAAATTAATATTGTCAATATATAAATTAAAATATTTAATTTTGATCTCAACATACCTGATTTAAGAAGTTTTTAACCGTTTATTGTTGTTGATCAGACGATGCGAAACGGTGAAATCGAAGTAAGAGTACCGGATAATGTATTGCTAAACGTTATACAATAGAATATAAAAAAAAGAAAGGAGGTGCTGTTATGGCTACTAAAACGGCGAATGTCCTCGCTCGTGTCGAGCCGGAAATAAAGGAAAAAGCGGAAGCCATCATGTCAAAACTGGGGGTTCCGGCTTCCGTTGTTATCAATATGCTCTACAAGCAAATTGTTATGACGAAAAGCATTCCGTTTTCCCTGTCGCTTCCCGCCGCCCCGATGGCACGCGATGAAATCGACGCCGATACGTTCAATACTATCATGCAGAGCGGCTTGGATGAAGCAAAAGCCGACCACTCTCGTCCGGCTTCCGAGGTATTCGCCGATTTAAAACGGGGATTATAGCTTATGGCGGACGATACGTATACGGTAAAAATCACTAACATATATACTTTTACCCGCGGTTCGTTAAAAACAAAAGAAAGCCGCAAAAAAGGCCGCCCTCGCGGACGGCCCCTTTGGATAGATTCGGTTAAAAGTTTATACGTCGAAATACAGATGGAATTCGTACGGATGCGGGCGAAGCCTTACGGGGTCTATCTCCGCGGACCTCTTGTAATCGATCCAGACGTCGATGACGTCCTTTGTAAATACGCCGCCTTCGAGCAGGAACTGATGGTCTTTTTCCAGCGCGTTTATGGATTCCTCAAGAGAACCAGGGACATGCTTTATCCTTCTCGCTTCGTTTGCGGGGAGCTCGAATATGTTCTTGTCCACGGGATTGCCCGGGTCGATCCTGTTCTTTATGCCGTCGAGCCCCGCCATGAGCATCGCCGAAAAAGCGATATAGCCGTTGCACGAGGGATCCGGCGGACGGAACTCGATGCGCTTTGTGGCAGGCTTTTCGGAATACATCGGTATCCTGACGGCGGCCGAACGGTTCCTCGCCGAATAGACGAGATTGACCGGAGCTTCGTAACCGGGGACAAGGCGCTTGTAAGAGTTTGTCGACGGCGCGCAGAACGCCATGAGCGCGCTCCCGTGCTTTAACAGCCCGCCGATATAGTATTTCGCGAGATCGCTCAGCTGGCCGTAACCGTCCTTATCGAAGAACAGATTGTTCCCGCCCTTCCATATCGACTGGTGGACGTGCATCCCCGAGCCGTTGTCTCCGTAAAGCGGCTTTGGCATGAACGTCGCGGTGTATCCGTATTTTTTCGCGACATTCTTTACGACGTATTTGTACATCAGCATGTTGTCGCCCATCTTTAAGAGCGTGTCGAATTTCATGTCGATCTCGCACTGGCCGGCCGTCGCGACCTCGTGGTGGTGCACTTCGATGTTGACCCCGGATTCGATCAGGGTAAGCATCATCTCGCTTCTTACGTCCTGAAGCGTATCGCTCGGCGGAACGGGGAAATAGCCTTCCTTATAGCGGATCTTGTATCCAAGGTTCGGGTTCTCTTCTTTTCCGGTATTCCATGCTCCCTCGTTCGAGTCGATGAAATAATACGACTCGCTCTGATTCGAATGGAAACGGATGCCGTTGAAAAGGAAAAATTCGAGCTCCGGCCCGAAGTAGACGGTATCTCCGATCCCGCTCGCCTTAAGATACGCTTCCGCTTTCTGCGCGATATACCTCGGGTCTCTCGTATACTGTTTCTTAGTCATCGGGTCATGCACGTCGCAGATAAGGCTCAGCGTCGGTATTTTGCAGACGGGGTCGATGACCGCGGTGTTCGGATCCGGGAACAGCAGCATGTCGGATTCCTGTATCTTCTGGAACCCCCTTATCGAGGAACCGTCGAACCCGATCCCTCCTTCGAACAGGCCTTCGTCAAACTCGTTCAGCGATAATGTAAAATGCTGCCATAGTCCGGGCAGATCGTTGAACTTCAGATCCACCACTTGTACGTTTTTTTTCTTCGCCAGTTCAAGCACGTCTTTTGGTGTCATATACAGAGTCCTCCTAAAAAATTTAATAAAAAAAGGCGTTCCAAACATAAATTCGGAAACGCCGTTGTTCCATGTTTAAACTTATAAAAGTTTAAAAACGCATATTCGATTGATTCATTAATATCATTTTATTGCGTTTAAGTCAATACTGATACGAAAATAATTAGTTTTTTGCGTGAAAAAGGCCGGTTTTTATTAAAAAATCGTTGATATGCGGGCTAAAACGAGTATTTTTTCGCGATGGCCGGTTCCAAAAGAATTATGATTATTTACACCGCAAATATAAAAAGTCCTTTTAATCCGGCGGGATTTTGTATATAATATATATTATATTGTAGATTCCGGCGCGAATCGGGGCAAAGCCCGCTTTGCGGCCTAAACGCCGGATAAATTTATGGCGGGGGGTCCTTTCGGAGCGCATGTTCCGGAAAAGTTCTGCGATAAATAAGACAGGAGAAGAAAATGGTGCTTCATATCGGCAAGGATACGATAGTTCCGCTCAAAGACGTGGTTTTCATACTCGATTACAAGGAGGCAAGGACTAACGACGATACGAACAAAGCGTTGAAAAAACTAAGCGACGCGGCGCACAATATCTTCATTGAAAAGCATAATATCAAGTCGGTCGTCGTCGCGAGGTTCCTGAATAAATTTTTCATTTACTATTCTCCCATCTCCCCCGCCACGCTTTACAAGCGTTCAAAAACTTAAATCTTTAAGGAGAAGAAATATCCGATGGCTACTGTGGAAAATCAATACGACGCCTCGCAGATACAGGTGCTCGAAGGATTGGAGCCGGTGCGAAGGCGCCCGGGCATGTATATTGGCTCGACGGACGCGCGCGGCCTGCATCATCTCGTTTACGAAGTGGTTGACAACTCGGTCGACGAGGCGATGGCGGGAGCGTGCGACCTTATCAGCGTTACGATTTGCGCCGACGGGAGCGTCCGCGTCGAGGACAACGGCCGCGGGATACCGGTCGAAACGCATCCGAAGGTCGGAAAATCGACGCTCGAAGTCGCGCTTACGATGCTGCACGCGGGAGGGAAGTTCGGGGGCAACGGCTATAAGGTCTCGGGCGGGCTTCACGGAGTCGGCGTTTCCGTCGTCAACGCGCTGTCGAAAAAGTTGGTCGCCACGGTAAAAAGGGACGGCAAAGTATACGCGATGGAATTTTGCAGGGGCGAGGCGGCCGGAGAGCTCAAAACAATCGGCAGTTCGCAAGAAACGGGAACGTCCATACAGTTCTGGCCGGACGACGAGATTTTCGAGACCGTCGAGTTTGAGTTCGACATGCTGCGGTCGCGCCTTCGCGAGCTTGCGTTCCTCAACAAGGGGGTAAGGATAAGGATACGGGACGAACGCACGGACAAACAGAGCGATTTTTTCTTCGAGGGCGGGATAGTGCAGTTCGTTAAGTACCTGAATAAAAACAAAACCGTGCTGCACGAGGAGCCGGTATATTTTCAGGCCGCGAAGGACAGGCAGATCGTGGAGATCGCGTTCCAGTACAACGATTCCTACAACGAAAACATACTGACGTTCGCAAACAACATACCCACGCACGAGGGCGGGACGCACCTGTTAGGCTTTAAGTCCGGGCTCACGAGGGTGATGAACGATTACGCGAGGCGCTTCGGGCTTATAAAAGACAAGGATGACAGCCTTTCGGGCGAGGACATAAGGGAAGGTCTTTGCGCGATAGTCAGCGTCAAGCTGCCCGAACCCCAGTTCGAGGGGCAGACGAAGACGCGGCTTGGAAACAGCGAAATCCGCACGCTCGTTGACGGCGCGTTCGCGGAAGGGCTCAAAGCCTTCCTCGAGGAGAATCCGGGCATTGCCCGGGAAATCTTAGGCAAGTGCATAGTCGCGCAGCGCGCGCGCGAAGCGGCGAGAAAGGCGCGGGAGCTAACGAGGAGGAAATCGGCGCTCGAGAGCGCGTCGCTACCCGGCAAGCTCGCGGACTGCAGCGAAAGGGACGCCGACAAGTGCGAGATATTCATAGTCGAGGGCGACAGCGCCGGCGGAAGCGCCAAACAGGGCAGAGACAGGAGGTTTCAGGCGGTGCTGCCTTTGCGCGGCAAGATATTGAACGTCGAAAAGACGAGGCAGGACAAGGCTTTCGCGAACGCCGAGATAAAGGCGATGGCTACCGCGTTCGGCGCGGGGATAGGCGAAGAGTTCGACGTTGAGAAACTGCGCTACAACAAGATAATCTGCATGACCGACGCGGACGTGGACGGAAGCCATATACGGATACTGCTTCTTACGTTCTTTTACAGGTACATGAAAGAGCTTATCGAGTCGGGGCATGTCTATATCGCGCAGCCTCCCCTATACAAGGTAACGAAGAATAAAACGGAGAAATACCTTTACAGCGACGAAGCGCTGGAAAAATACCTGAACGAAATCGGAAAGGACGGCGTCACGATACAGCGCTATAAGGGGTTGGGCGAAATGAATCCCGAACAGCTTTGGGAAACGACGATGAACCCGGAAAACAGGACGCTGCTTCAGGTATCCGTTGAAAACGCGCTCGAGGCCGAGGAGATTTTTACGGTGCTGATGGGAGACGCGGTCGAGCCGCGGCGCGAATTTATTGAGCAAAACGCCAAGCTCGTCGTTAATTTGGACGTCTGACAAAGAGAGATTTAATATAAATTGAGGTAACTGACTTGGACGAAAAGAGAAAAGCGATAATACCCGTTGATATCGAAAAGGAGATGAAGACTTCCTTCATTTCCTACGCCATGGCGGTAATAATAAACCGCGCGCTGCCCGACGTGCGGGACGGTTTAAAGCCGGTGCACAGAAGGATTCTTTATTCGATGAGCGAACTGGGGCTTACGCCCGACAAGCCGTTCCGGAAAAGCGCGAGGATAGTCGGCGACGTGCTCGGAAAATACCATCCTCACGGCGATTCGGCGGTATACATGTCTATGGTGAGGATGGCACAGGATTTCTCCACGAGGTACCTTCTTGTAGACGGCCACGGCAATTTCGGAAGCGTGGACGGCGACGCTCCCGCGGCGATGCGCTATACCGAGGCGCGGCTTTCCGACATGTCGATGGAGCTGCTGCGCGATATCGAGAAAAACACCGTCGATTTTTACCCGAATTTCGACGAAACGCTTATGCAGCCCTCCGTACTGCCCTCGAAATTCCCGAACCTGCTCGTTAACGGGACGGGCGGCATCGCGGTGGGCATGGCGACAAACATACCCCCGCACAACCTCGCGGAAACGATAGACGCGGCGGTGCGGCTTATCGACGATCCCGACGCGGATATAGGCGACCTGATGGAGCATCTTCGCGGGCCCGATTTCCCGACGGGCGGTATAATCATGGGCACCGCCGGAATAACGCAGGCGTACAACACCGGACGCGGGAGGATATGCGTAAGGGCTAAGGCGGAGATAGAGGAGTTCAAGGCGGGCCGCCACCGGATAATCGTTACCCAGATACCGTATCAGGTTAACAAGTCGGCGCTTATTGAGCATATCGCGGAACTGGTGCAGGAGAAGCATCTCGAAGGCATATCGGACATAAGGGACGAGAGCGACAAAAGCGGGATGCGCATCGTTATCGAGCTCAAGAAAGACGTCAACGCGAACGTTATTTTAAACAGGCTATACAAGCATACCCAGATGCAGGATACTTTCGGCGTCATAATGCTCGCGCTCGTGGACGGCGAACCGAAGGTCCTCAACTTAAAAGAGATACTGCAACACTACCTCGAACATCAAAAAGACGTGATAGTGCGCCGCACGAGGTTCGACCTCGAACGCGCGGAGGCGCGCGCGCATATACTCGAAGGCCTGATTATAGCGCTCGATAACATAGACGAGATAGTCGATATGATAAAAAAATCCCCCGACGTGCCGACGGCGAGGGATTCACTTATGAAAAGGTTCGCCCTGTCCGAAAAGCAGGCGCAGGCGATACTCGACATGAGGCTTCAGAGGCTTACCGGGCTCGAACGCGAAAAGATAGTTTCCGAATACGAGAAGCTTTTGGAGCAGATAGCGTATTATAAGAAGGTGCTCGGCTCGCCGCAGATGGTGCTCGACATTATCAGGCGGGAGCTGCTCGAGATAAAGGAAAAGCACGCGGACGCGAGGCGGACCGAGATAACTCTCTTAGCGGACGACATAGACCTTGACGAGATGATACAGGAAGAGGACATGGTCGTGACCCTTACGCATTTCGGGTATGTAAAGAGGCTGGCCGCTGATACCTACAGGACGCAAAGGCGCGGCGGGCGCGGAGTGTCAGGGCTTACGACAAGGGAGGAAGATTTCGCCGAGCACGTAATCGTAACGTCCACCCACAGCAATCTGCTGTTCTTCACGAACATGGGGAAGGTATACCGCCGAAAATGCTATGAATTGCCCGAAACGGGGCGGACCGCGAAGGGGATGGCGATAGTCAACCTGCTGCAGCTCGACGCGGGAGAAAAAATCTCCGCGGTGCTGCCCGTATCCGATTTCGATAGCGGAAAGATGCTCGTTCTTGCGACGAAAAAAGGTCTCATCAAGAAAACGGAGGTCGGCGAATTCAAAAACATACGGCAGAGCGGACTTATCGCGATAAGCCTGCGCGAGGGCGACGAACTGATCGGCGTGCTCGAAACGAGCGGTAAAGACGAGCTTCTTTTGGGCACCGCGAAGGGGATGTCGATCAAATTTCCCGAGAGCGACGTACGCACGATGGGAAGGACGGCGATGGGCGTAATATCCATATCGCTTCGCGACGGAGACAGCGTTGTCGGGATGAGCGTCGCCGATCCCGGAGGAGAGGTTCTCGTAATATCCGAGAACGGATACGGGAAACGCACTCCCGTCGGCGAGTACACGCTCCAGAGACGCGGAGGTATAGGCATAAAAACGCTGCGCGTGACCGAAAAAACCGGGGACGTTTCGGCGCTGAAAGTCGTCGGCGGAAACGAGGACATAATGCTCATCAACGACGCGGGCGTTATCATCCGCATGAAGGTCAGCGACATATCGGTCATAGGCAGGGATACTCAGGGCGTCCGGCTTATGAGCCTTGAAGAAGGCGCGAAGGTGGTCTCGGTCGCGCTTGTCCGCTCCGACGAGGAATCGGATGAATCCTAAGAGCGTCTTTATATTTCGCTAACGGGGAGAATACTTGAGGACAGGAAAAAACCGTTTATTCGAAATAAACAGGAAATCGCTGATTATCGCGGGCTCGGTATTCGCCGCGGCCGCCCTTGTCGCGGGGTTAGTGCTGCTTGTATCCGCGAACACGAAAACCGTCGAGAAAATGGCCGCCGTGGACGAACTCCTCTCAGCCGGGGTCGTAAACGTCGGACTGCGGACGGACTTGTGGCCTTTGTGCAGATATGACGATACCGCCGGAACTTTTGAAGGGCTTGAAAAGGACGTCGCGGACGAGATAACGGGAAGGCTTTTCGGCGCAAAGATAATAGTCAATTACGTAAAAGTCGATTCCGAGACAAAAGACGCGCTGCTTCTGACCGGCGGACTCGACATGTCGCTCGGCGCCTCCGTCGCCGGCGGCAAGGCGGGAATCGACTATTCGGATCCGTTTTTTACCGAAGGTTCGGCGTTCCTCGTAAGGAGCGGAGAAATGACGAGCGAGGACGGCATAAACGGAGGGACGGTCGCGGTCGTGCAGGGATCGCCCGAAGCCGCGAAATACGGCAAGGACAAAAAAACGACTTATATCGAAAACTATCTCGACGCAAAAAAAATAAGCGCGTCGGTCAAGGTATACGCGTCGTATCCGGAAGCCGTCGAGGCTCTGAGGAAGAAATTCGTGACCGCGCTGTGCGCGCCCGAAACGTTTTTAAAAATCTACGGCAGGTCGGGGATGCTTCTTCTCCACGAAAGGTTCATCCCCTGCGGGTATTGCGTCGAAACGAGGCAGTCGCTTAAAGGCCTTGTCACCGCGGTAAACGAAACGATACGCGAAATGCAAAGCGACGCCACGATGGACGGGCTTATTACGAAATGGGGGCTTTCGCCCTACATGGAACAACAATAGACGGAGGAGCGCGATGAACAGCGGCCTTATAAGAGTGGGCGCGGCGGTGCCGGAGGTATCCGTCGGCAACCTGCGGAAGAACAAGGAAAACATACTGAAGATGATACGGGAAGGCGAGGCAAAGGGCGTATCCGTTATCGCGTTTCCGGAGCTTTGCATCACGTCGTATACGTTGGGAGACCTGTTCAGGCAGAGGAGCATACTCGAGCAGAGCGTCTCGGTTTTGGGCGAGCTGCTCGAAGATACGAAAGACACGAAGGCTCTTGCGGTCGTGGGGATACCGCTTCTCGTATCCGACAAGCTTTACAACTGCGCGGTTGTCCTTCAGTCCGGGCGTATTTTGGGGATAATCCCTAAAACCTATATCCCCAATTATTCCGAATATTACGAACAGCGCTGGTTCGCTTCGGGAGCCGGCGTAACGGGAAAGGTCACGCAGATAGCGGGAACCGAAGTCCCGTTCGGAACCGATATGCTTTTCGAGTGCGGCGAAATCAAGGGGCTTGCGATAGGCGTCGAGCTTTGCGAAGACCTTTGGGCGCCGTTCCCTCCGCACGCGTATCAGGCGATGGCGGGCGCGACTCTTCTAATAAACATATCCGCGAGCAACGAGCTCGCGGGCAAGGCGGAATACCGCGAACAGCTTATAGTGCAGGATTCGGGAAGGTATATAGGCGCGTTCGTTTACGTATCGGCGGGGCCCGGCGAATCGACCACCGATACGGTTTTCGGAGGGCACGCGGTGCTTGCCGAGAACGGGCGGCTGCTCGAAAGCTCAGACAGGTTTTTGTTCGAGCCGCATATGAGCGTCACCGAGTTCGACCTCCACAGGCTCGCTCACGACAGGATACTGAAAAACACGTTCGTCTCGCAGGAGGAGCGCAGGCAGTACAGAAGGATAGCTTTCAGCGCGCGGGAAACGGAGCCGTCGTTCAGGAAGATAGAAAGGATGCCTTTCGTTCCCGAGGACAGAGCCGAAAGGGATAAGCGGTGCCGCGAGGTGTTCGATATACAGGTCACCGCGCTTATGAGGCGCCTGAAGCACACGGGGCTCAAGAGGATAGTGATAGGGGTTTCGGGAGGGCTTGATTCGGCTCTCGCGCTTATGGTGGGGACCGAAGCGGCGCGGCGGCTCGGGCTTGGCGAAAACGCCGTCATAGGGGTCGTCATGCCGGGTTTCGGAAGCACGCCGGAGACCCAGAGCCTTGCCAGAAGGCTTGTTTTAGCCGCGGGGGCGCAGCTTCGCGAGATAAGCATAATAGAAGCGGCCAAAGCGCACCTGCGCGACCTCGATCACGCAGGCCAGCCGGATATTACATACGAGAACGCGCAGGCGAGGGAAAGGACGCAGGTGCTTATGGACCTCGCGAACAAGGAGAACGGGCTCGTCGTGGGGACCGGCGACCTGTCGGAGCTCGCGCTTGGGTTCTGCACGTATGCGGGCGACCAGATATCTATGTACGGCGTAAACGCGGGCGTCGCAAAGACGCTTATTAAGGAGATAGTCCTTTTCGTCGCCGAAAAAGACGAACGCTTAAAAGAGATTGCCCGGGAAATCGTTTCTATCCCCCCGTCGCCCGAGCTTCTCCCTCCGTCCGCCGAGGGAAAGAGGCAGGATACCCAGAAACAGATAGGGCAATACGATCTTAACGACTTTTTCATGTATTACGTGCTGCGGTTTGAGATGTCGCCGGAAAAAATACTGCTTCTCGCCGGGGCCGCTTACCCGGAGTATCCCGAAAGCGCATTGAAGGAACAGCTCAAAAAATTCTACAAGAGGTTCTTCTCGTCGCAGTTCAAGCGTTCATGCATGCCGGACGGGCCAAAGGTAGGCAGCGTTTCGCTGTCGCCGCGCGGCGACTGGCGGATGCCTTCCGACGCGGACGTCGAAATGTGGCTCCAGCGGCTGGAATAAAGGCGGGCAAAGGCCTCCGGTTTAAGTCCTTAAGGATGCGCGGGCTGCTTTTTCGACAGCGCCATTATCCCGCCGACCAGCATGAGTACGGACGGTATGAGCCCGAAGAAAGTGAAAAAAGACAGGACGCCCGCGACGATAAGCAGCACTCCGCCGTTTTTGTCGTCCTTATTGAGCTTCGCGGCGCCGACATATCCGAGTATGAACGCCGCCGCGGAAAAGACGAACCAGACGCTCGCGACGACGACAATAAGGCCGGATATATTGCTTGCGACAGCGGCGAGATCGATAAACATGCTGCCAAGGATACGGTTCATCGCCTGCTCAATCAACGGCTTGAAGGCGCCGACGAAAAGGGCGACGATAAGGCACCCGGCGTACGAAAGCGCCGAAACGGCCGTCAGGATGATCGACCCGATAAGGCCGAGCACATACTCGGATTTATACATATTGAGTCCCCCCGATATAATCGTGATTTATAATCAAAAACCCGCAAAGCCTTTCCGGCACAACGGCTACGCCTGAAAAAATACCCTTATTAAATCCCGTTATCAATAATTTTCGTAATAATCGCCGCGGCGGTAATCGTAAACGGTACCGTTCATGTAGAGATCCATGTTGTCGAGAGCGAGGCCGGTGCCGATAGCGACGCAGGAGATCGCGTCCTCCGCCACATAGCAGGGTATGCCGGTCTTTTCGCTGAGCAGCCTGTCAAGCCCGTAAAGAAGCGAGCCGCCGCCCGTCATGCAGATGCCGTTTTCGGCTATGTCGCTCGCGAGTTCCGGCGGAACGCGCTCAAGCACTCCGTGCAGCAGCTCCATAATCCCGTTGAGAGGTTCCTCGAAGGCTTCGATCGTTTCATTAGAGCTCAGCGTGACGGTCTTTGGAAGCCCGGATATGAGGTTTCTGCCCGAAACTTCCATGTAGATCTGTTCCTTGCGGGGAAAAGCGGAGCCGATGTTTATCTTAATCTCTTCGGCGGTTCTGTCGCCTATAAGCATGTTATATTTCTTCTTCATGTAGCGAACCAGGGCTTCGTCGAATTTATCGCCCGCGATTTTCGCGGAATCGCTTATAACGATGCCTCCGAGCGAAATGATCGCGGCGTCGCTCGTTCCGCCGCCTATGTCAACAACCATGCTTCCGTACGGCGCGGCTATGTCCAACCCGGCCCCGATAGCCGCCGCCATCGGCTCTTCGATAAGCGCGGTATGGCGCGCGCCCGCCTCTTCCGTTACCTCGATAACGGAGCGTTTCTCGACTTCGGTTACGCCGGAGGGGACGCATACGATCACGCGGGGCTTGAAGAAAAGCCTTCTTCCGATCACTTTGCGCAGAAAATACCTGAGCATCCTTTCTGTGTCGTGAAAATTGGATATGACGCCGTTGCGGAGCGGACGCACAGCCACGATGTTGCCCGGAGTCCTTCCGAGCATTATGCGCGCCTCTTCGCCGATGGCGAGCAGTTCCCCGGTGTTCCTGTTCACCGCGACCACCGAAGGCTCGCGCAGCACGATCCCCTTCCCTTTGACATAAACAAGGACGCTTGCGGTACCAAGATCTATCCCTATATCGTTGAACTCAAAAGCCATGTGAACCGATCCCCCAATTTTCTTACACCACAAATAATATACGCACGGGTTGACTTATACTATAATACAAATAAACGCAATTTTCAACATGGTTTAACGACTTGTTTATCATAAACGCGCCTTTTTGTCAAACTTTCGTAAATATTCCGAAAAACAAAAGCAAATATTTTATGCCGCTCCCGCGACGCCCTATGACGGCACGAAACGCTTCAAAAGCGACTCGAGCTCATTTAAGGTCGTGATTTTCGAGGCCGCCTCGCGTATCCTTGCCGCGTTTTTAACGCCCTTCAGATACCAGAGCGCGTGCTTGCGTATCTGCAGCATCGCCGGCCGCTCGCCTTTTTGCGATACGGCGTAGCGCGCCTGCCTTAAAAGCGCGTCGGCCTTTTCGGAAATAGACGCCGAAGGGATCTCCACGCCAGTTTCGATCAGCGCGTTTATCTCGCGGAATATGAACGGATTGCCCAAAGCGCCTCTCGCTACCATGACCGCGTCGCAGCCCGTCGATTCGAACATCAACAGCGCGTCGCGCGCGCCGAATATGTCGCCGTTGCCGATTACCGGAACGCTAACCGCGCTTTTAACTTTGGCGATTATTTCGGTATCCGCTTTTCCTGAGTAAAACTGGCTTCTCGTCCTGCCGTGCACGGCGAGAGCGCAGGCCCCTGAATCTTCCGCCATCCGGGCGAAATCGACCGCGTTGACGCTTCCCTCGTCCCAGCCTTTTCTGAACTTCACGCTTACCGGCACCGGCGAGGCTTTTACGGCCGCCTTTATTATCCGCGACGCGAGCGCCGGATCCTTCATGAGCGCGCATCCTTCCCCGTTGCCGGTTATCTTAGGCGCGGGACAGCCCATGTTTATATCGAATACGGTTATCCTTCCGGGATAAAAAGGATAAACCGTTTCTATAGCGCGGGCGATTGTGTCGGGGTCTTTTCCGAAAAGCTGCACTCCGAATACATTTTCGTTATCGGCGGGAGACAATATCCCGAGCGTTTTTTTCGAGCCGTATTCAAGGCCGTTTACGCTCGCCATCTCGGTATAAGTAAACCCCGCGCCCTGTTCGACGGCGATCCGGCGGAAGGAAGAATCGCCCGCTCCCGCCATCGGCGCGAGAAATATGCGGTTGCGCGCCCTAAAAAGGCTCATCAAAAGCCCTCTGACGGACGCGCGGACGCGGAAGGAGACGGGGCGGGTAGGATCTCAACGGTCTCGATACTTATGATCCGCCAGCTTCCTTCCTGCCTCGCGAGCTTTATGTCGTACACCGCGTTTTTCCAATCCGGCGGGTTCTCCGGCAGCCCGCTGTCCGGGTCGGGAGTCGTCTGCGCCTGGATATTCGACACCTTTTCCGTCATTCGCAGCGTAACGGTGTTCTGCCAGGGAAAAACGAACGCGAAATCGCAGTCCGCGCTGTAATTGAAAGCAGAAACGCGGTACTGACGGTAGACGGAAGAGTTAAGCAAGGTATCGGTTTGCAGATAGGTCTTTGAGAAAACCTTTGTCAGAGTGGACGGATCGGAACCCTTTATGACGACCTGCGCGCGAAGCTGCATGCCGTCTTTCGTCAGCGTCGACGCGTTCATATAGTCCATCGCCATAAAAAAAGCAAATATCACGAGGCTTGCCGCGGCGCCCCATATGAGGATCCTCGAAAGTAAATACCATAGAAATCTTAAAAAAGAATACATACCAAAAAAGCCGTTTCTCCTTACCGAACAATATAGCATAACGCGGCGGCGCAAACAATAAAAACGCAGGGGGCAAAAAACAAGCTATCAGACGGAAACAAACAAGAGGAGCCGCAAAACGAATAAGGAAACTTAAAGACGAGCGCAATCCTCGCCCCCCGCCGCCGCGAAGGACTCGGATACTTAGGCATCGCCGTCAGCTGAAAGCCTTTCGCGTATATTTTCCCGCGCATGTGTCAATAATCTTAACGTACATGCATAGAGGAATCACAGCGGGGGTTAAAATGCCGCAAACGCGAAAAAAAAGAAAATACGTTTTTTTGTTTCTTATCTGCGCCGCGATCATCGCGGCGGCGGGAGTCATAATGTTTTCGCCCGTGCCCGTAAAGCCGTTTCGGATTCATATACTGGCGAATTCGGACGGCGCCGCCGACCAGCAGGTTAAACTGTCGGTGCGCGACGCGGTGATAAACGCGTGCGCGCAGGGAATAAAAGACTGCAAAAACGCCGCTCAGGCAGAAGAATATATAAGGAACAACCTCGGGATAATAATAGAGACGGCGGACGGCATCCTAAAGGAAAAAGGTTTTGCCTACCGCGCGTCGGCAACGGTGGGGAAATACCGCTTCCCCGAAAGGACTTACGGAAACGTCGTATATCCGCAAGGCGAATACGAGGCCGTGCGGATAATGCTCGGGGAAGGAAAGGGCGCCAACTGGTGGTGCGTTATATTCCCGCCGCTATGCCTTTCCGGGCAGGACGGCGCCGACGCGCGGTATACCTCTCTTTTCGCGGAGCTGTGGGAAGACATCTTCGGAGAGCCGCCAATACGATAGGGGAGAAGCGGCATGAATACCAAGGCGGTTAAAAGATCGTTGGCGATTGTTTATCTGTTGCTTACGGTCTTTTTTTACGGCTGCGACGCGGTTCCCGCGGCGGCGTATATGTTCGGCTCGAGGGGCGACCAGGTGGCGGAGATACAAAGAAGGCTCAAAGCCTGGGGCTATTATTTCGGCGCGATAGACGGAATCTACGGGAAGGCGACAGAGGACGCCGTGATATGGTTCCAGATAAATAACGGAATTAGGATCGACGGCATCGTGGGGGCGCAGACTGCGGAAAAGTTGGGCGTCGCGCTCTCCTCGTCGTCAAGCAAAGAAACGTCGAGCAGCGACGTTTACCTTCTCGCAAAGGTAGTCTACGGGGAGGCGAGAGGAGAGCCGTATGCCGGCAAGGTCGCCGTGGCGGCCGTGGTGCTCAACAGGGTCGCAAGCTCCTCCTTCCCGAACACGATATCGAAGGTGGTTTACCAGCCGGGAGCGTTTTCGATAGTATACGACGGCCAGATAAACCTCGCTCCGGACGCGGACGCGCTGCGCGCCGCGCGGGACGCAATGAACGGCTGGGACCCGTCCGGGGGAGCGGTGTTCTACTACAATCCCGCAAAAACGAACAGCTCGTTCATGTGGTCGCGTCCTGTCATATGCACGATAGGAAGCCACGTATTCTGCAAATGAGGTGAAACGGATGAAAAGGATATATAAAATTATAGCCGCGGCGGCGGCGGGCGCGCTGATAATAGGCCTGTCCTGCTTTACGATAATACTCGACGCCGAAAATAAAACGCTCAAAAACCAGATCGCGGTATCGTACCAGAAATCGTTTGACGAGCTGGTGTCCAATATGGACAGCCTCAAGGTAAAGCTCTTAAAACTCGAGGCGGCGGGCGGACAAAACCAGTATTCGGCGCTTTTGATGGACGTGTGGCGCCAGGCGGCGGATACCGAAAGCTGCATATCGTCGCTTCCGGTCTGCTATCAGTCCGCGGGGACTTTGACGCAGTTCATGAACCGCACCGGCGATTACTGCCGCTACCTTTCCGGAAAACTCGCAAATGGGCAGCCCTTGACCTCCGACGACTTAAAACAGATCAGCTCCCTCGCGGACACATGCGGCGAGATATCCAACTGTCTGAACGAATCCTGGAAGAACGGCTATATCGCGGAAGCGGATTTCAACGGCGGCGCGTTTTTCACGGACGACGCGAAAGCCGGATCGCTCGATTTTTCGAACCAGCAGTTCCCGAGGCTCATATATGACGGACCTTTTTCCGAGAGCGTCGAGAACAGGCAGCCTTCGGGGCTCGGCGGTACGGCCGTCTCGCGGGACGAGGCGCAAAAAGCCGCTTGCGCCTTTACGGGCGCCGCCGGCATCTCATATGTCGGGGACCTTAACGGCAAGATAGCCTGCTACGGGTTCGCGGGAGAAGAGTCGGGCAACCCGTTTTCGATCTATGTATCAAAACAGGGCGGGAAAGTGCTGTGGTACATGAGCCAGAGGGCGACGGGTATTTCCGCGCTCCCAACTAAAGACAGGTACGCCCAGCTTGCTGATATCGCGAAAAATTTCCTTAAGTCAAAAGGCTACGGCGACACGGCGGCGAGCTATGCTCAGTTCTATGGAGGCATGGCCGTTATTAATCTCGCGCCGCTGCAGGACGGCGTCGTGCTGTACCCCGATCTTTTAAAGGTATGGATAGATATTTCGGCGGACACGGTCGCGGGTCTCGACGCCAACAATTACCTGATGGCTCACAGGGAAAGAACGCTTGGCGCCCCGGCGCTGACCGAAGCGGACGTAAAATCCAAACTCAATGCCAACATGAGCGTAACGGGCGTAAGGCTTGCGCTTATCCCTCTCGATTCCGGAGAGGAAAAGCTGTGCTACGAATTTTCCGGGACGCTTAACGCAAACCAGTATCTCGTTTATATCAACGCCAATACCGGAACCGAGGAAGACATATTGATGATAAGGGATACGAACGAAGGAAAACTCATAATGTAATAGATTCTGCAAGTTTCAGTTTAAAAAATTTCAAAAAATATTTACACGCGGCCAAACACATGCTATGATTGATTACAAGAGGATAATGTTTTAGTTTGTCAGGCTCAACGGCGATCCTGAGATCGTTGTTGAGTTTTGTTTTTTGAACGGATTATTAATACCCGCGGCAGGCGCCGTGTTATAATATATTAACGATCGCCGGCTTCCCCGGCGGCCGATCTTATCTTAAAGAAGGTTTGATGTATGAAGAAAATAGAGGCCATAATACAGCCGTATAAGTTTGAGGACGTAAAAGAGGCGCTCAACAAAATCAATTTCGGAGGGATAACCGTAATCCAGGTCATGGGGGCGGGAAGGCAGAAAGGCTGGAAAGAGGTTTACCGCGGCACCGTGGTCGATATTCAGATGCTCCAAAAGATCAAGGTTGAGATCGTCGTAAACGACGAGGACGTCGACCGCGTCGTCGGCGTCATAATCGAGGCCTCAAAAACCAATGAAATCGGCGACGGAAAAATATTCATATACGACGTCGTCGACGCTGTCCGCATAAGGACCGGCGAGCGCGGGAAAGACGCTATTTAACCGTCCCGCGACGCGCTTAACGGAATATATTATTAGCAATTTACGCTCAATGGCGATCCGTAAATCGTTGTTGGGCGCTTTATTTTTTTAGAGGAGGTTTATTATGACGATCGACACAGGCGATACCGCATTTGTGATCATTTCGGCGGCACTCGTGCTGCTTATGACTCCCGGTCTCGCGTTCTTTTACGGGGGGCTCGTTCGCCGGAAAAACGTGCTTAATACGATGATGGCTTCGTTCGGAACGATAGGCGTCACGTCGGTAATGTGGGTGCTTATAGGCTATACCCTCGCGTTCGGGCCGGATCTTGCCGGTTTTATCGGCAGCCTTGACTGGTTCGGGCTCGCGGGAGTCGACGGCGCCGCTTCGGCTTATGCGCCGACGATACCGCATCTTTCTTTTTGCGCTTTCCAGATGATGTTCGCCGTTATTACCCCGGCTCTTATCACGGGTGCCGTTGCGGAGAGGATGAAGTTCACATACCAGATGATTTTCACGGCCGTCTGGTCCCTGATAGTGTATTACCCTCTCGCGCATATGGTCTGGGGAGAGGGAGGGTTCCTTCGGAACCTCGGCGCGCTCGATTTCGCGGGCGGAAACGTCGTCCACATAAGCTCGGGAGTATCCGCGCTCGTCGCCTGCATACTGCTCGGCAAGCGCAAGCACAGCGACGTTACGAGGTTCGTGCCGCATAACGTTCCGTTCGTGCTGTTGGGCGCGGGGCTGCTGCTTTTCGGCTGGTACGGGTTCAACGCGGGGAGCGCTCTTTCGAGCGGCGGCCTCGCGGCCGGCGCTTTCATGACGACCAACACCGCGGCATCGTCCGCGATGGTCTCGTGGATGATATTCGACCAGATATTCAACGGCAAATCCACCGCGTTGGGAGCGGCTACGGGACTCGTCGTCGGCCTTGTCGCGATAACGCCCGCCGCCGGATTCGTGCCCGTTTGGGCGGCGATAATAATCGGATTCGCCGCAAGCCCGCTCAGCATGTTCTTCATCACCGTCGTAAAGCGTATATTCAAATATGACGATTCTCTCGACGTATTCGGCTGCCACGGCATAGGCGGGATCTGGGGCGGGATCGCCACAGGCCTTTTCGCGAGCAGCTCAGTCAATCCCGCGGTAACGAACGAAGGAGTGTTCTTCGGAGGGTCTCTGATCCTGCCGCAGCTCGCGGCGATAGGGATCACTGTCGCGTTAGCCGTCGGAGGAACGTTCGTGATAATCAAGACGATGTCTCTGTTCGGGAAAGCGCGCGTCTCGGAACGCGACGAGAGCATCGGGCTCGACCATTCTCAGCACGGCGAGTCCGCATACCCGTCCTTTACCGGTCTCGACTGATTTGGAGGCAAGAGCATGAAAAAGATCGAAGCGATAATACAGCCGAATAAATTCGAGGACGTCAAAGAGGCTTTGAGCGGCGTCAATTTAAGCGGCATAACGGTGAACCAGGTCATGGGCGCGGGAAGGCAGAAAGGCTGGAAAGAAATTTACCGCGGCACCGTCGTCGACATACAGATGCTCCGGAAGATAAAGATAGAGCTTGTGGCCAAAGACGAGGACGTCGAGCGCGTCGTAAAAGTCATCATCGACGCCGCGAGGTCGAACGAGTACGGCGACGGCAAGATATTCATTTACGACGTAAAAGAGGCTATCCGTATCCGTACCGGAGAGCACGGAGACGACGCGATCTGACGTAAGCTAAACCGCGCCCGGCTTAGGTTTGACTTGCGATCGGGCGCGGTATTTATTTGGCCGGAACTCAAACGCGTAATGGCAAGCGCCCGTTTTCTTCAGAAGGGAAGCTTTCCCGATTTTATTCCGAGGCTTTGCGCGACCTTGTCGTATACGCACGCTCCGCCGTATACGTTTATTCCTTTGGCGAACCCGCGGTCCGCCTCGGCGAGGCGCTGCGCGCCGTTGTCCGCGAGAGCGAGGCCGTACTTAAGAGTCGCGTTCGTAAGCGCGAGCGTCGAGGTGCGCGGAACGGCTCCCGGCATGTTTGCGACGCAGTAATGTATTACCCCGTCGACGGTAAACACGGGGTCGTCGTGGTACGTCGGCCTCGTCGTCTCGACGCAGCCGCCCTGGTCCACCGCTACGTCGACAATCACGCTTCCAGGCCGCATCAAAGAAAGGTATTCTCTTTTTACGACCTTCGGCGCGCTCGCGCCGTGTATGAGCACTGCCCCTATGACGAGATCGGCGTCCCTGATCTCGCTCCTTACCGCCTGCGGGGTAGAGAAGAGCGTCTTTATCCTGCCGCCGAACATGTCGTCCATGGCCCTTAAGCTGTCGAGGCTTATGTCGAGAACGGTGACGTCGGATCCCGCTCCGACCGCCATTTTGCAGGCGTTCTTTCCCACTATCCCCGCGCCGATTATCACCGTTTTCGCGCTCTTTACTCCGGGCACTCCTCCCAAAAGCACGCCCCTTCCCCCCAAAGGCTTTTCGAGGTATCTTGCCCCGGCCTGGACCGACAGCCTCCCCGCTATCTCGCTCATCGGACGCAGCAGCGGAAGGCCGCCGCAGCTGTCCTCGATAGTCTCGTACGCGACCGCGGTGCAGCCGCTTTTCATGAGCGCCTCGGTCAAAGGTTTGTCGGCGGCGAGATGAAGGAAGGTAAAGAGTATCTGCCCGCCGCGCAAAAATCCGTATTCGCTTTTAAGCGGTTCCTTGACTTTGACGATCATATCGCAGCGGTTCCAGATCTCTTCCGCGGTCTTTACGATAACCGCGCCCGATTCCTTATATTCCGCGTCCGAAAAACCGGAGCCTTCGCCCGCGGACGCTTCGACTAAGACCCGGTGGCCGCGCGAGACGTATTCCTTTACGTTGTCCGGGGTAAGCCCAACGCGGAATTCGTACGCTTTGATTTCCTTTACGCATCCTACGTCCATATCTATTCCTCCGGGTTTTACAGTAATTATTATATGATCCGCGAAGTCATTGTTTCGGACGGATTGGCGCCGCGCCCCGGTCGGAAGGCTGCGGTCATATGCTTTTGGGCTTGCGGTTACAGGGAAAAGAATTACGGATTGATTTTGCCAAACATCTATTTTGTGCCGTACAGCCGGTCGCCCGCGTCGCCCAAACCCGGCACGATATAGCCCTGTTCGTTGAGGCCCTTGTCGACGGCGCAGACGTATATGTCGACCTCGGGGTGCTCTTTTTGGACCGCGGCTATGCCTTCCGGAGCCGCGATCAGGCATACGAGCTTAATGTTCTTTACGTTTTTATCCTTTAGAAGGCTTATCGCAATGTTCACGCTCCCCCCCGTCGCGAGCATCGGATCGAAGATCAAAAAATCGCGCTCCTCCGCGTCGGACGGCAGCTTGCAGTAATACTCGACGGGCGTAAACGTTCCCGGGTCGCGGTAAAGCCCGATGTGCCCGACCTTCGCGGCCGGAACGAGCGAAAGGACGCCGTCCACCATGCTAAGACCCGCGCGAAGTATAGGGACGAGGCCTATCATTTTTCCGGAGATCACTTTCGAGGACGCTTCGCCTATCGGCGTCTCTATCCGCACTTCCTTAAGAGGCAGGTCTCTCGTCGCCTCGTACGCCATGAGCATTGCGATCTCCTCGACGAGCGCACGAAAATCCCTCGTGCCGGTTTTTTTGTCCCGGATAAGCGAAAGCTTATGCTGAATAAGCGGATGGTCCAATACGACGAGTCTGCCCATAACAACCTCAGACGCTTTCAAGCGCCATGATCTTCGCGATCCTGTTTTTGTGCCTCTCGCCGTTTGAGAACGGGGTCGATAAAAAAGCGTCGACGATCTCCATCGCATGCCCTTTGCCGATCACGAGGCCGCCCAAAGCCATGACGTTCGCGTCGTTGTGCGACCTTGTCGCCTTCGCGGAAAACACGTCTGCGAGCAGCGCGCATCTTATCCCGCGGATTTTGTTCGCGGCGATCGATATTCCTATGCCGGTGGCGCATATGAGTATCCCCGTATCGGCTTTCCCGGACAAGACCGCGTTGCATACGGGAACGGCGTAATCCGGATAGTCGCACGATTCGCGGCTAAAAGTGCCGAAATCGACCGTTTCCATTCCTTTTTCGTTAAGGTGTTCTATGACCGCCATTTTCAGCTCCAGCCCGGCGTGATCGGATCCTAAAGCGACTTTCATTTTATGTCCTTCTTTTTAATGTTTTTACCTTTAAAGTATACCAAAACTAAAACGGCTTAGTCAACAAAGGTCAACGAGCCCTTGACCCGGCATGCTTCCCGCCGTAATTAACGCCGCGTTGATATAAAAATACTTATATAGTATAATTCATCTGATGATTTTTCGGAGGAAACATACTTGGACAGCGTATACGATATTGTGGTAAAAATAGGCTCGATGGCGCTGATACGGCGCGAAGACGGCGATATCGACTATAACATTTTTTCGAGGTTGGGGAATTCGCTTCGCCCCGGAATGCTGCTCGTAAGCTCGGGAGCGACAGAGATCGGGCGAATCGATTACTTTAAAAGGCACGGAAAGGAGCTTTCCGGCGACGAGGAAGACGTTAAGACCGATTACGCGGCGCAGGGGCAGTCGATCCTTATGCAGAATTACCGGCAGTTCATAAACCCGTCTTACTCGGTGCGCCAGGTGCTCGTCGAGCACAGCCATTTCAACGACGAGGAAAAGAGAGAGCATATACTCCGGCTGCTGACGCGCGCCCCGGTTCAGAACGCGATCCCGATAATAAATTACAACGATCCGGTCTCCAGCGAGGAGAACAGGAAGATGGAATTGAAAAAAATCGGCGAAAACGGCCGAGAGGTCGTCGAGTGTATCGATAACGACGAGACGGCGGCTGTTATTACGATGCTCGTGCGCGCGAAAACGCTCGTGATACTCACGTCGGTGGACGGTATCTATAAAAAGCGCGGCGACAGCGCGACGCTGATAAGAGAGATTTCGGGCGATACCCCCAAAGAGCTTGAGGATCGGGTCAACGAAGCTTGCGAATACTGCGTCGGCTCGTCGAGGGCGGGCTCAAACGGCGCCGCCGCAAAGCTTAAGTATTCCCTTGGGCCCGCGCAGTCGGGGACGCACGTGTTTATTTCGAGCGCGGCAAACCGCATCGAGGACATCGTCTCCGGCAAGGCGGCCGCTACCCATATATTTCTCAAGCAATAATACGGTCCTGCTTTAACCGGGTCCGCCGTGACAGGATGTGCGCGTATGGAAAAAAGCGAAGTAAAATACACGTTTTATTTTTTTGTTTGCGCGGCGCTGCTGATTATCGCATACGCCGCGGTTTACGCGTTTCTCGGGCAGGGGCTTTTTTCCCACTGCGATTACGACTCGTACACGCGGCAGGCCGCCGCGTGGTGGGAGGGGCGGGCAAGCCTGCCCGGAGATGTTTCGTGGCTCGAGCTTGCTTACTGCAACGGCAATTATTACGTCAGCTTTCCTCCTTTCCCGAGCGTCGCGCAGTTCGTTCTTTACCCGTTCTTCGGCATGAACACCCCGGACAATCTGGTAAACACGCTGTTCGCATTGGGGTCTTTCGCTCTTATCTACAGGTTCCTGATCCGGCGCGGGTACGGCGACTTTTCCGCGTCGCTGTTCGCGCTGCTCATGACTTTAGGCTCCAATCTTTTCTACATGTCGGTCACCGGCTGGGTATGGTTCGCCGCGCAGACTCAGGGATTCTTTTTCTCCGTTCTCGCGGTCTCCCTCATATTCAGTGAAAATAAAACCGCATGGTATTTCTCGTTCCTCTCGCTGGGAATCGCGTTCGCGTGCAGGCCGTTCCAGCTCGTTTATCTTCCGGCGCTGCTTTACATGCTTTACCGCAACCTCGGCAAAGGCAAGGGGTTTATACGCACGTGCGCGCGCTGCGTAAAGTATGCGCTCCCCTTAGCCGCCGTCGGCGCGGCCGTTGCCGGGTATAATCTTATGCGTTTCGGGAACATATTCGAGTTCGGACATAACTATCTTCCCGAATTCGAAAAAGCGCCGCAGTTCTCGTTATCGTATATACCGGACAATTTCCTCGAAACGCTAAAGCTGCCGGAGATAAATAACGGGACGGTCAACTGGCCGATGTTCAACGGCACTCTGTTTTTCCTCGTTAACCCCGTTTTTATTATGCTCGCTGCAAGCCTCGCAAGGCGTTTCGGCAGGCTTGAGGCGGTCTATGCCGCGTGTTTTCTTATCCATTTCACGCTGCTCCTTACGCATAAGACGATGGGAGGTTTCCAGTTCGGGAGCCGATACCTCGTCGACATGATACCGTTCATGCTGATTGTGTTTGAAAGAGATGAAAGCTTTAAAACGCTAAGGAGCGGCGCGCTTGCGCTTCTTACGTTCCTGACCGTTATCGGTATCGTCATAAACGTTTGGGGCGCGGTATGGTATTATCCGCTGCTGAAATCGGGGGCATGAATGATACTTGAGAGCCTGATTCTTAAAAACTACCGGAGCTACGAGTCCCTGTCCGTGAAATTCGCAGGCGGCGTCAATATACTTCAGGGCAAAAACGCCGCCGGCAAGACGAACGCGCTTGAGGCGATCGGGTTCTTAAGCTTTGGGAGGTCGTTCCGCACCCAAAAAGACTCGGAATGCGTCCGCGAAGGGAGCGAATCCGCTTATATCAGGGGATGCGTAACGAAATCCTGCGGCGGTCTCGCCGTCGAAGCGCTTTTGTCCACGCTTGAGCGCAAAAGCTTGAAAATCAACGGCGAGCCGGTAAAAAAGTTGGGGAACCTGTTCGGGAACTTCATAGCCATAGTGTTTTGTCCGGAAGACATGAAGATGCTCAAGGAATCGCCCTCGCTGCGCCGCCGCTTTCTCGACATCGAGATATCGAAGCTCAAGCCGCCGTACTTTTACGAGCTTCAGGAATACCAGAAGGCTCTCGCTCAGAAAAACGCGCTGCTTAAATCGAAGATAAAGGAACCGCAGCTGAAAAAACTCGTATCGATATACAACGAGCAGCTCGCTTCGCACGGCGAGAAGATAATAGCGGCGCGCCAGGCCTTTACGGAAAGGTTATCGGAAAAGGCCCGCGGGATACATAAAGACCTGTCGGGAGGCGAGTCGCTGTCGCTCAAATACCGCGCGAGCGTTTCGTCCGGCGAAATAAAGCAGGCGCTTTTCGACAGGATGGAGAAATCGTTCCCTTCCGAGATAGAGCAGGGGTTTTGCCTGTACGGGCCGCACCGCGAGGACATGGCCGCGTTTTTGGACGGGAACGAGATAAAGCCGTTCTCGTCGCAGGGACAGATAAGGACCGCGACGCTTTCGATGAAGCTCGCGACTATGGCGGTCGCGAACGAGGACTCCGGCGAAAGCGCCGTGCTTCTGCTCGACGACGTTTTTTCCGAGCTTGACGAATCAAGGCAGGCGGCCCTTATCGAGCGCGTTCAGGGAGCGCAGTGCTTCATCACCACCGCGACTAAGATCAAAAACGCGACCGGAAAAACATATACCGTCGCGAACGGCACGATTACTTAAGGTTCATCACCGTAGTTATGATGATCCCCGTGCAGAGCCCGAGGAGAGAATAAAGGGCTTTCGTTTTTCCTCCGCCCGCGGGGATAAGCTCTTTCAGAGAGATGTAGAGCATCGCGCCTCCGGCGAACGAAACGCAAAGCGCTATCATTTCCCGGGAAATCAGCCCGACCGTCGTCCCCAATACGCACCCTAACGCCGTGGGCATCCCCGTTATGAAGGCGAGCCAAAGCACTTTTCTCACGGACATGCCCGAAAGCCGAAGAGGAAGAGCGACCGCTATGCCCTCCGGTATGTCGTGCACGAATATGAGCAGAGCGAGCGAGACTGCAAGCCCCCTGTTTTGGGCGAGCGTCGAGCCTATCGCCAGGCCTTCGGGCAGGTTATGGAACGCTATCCCGATAAGGACAAGCAGCCCCATCGAATAAAGCGAGTTCACCTCCGAGCCGTCGCGGAAAAGGGGTGACAGAAGCGAAAAAACGATGCCGCCCAACGCCGCGCCTCCGGCCATCACGGACATGCCGCAAAGCGAGGCGCTTTCCACGAACAGGTCGAAAAAAACGATAGCGACCATGATTCCGCCCGCGAACGCGAGGAACGGGCGCGGCTCCGCCGCCCTCTTCCCTATGAACATCGCGAGGACGCCTCCCAAAAGCGTTCCCGAGGAGCCGACTATTATGCCGATTATGCCGCTCTCCAATAACATAATCTATTTATACGCGCGGCGGGGAAAAGGATATTACAGGGAAAGAAACGGCATCGTGCCGGAACGGAAAAGGGCTTTGACATGCGGCGGGCGCTTCAGGCAAGATCCAGTGAAAAATAAACTACCCCGTCGAGCGGGTTATCGTAATAGGCGCCGATGGTTTTGAACCCTAATTTTTTATACAGCGCGTTCGCGCTTTCAAACGATTCGTGGGTGTCGAGATATATTTTTTTATATTTCAATTCCTTTGCGTCTTCTATGATCCGCTCAACCGCCATCCTTCCAAGGCCGAGCCCTCTGAACCGCGGCCTTACGTACAGGCGCTTCAACTCGCAGCAGCCGGCGCCAAAAGGGCGCATCGCGACGCATCCCGCAGGCTCGCCGTTGCAAAAAACGATATAAAGCCTTCCCTCCGGAGGAGAATATTTTCCCGGCAGGGACTCTAATTCCTGCCGGTAATTTTGGAAACTAAGGTCGAAACCGAGCCGCTTCGTATATTCTTCAAACAACTCTATTACCGTGCCGATATCGTCATACGCCGGCTTTATCTCAATTTTCACGAGGCTCCCCCCTTAAGGCCGATCGTTCCTGAACAGCGTTTTCCTGTACTTGTACAGCAGGAAAAAAAGCGGCATGCCGAGCGCATACGCGGCGATTGCTTCCCCCGCGCCGACGTACGCCACGGATTCAAAGAACGGAAGTTTCGCTATGAAATAAAGCTCCGCCCCGACGACGAGCGCGTTGACGATCACCGCGGGAAGAGGAAGCAGCCATTTGTTTTTTATGCGGTACGCCGCCCACGCGGCGAGCAGCGTCGCGAGCGAGCCGAATATCACGTCGAAAACGCCCAAAGGGCTCCCCGCAAGGTTCGCGAAGAAACAGCCTATGAAAAGCCCGGGCACCGCCGCGGGAGTAAAAAACGGCAGCACGCAGAGCGCCTCCGATATGCGCGCCTGTATCTGCCCGTAGCTGAAGGACGCGTTAGCCACCGTGAGCGCGAAATAAATCGCGGCGATTATGCCCGCCTCGGCCATGAACCTCGCGTTAAAAACCTTCTTCATATCAGCCCGCCACAATATTGGCGATCTTGCCGGGGATTATTATCACTTTCTTCACCTGCTTTCCGGCGAACAGCGACGCAAGGCTTTCGGTATTCATTATGTATTCCTCGATCTGCTCCTTCGTCGCGTCCGAAGGCACGCTAAAAGTCGCGCGCAGCCTGCCGTTTATCTGAAGCGGCATCTCGACCGTGTCGAGCGCGAGGGCGTTTTCGTCGCATTCGGGGAAAGGCGCGTCGAACACGGAATATTTCTCTCCAATCGCTTCCCACATCTCTTCCGCGAAATGAGGTGCGAACGGGGCGATGAGCCGTATCAGCACGTTCGCCGCGTCCTTCGAAACCCGCGCGTCCGGAGAATCGTCCGCGTATTTATAAAGGGCGTTCGTGAACTCCATTATTCGCGCTATGGCGGTGTTGAACTGGAAATTCGCTATATCGGCGGACACATGCTTTATGCAGTAATTCTGCGCGTAAAGTATATCTTTTTTGCCTTTGTCTCCCTGCGCCGAAACGCCGTTCAAGCGCACGATTATCCTTTCGACGCGTTCTAAGAATTTCGCGACCGCGCGTATCCCCTCGTCGCTCCACGGTCCGCCTTCGACGTATGAAAAACCGAACCCGAGGTACGTCCTGAAAACGTCGCTCCCGTACTTTTTGATATACTCGTCCGGCGAAATTACGTTGCCGCGCGTCTTGCTCATCCGCATGCCGTCGGGGCCGAGTATTACTCCCTGATGGACCAGAGACGTAAAAGGCTCCTCGAAATCGAGGTATCCCAAGTCGTGCAGCGCCATCGTGAAGAACCGCGCGTAAAGAAGGTGCATGCACGCGTGCTCCGCGCCGCCGATATACTTGTCCACCGGAAGCATCTTGTTTATCCACTCCGGGTCGAAAGCCTGCTTTTCGTTTTTGTTGTCCGGATAGCGCAGGAAATACCACGACGAGCATACGAAAGTGTCCATCGTGTCCGCGTCGCGCACAGCCTTGCCTGCGCATTTCGGGCAGACCGTGTTGAGAAACGATTCCGATTTGAGAAGAGGAGACGTCCCGTCCGGAGTAAAATCGACGTCGTAAGGCAGGCGGACGGGCAGATCGCTCTCCGGCACCGGTACCTCCCCGCATTTTTCGCAGTATACTATCGGTATCGGCGCGCCCCAGTAGCGCTGGCGCGAAATAAGCCAGTCGCGAAGGCGGTAGTTTATTTTGAAACGGCCCTTGCCTTCGGATATGAGCTTTTCGGTGATGGCGTTTTTCGCCTCTTCCGCGGTGAGGCCGTCGAACCCGGGACTGTTTACAAGCACGCCGTATTCGACGTACGGAAGGTCGTCGTTCTCGTTTCCCTTCGCCCTGACGACGCGCTCGATCGGAAGCCCGTATTTCTTCGCGAACTCGAAATCGCGGACGTCGTGCGCCGGGACGGCCATGACCGCTCCGGTCCCGTAGCTGTATAATACGTAATCCGCGGCGTATATGGGTATGCGGCGGTTGTTTATCGGATTTATCGCGTACGCCCCGGTAAACACCCCGGTTTTTTCCCTCGCCGTCGAAAGCCTGTCTATCTCGCTCGCGCGCGACGCTGCGGCGATATAGTCCTCGACCGCCTTTTTGTTCTCCCCGGTCGTTATCTTAAGCGTCAGAGGATGCTCCGGCGAAAGTACCGCGTACGTGCAGCCGAAAAGCGTATCCGCGCGCGTAGTGAACACGGTGAAGCTCCCGCCGCCTTCTATTTCGAACGTGATCTCCGCGCCCGTCGATTTTCCTATCCAGTTGCGCTGCATCGTTTTGGTCTTCTCCGGCCAGTCGAGCCCGTCGAGGCCGCAAAGCAGCCTTTCGGCGTAATCCGTTATCCTGAAGAACCACTGCGTAAGGTTTTTTCGCACGACCTGCGATTCGCACCTTTCGCAGCGGCCGTCGATCACCTGCTCGTTCGCCAGCACGGTGTTGCAGCCGGGGCACCAGTTTACCGGCGCTTCCTTCCTGTACGCGAGTCCTTTCTTATAAAGCTGCAAAAAGCACCACTGCGTCCATTTGTAATAATCCGGCATACAGGTCTTTATCTCGTAATCCCAGTCGAACATCGCGCCCATTTCGCGAAGCTGGCGCTCCATCGTGGCGATGTTGGAAAGAGTCGAGTCCTCCGGATGTATCCCGGTCTTTATCGCGTAATTTTCCGCGGGAAGCCCGAACGCGTCGAACCCCATCGGCTGGAACACCTCGAAGCCTTTCATCCTCATGAAGCGCGCGTACGAATCGGAAAGCCCGTAGTTGTACCAGTGCCCTACGTGGAGCTTCGCGCCCGACGGGTAGGAAAACATCTCGAGTATATATTTCTTTTTTTCGACCTTAGTTTTATCGAACTTGTACAGTCCCGTTTCGGCCCATTTTTTCTGCCATTTCTTTTCCGTCCGCAAGAAATCCATGTTATTCTCCCGATTATCGGCCCCGCCTTTAAACAAAGACCGAGCAAGGGCCGACGCCCTTCCTCCCGATCCAAAATTGAACGGGAAATGATAATACCGCCCCGTTAACTTCGTCCATTATTATATATGCGGCGATAAAAATCAAGTTTTTATGCGTCCGAGGGTTACGACCGCCAAAGCGGAAGCCCCTTCGCCGCTTCCCTCGAAGCCCATCCCCTCCGTCGTTTTCGCTTTTACGCTAACCGCGTTTACTTCCAGCGACAACGCCCCCGCGATCGTTTCCCTGATGCTCCCGATGTACGGCGCGAGCCTCGGTTTTTCGATAATAACGGTAGCGTCTATGTTGATTAACCGGCAGCCTTTGGCTTCTATTATCGCTTTCGCGCGCGAAAGGAGGCTTACGCCGCTTGCCCCGAAAAACTCGTCGGTACAGGGGAAATGAGCGCCGATATCGCCCGCCGCCGCCGCGCCGAACATCGCGTCTATAACGGCGTGGATAAGTACGTCCGCGTCGCTGTGCCCCAACAGCCCTTTCCCGAACGGTATCTCGACCCCCCCTATGACAAGGGGGAGCCCTTCTTCAAGCCTGTGCGCGTCGTAGCCTATCCCCGTCCTTATGCTTTCTCCCGCGATCGCTCTTCCGGCAAGCACGTCCTCGCGCGTCGTCACCTTTATATTGTCGTAATGCGACTCGACGAAACTAACGGGCACGCCGAGCCTTTCGACGAGAACGCATTCGTCCGTGCCGATAAAACCGTCCGCCTCCGCCTTTTCATGCGCGCGTTTTATAAGCCCGATATCGAAAGCCTGCGGCGTCTGGATGTTCACGAGATTTTTCCTGTCCAAAGTCCCGGTAATGACGTCTTCAAGCACCGTCTTTATGGTGTCCTTGGTACGCACTCCCGCGGCGGCGGCGCCCGTTTTGCGCGCCGTTTCGACGCACTTTCTGATGACCGCGGGATCGATGAAGCATCTCGCCGCGTCGTGCACCGCGACGATCCCGTCCCCCGAAATGGCGTCGAGCGCGTTTTTTACGGAATGCTGCCTCTCGCTTCCGCCTTCGACGACGCTGAACGGAACGCTCAGTATCGCGCCCGACGTCCGTATTATATTTTCCTCGTCCTCTTTCCTGCACGCTATGACGACCCGGTCGAAACAGCCCGCCTTATCCAAGGCTTCGAGGCTGCGGGCGAGCACGCTTTTGCCGCAGATTTTGATGAACATCTTGTTTTCGCCCATGCGCCGCGATCTTCCCGCCGCGAGCAGCACGCATACCGTTTCAGGCATCCTTTGTTTCCCCGATTATCTCGTACATCGAGTCGGCTTCCTCCCTGCGCGCTGTTTCGCAAAGCGACAGCACGCGCGCCTTGAGCGTCCCCGTGCCGAAGCGTATCTCGATTATGTCGCCTTCTTTTAATTCCTTGCCCGCTTTGGCGACGTTTCCGTTCACGTAAACGCGCTTTTTATCGCACGCTTCGCTCGCGACGGTGCGCCTCTTGATTATCCTCGAAACCTTGAGGAATTTGTCTAACCTCATAAAAACCTCTCCGACGCAACATTATAACAAAAAAAAGATGTTTGCGCCATCGGATAAAGCGCAATAAAAACACCGTTCCGGCGCCGTACAATCAAGCATGAACGGACATGCGTTTTTGAAGCGGCGGAACGGCGGTTAAATATGCGGCGGTCTCTTATGAGCTTACTTGTCGAAAGTCCTTACGCGTATGACTCCGGGTATCGAGCGTATCTTCGATATCGCGGCCTCCTCGACCGTTTCGTCGATATTGAGGATAGTGTAAGCCATGTCGCCCTTCGACTTGTTCAGCATGTCGGTTATATTCGCGCCCGATTGAGCGAGAACCGCGGTGATCTGGCCTACCATCCCCGACTTGTTGAGGTGTATTATAGCTATCTTGAACTTGCCGTTGAAAGGCAGCGACGCGTTCGGCATGTTCACAGAGTTGACTATTTTCCCCGTTTCGAGGTAATCGCGAAGCTGTACCGCGGCCATCTTCGCGCAGTTCTCCTCCGATTCGGGGGTGGACGCGCCGAGATGAGGTATAGGTATCACGTTTTGCATGTTCAAAAGCTTCTCGTCCGGAAAATCCGTGACGTAAGCGCCGATAGTCTTATTTTCGAGCGCCGCGAACAGGGGTTCGTGAGCGACGAGCCCGTTCCTCGCGAAATTCAGCAGCACGACCCCTTTTTTCATCTTGCCTATCTCGGCTTCCCCTATGAAGCTCTTGGTTTCGTCGAGAAGCGGTATATGCAGCGTTATATAATCGGACTCCTTAAGAAGCATCTCCAAATGGTGCGCCCTGCCGACCTGCTGGGAAAGCCCCCACGCCGATTCGATGGAGATATACGGGTCGTACCCGATGACTTTCATCCCAAGCGCGCACGCCGCGTTCGATACCATGACGCCTATCGCCCCCAAGCCGATCACTCCCAGCGTCTTTCCCATGAGCTCCGGTCCTACGAACTGGTTTTTCCCTTTTTCCACCTGAGCCAATACGTCGGGTCCCGAAAGCGTTCTTACCCAGTCGACCGCTTTTATCAGATTCCTGCTCGCCATGAGCATACCCGCGATAACAAGCTCCTTAACGCCGTTCGCGTTAGCCCCCGGGGTATTGAAAACGACAATCCCTTTTTCGGAGCATTTGTCGATCGGGATGTTGTTGACCCCCGCGCCCGCCCGGGCGATGGCAATAAGATTTTCCGGGAAATCGATGCAATGGCAGTCCGCGCTGCGAACGAGAATGGCGTCGCAGTCGTCGTGCTCCTCGCCGATGGAATATGCGTCCGCAGGAAGATAATCGTATATCAGCTTTGAGATCGAATTGAGTTTCTTTATCTTATACATGCTTAAAACCTCGTTTACGCGTTTTTCTCGAAGTCTTTCATTACTTCGACGAGCCTTTTCACGCCTTCTATGGGCATCGCGTTGTATATGCTCGCGCGCATACCGCCCACGCTCCTGTGCCCTTTTATGTTTACTATGCCCTGTTTCTTCGCTTCGGCGATGAACTTCTTGTCGAGCTCGTCGTTTCCGGTAACGAAAGTGACGTTCATGATTGACCTGTATTTTTTCTCCGCGGTCCCGCGGAAAAGGCTCGAGCTGTCGAGATAGTCGTACAATATGGCGGCCTTTTGCTCGTTCACTTTCTGAATCGCGCCGACTCCGCCTTTCTTCAAAAGATCCTCGAACACGAGACCCGCGATATAGATAGCAAACGTAGGCGGCGTGTTGTACATCGAGCCGTTTTCGGCCTGCACTTTATAGCTAAGCATTTTGGACAGATCGGCCGGCGATCTTTCGAGCAGGTCGTTTCTTATTATCACCACCGTGACGCCGGAGGGGCCTATGTTTTTTTGCGCCCCCGCATAAATAAGCCCGTAATCGCGCACGTTTATCACCTCGGACAGTATCATGGACGACAGGTCGGCGACGAGCGGTTTTCCGGCGGTATCGGGAAGTTCGGTGAAACGGGTCCCGTATATCGTGTTGTTCTGCGTTATATGCACATAGTCCGCGTCCCCTTCGAACATGCTCCGGTCAAGCTCGGGGATGTAGGAAAACGTCCTGTCTTCGGAAGAAGCGACCACGACGACCTCGCCGACCTTTTTCGCTTCCGCTATGGCGTTTTTCGCGAAAGCCCCAGTCAAAACGTAAAAGGCGCGCTTGTGCTTGTTCATAAGGTTCATCGGCGCCATAGAAAACTGCAGCGAAGCGCCGCCCTGAAGAAACAGGACGCTGTAATCGTCGGGAATATCCATCAGCGTGCGCAGATCGGCCTCCGCTTTTTTGATTATCGCCTCAAATTCCGGGGAACGGTGGCTCATCTCCATGACGGACATCCCGCAGCCTTTGTAGTCCAACAGATCCTTCTGAGCTTCGAGGAGCACGGACTCGGGCAAACAGGCGGGACCGGGAGAAAAATTGAATACTTTCATATGTTCTTTTCCCTTCAATATCAAAATTCAAACGGCAAAAAAACCGTTTCCGTACATTGATAATATTTTAACAATCTTTTTCATCTATTATATTCGCAAGTTTTGATCATGGCAATAGATTACCGGCTAAAATCAGTATAACATATTGAAAAACGTTCGTCATTCACAATATTAAAGGAGTTTATCTTGACAAGTTTTTTTGCTTGCCATATAATCACCCTAATGTAAAAACGGAACATCCCTTTATGATTACACAAAAAATTTTTAGTATAAAGCCGTTTTAACGACACATATTATCATAACGAAGCATTAGGTGGGGGAGGAGCATTATGGCTGACAACCGGGTATTTCTTACCGAAGAGGGCTTGAGAGAAAAGCAGGAAAAACTCGAATATTTAAAAACGGTGAGACGAGCGGAAATTTCCGAGCAAATAAAGGAAGCGCGCGCATTTGGAGATCTCTCGGAAAACGCGGAATACGACGAAGCGAAAAACGAACAGGCAAAAGTCGAAAACGAGATTGCTCAGCTCGAAAAACTTCTTCGCAACGCCGTCATAGTGGACGACGAATCCATCGATTCCACGACCGTAAACATTGGGACGCGCGTGCGCATCCTTGACATGGATTTGGGCGAGGAAGAGGAATACATGATAGTCAGTTCCGTCGAAGCCGACGCGGAGAAAAAAAGGATATCCAACGAATCTCCCGTCGGAAGCGCGCTGATGGGCAAAAAAGTCGGCGAAACCGCCACCGTCGAAACGCCTGCGGGGAAAATAACTCTCAAGATACTAAACATACATAAGTAAGGCATAAAATGGACGAAAACGAAATAAACCTTCAAAACACGGAGGATCTGAACGAAGTACTAAGGATAAGGCGGGAAAAGCTGTCCGAGCTCAAAGCCCGCGGACTCGACCCGTTCGCGATCACGAGATTCGAAAAAACGCGCTCATCCGAAGAGATAATCTCGAATTTTGACGCCGTCTGCGGAACGATCGTGAGTATCGCGGGCCGCCTTGTTTCCAAGCGGATAATGGGCAAAGCGGCTTTTTCCCATGTTCAGGACAACGACGGCAGGATACAGTTTTACGCCCGGAAGGACGTATTGGGCGACGAAGCGTACGAACGGTTCAAAAAGCTCGATATAGGCGACATTGTCGGGGTCGAAGGCGAGGTTTTCAGGACGAATACCGGCGAAATATCGGTAAAAGCCGAAAGGATTACGCTTCTTTCCAAGTCGCTTCTTCCTTTGCCGGAAAAATTCCACGGACTGCGCGATACCGACCTCCGGTACAGGCAGCGCCACGTGGACCTTATCGTAAACCCGGAAGTCAGGAAGACTTTTATCCTGCGCTCAAAGATAATAAGGTACATAAGAAATTATCTTGACGGCTTAGGGTATCTTGAGGTAGAGACCCCTATCCTCATGGGCTCCGCCGGAGGCGCGGCCGCGCGGCCGTTCGTGACGCATCATAACACGCTTGATCTCGATATGTACCTTCGTATCGCGACCGAGCTTCATTTAAAAAGGCTTATCGTCGGCGGGTTCGAGAGGGTATACGAAATAGGCCGCATTTTCAGGAACGAGGGGATGTCGATAAAACATAACCCCGAGTTCACGTCGATAGAGCTTTATCAGGCTTACGCGGACTATAACGATATGATGTCTCTCTGCGAAAGCCTGATCTCGGGCTGCGCGAAGGAGCTGCTCGGCGCCGCGGTGATAGAATATCAGGGGACGAAGGTCGATCTTACTCCGCCGTGGCGCAGGCTTTCCATGTCGGACGCCGTAAAAAACAATACCGGCGCCGATTTTTCGGACTGCACCGACGAGGAAGCCGCGGAACTGGCGAAGAAAATAAACCTTAATACCGATAAGAAAACGCGCGGAGAGATACTGTACGCGGCGTTCGAGGCTTTCGTAGAGGACAAGCTCACCGGGCCGGTCTTTATAACGGGCTATCCGGTAGAGGTTTCGCCGCTCGCCAAAAAGATGGCCGGCGCGCCTTGGCTTACGGAGCGTTTCGAGCTGTTCATAACGGGGCGCGAGATGGCGAACGCGTTCTCGGAGTTGAACGACCCCGAAGACCAGCGCGAAAGGTTTTTAGAGCAGGCAAGGCAAAGGGCGATGGGAGACGAGGAAGCTCACGTCATGGACGAGGAGTTTATAAACGCGCTCGAATACGGGATGCCCCCGACGGGAGGCATGGGGATAGGCATCGACAGGCTCGTGATGCTTTTGACCGACAGCTGCTCGATTAGGGACGTGATACTTTTCCCGACGATGAAACCGAAGGAATGAACCTTAACGAAAACGGCGCTCCGGTATAAACCTTTTTATCAGGGAGCGCTTTTTTATTTTTATCGCTTCCCGTAATGTTTTTAAAATTTGCCGGAGTGTGCTATAATACCTTAGAATATTCAAGGGGGAGATCCTTTATATGCGAAAAGTGCTGCTGACCATAAAGGGAAACCAGCTTGAAGCGGGCCCCGGGGAATATGTCGAACTCGTTACCGAAGGGAGGCTGTACCGCGAGGAAAGCGGGTATCTTATAGAATTCGACGAAAGCGAACTTACCGGGCGCGACGGAGCGACGACCCGGATACGCCTCGAGGACGGCAGCGTGACGCTTTCGAGGGGGCAGGACGAGACCCATATAGTATTCTCGAAGGACAGCGTGTATGAAAGCAGTTTCTCTACTCCCTTGGGCGTTATGCGCCTGAGAATCCTGCCGTTGCAGATCGAAAGCGATTTGTCCGACGAACGCGGAAGCTTAAAACTCGAATACGAATTAAGCACCGGAGAGCGGCGCAGCGTGGGTAAACTGGATCTCTCGTTCAAAAGCATTGGCGGCATGATAAGCCCGGGAGATACCGATAGCCTCGGGTATCCGGACTCGACTAAGCATATGGGCGTTTTCCGGGGCGAAAATTATGCGTGAACAGAGGTGAAGAGAATGGTTATCGACTGGATGGGGCATTCCTGTTTCAAAGTTACGGTAACTGGCGGCACGCGGATACTTTTCGATCCATATGACAGTTCTTTAGGATATCCGCCGCAGGATTTCGGGGCGGATATCGTGGCGATCAGCCACGACCATTACGACCATAACGCCGCAAACCGGGTAAAAGGAAGTTTCAGTACGGTTAAGACGCAGGGCGAGCACGTTTTCGGGGACATACTGTTGGAAGGCGTAAAAACCTGGCATGACGCGGCTCTCGGGCGCCAGAGGGGGGAAAACATAGCTTTTCTTCTCAAAGCCGAAGGGCTTACGCTTTGCCATATGGGGGACATAGGGTGCGTCCCTTCCGAAGACGTTTTTAAAAAGCTTTCCGGAACCGACATCCTTATGATACCCGTGGGCGGAAACTACACGGTGGGAGCGCGCGAGGCGCTCGAGATCTGCGAGAGAATCGGGCCAAACATAATAATACCGATGCATTTTTGGACTCAGTTCACAACGCTGAAGCTCGCGCAGGTCGACGAGTTCATCGAAGCTGCGGGAAACGAGTACGACGTGTCTCATCCGGGACAGTGCCGGCTCGAAATAGACAAAGCGGGATTGAAGAAACGGCCGCGGATAGTCGTGATGGAATGCATATAAACATTTTAGGCTGGAGGTTTTGATGGCAACCAAGTTCATATTTGTGACCGGAGGAGTTGTATCGTCTTTGGGGAAGGGCATTACGGCCGCGTCGTTAGGGCTTCTGCTCAAGAGCCGGGGGCTTAAGGTCTCGCTTCAGAAATGCGATCCGTATTTGAACGTCGATCCCGGTACGATGAGCCCGTTTCAGCACGGGGAGGTATTCGTAACGGACGACGGGGCGGAAACAGACCTCGATATCGGCCACTACGAAAGGTTTACCGACGAGAACTCGTTTGCCGACTCCAACGTAACGACCGGAAAAGTATACTGGAAAGTTATAACAAAAGAAAGAAGAGGAGACTATTTAGGCGGCACCGTACAGGTCATACCGCACATCACGGACGAGATAAAGGAAAGGATCTTCAGCGTCGCGAGCCGGAGCAAGCCGGACGTGGTAATAACCGAGATAGGAGGCACGGTTGGCGACATTGAGTCCCTGCCGTTCCTCGAGGCGATAAGGCAGATAAAATGGGAAGTCGGCGAAGAGAACTGCATGTATATACATGTCACTCTGATGCCGTTCTTAAAGGCGGTCGGCGAGCTAAAGACCAAACCGACGCAGCACAGCGTAAAGGAGCTTCGGACTATCGGTATCGAGCCGGATATAATAGTCTGCCGCACCGAGCGGGAACTGACCGGCGACTTAAAGCGGAAAATAGCGCTGTTCTGCAACGTGAGCCCCGGCTGCGTCGTTCAGAATCTCGACGCCGAATCGCTGTATGAAGTGCCGCTCATTTTACGCAAAGAAAGGTTCGACGCTCTCGTATGCGAGAGGTTAGGCCTTCCTGTCGTAAACGCGAGATTGGGGGACTGGGAAAAGATCGTAAACATACAGAAGAACCTTAAAGAGACGGTGAAAATAGCGATAGTCGGAAAATATATCGATCTTCACGACGCGTATCTGAGCATAGTCGAAGCGTTGAAGCACGCGGGGATCGCGAACAACGTGCATGTCGATATCGAATGGATAAACGCGGTCGAGCTTGAAGAGACTAAAGATATTTCCCGGATGATGTCCGGGATACACGGAGTTATAGTGCCCGGAGGTTTCGGCGAAAGGGGCATAGAAGGCAAAATCAAGGCGATAAAATATTGCAGGGAGAACAAGATACCGTACTTCGGGATATGCCTCGGGATGCAGCTCGCGGTGATTGAGTTCGCGAGGAACGTATTGGGCCACAGGGAGGCGAGTTCGACCGAACATTGCTCGGACACGCCTTACCCGTTCATAGACCTGATGCCGGAGCAGAAAAACATAACCGACATGGGCGGCACGATGAGGCTCGGAAGCTACAGGTGCGTGCTGAAAAAAGGCACGTTAGCTTACGCGGCTTACGGCGCTGAGGAAATAAGCGAGCGCCACCGTCACAGGTACGAGTTCAACAACATTTATTTCGAGGAAATCACGAAAGCGGGGATAAGGGTCTCGGGGATAAACCCGGATCACGGACTCGTCGAGATAATAGAGCTTGCGGACCACCCGTGGTTCGTCGGCGTGCAGTTCCACCCGGAGTTCAAGTCGAGGCCGATAAGGTCGCACCCGCTTTTCAGGGAGCTTGTCGCGGCCTCGATAAAACAAAAAGCAAAAACTACTAAATAGCTGCGGAAGGCTTAGATTTATGGCGGACGGAAAAAACTTCATCGAAGAGATCATAGACGCGGATTTTGAGAGCGGGAGGGTGGATCATGTGCTCACGCGGTTTCCTCCCGAACCGAACGGGTATCTTCATATCGGGCACGCGAAGTCGATATGCCTGAATTTCGGCACCGCCGCGAAATACGGCGGAAAATGCAATCTCAGATACGACGATACGAATCCCGTCAAGGAAGACGACGAATATATAAGGAGCATAGAAAAAGACATACGCTGGCTCGGGTTCGAACCGGCGGCGGTGCTGTTCGCATCCGATTATTTCGGTTATATGTTCGACTGCGCGATGCTCCTTATAAACAAAGGCCTCGCGTATGTATGCGACCTTTCCGCCGACGAGATAAGGCAATACCGCGGCACTCTTACCGAACCGGGGCGCGAAAGCCCGTACAGGAACAGGAGCGTCGAGGAAAACAGGAAGCTTTTCCTCGGCATGAGGGACGGCAAATACAAGGACGGCGAAAAGGTGCTGCGCGCGAAGATCGACATGGCGAGCCCGAACCTGAACATGCGGGATCCGGTCATCTACAGGATACTGCACGCCGCTCATCACCGCACCGGCGACGCGTGGTGCATATACCCGATGTACGATTTTGCCCATCCTCTCGAAGACGCGTATGAAAAAATTACTCACAGCATATGCACTCTCGAATTTGAAGACCACCGGCCGCTTTACGACTGGGTCATCGAAAACTGCGAATGCGTGCCCGCTCCGCGCCAGTACGAGTTCGCGCGCCTGAATCTAACGCGCACGATAATGAGCAAAAGGTATCTGAAGAAACTTGTCGACGAAGGGTTCGTTTCCGGCTGGGACGATCCGCGGATGCCCACGATATCGGGGCTTCGCCGGCGCGGTTATACTCCGGAATCGATACGCGATTTCTGCGACAGGATAGGGGTATCCAAGGCGAACAGCGAGGTCGACGCCGCGCTGCTCGAGCACTGCGTAAGGGAGCATTTGAACGCGGTGGCTCCGAGGCGGATGGCGGTGCTGGATCCTTTGAAAGTCGTCATCGGCAATTACAGCGGAACGGAGACGCTCAAATCGGACAACCTGCCGGACGCGACGGGAGGGAGCCGCGATATGCCGTTTTCGAACGAGATATACATTGAGCGCTCCGACTTTATGGAGGATCCGCCGGGCAGATTCCACAGGCTTGCCCCGGGGCGCGAGGTGCGCCTTAAGGACGCTTACATAATCAAATGCGAAAAAGTCGTAAAGGATGGCGGCGGACGCGTCAAGGAGCTTGTTTGCAGCTACGACCCGGATTCTAAGACGGGCGGGGCGACCGCGGGGCGAAAGGTCAAGGGTACGCTGCATTGGGTCGACGCCGCGACCGCGGTACCCTGCGAGATAAGGCTTTACGACTACCTGCTCCGCGACGGCGACGGAGATTACATGGACAGGATGAACCCGGAGTCGCTTACCGTACTGAAAGGCGCGCTGATCGAAAAGGAAGGAGCAAAGGCTTCCGCAGGAGACAGGTTCCAGTTCCTGCGCCAGGGATATTTTTGCGTCGACGAGGACAGCGCTCCCGGCCGCCTTGTCTTCAACAGGATAGTCGGCCTTAAAGACAGCTACAAACCGGAAGAAGAAACGAGATGAAACAGGTCAGAACGAGATTCGCCCCCAGCCCTACCGGCTATTTGCATATCGGGGGCCTAAGGACGGCGCTTTACGCATGGCTTTTCGCGCGCAAAAACGGCGGCGTTTTCATACTGAGGATCGAGGATACCGACGTGGAGCGCGAAGTCCCCGGGGCGAAGGAAGTCATATACGACACGCTTCGCAAGACCGGGCTTTATTACGACGAAGGCCCCGACGTGGGCGGCGATTTCGGGCCTTACATACAGAGCGAAAGAAAAGCGATATATAAGGAATATGCGGAAAAGCTGATCGAATTAGGAGCGGCGTACCGCTGTTTCTGCACAAAGGAAAGGCTTGCGGAGGAGCGCGCGAAGGCGGAGGCGGCGGGGCGCGCCTTTACGTACGACAAGCATTGCCTTGCGCTTTCGGCGCAGGAGATCCGGCGCAAAATCGAGGCGGGCGAAAGCTTCTGTATTCGGCAGAACATACCGCGCGAGGGAGAAACGACTTACCGGGACGCGGTCTTCGGCGAGATAACCGTACCGAACGCCGATCTCGACGACAACGTGCTGTTAAAGGCGGACGGGATGCCGACTTACAACCTCGCGAACGTGATAGACGACCATCTTATGGGGATAACGCACGTGATAAGAGGGGCGGAATATCTTTCGTCAACGCCTAAATACAACCATATCTATTCCGCGTTCGGATGGGAAATTCCCGAATATATCCATCTCCCCGTTGTTATGAAGGACAGGCAGCGCAAGCTGTCGAAACGCTACGGGGACGCCTCGTTCGAAGACTTCTTGGATAAAGGCTATCTCAAAGAAGCGCTTATAAACTATATCGCACTTTTAGGCTGGAGCCCCGGCGGCGAAAGGGAGATATTCTCGCTCGAAGAGCTTGTCGGCGCGTTCTCGCTCGAGGGGCTTTCGAGATCCCCGGCCATATTCGATACGGACAAGCTTAAATGGATGAACGCGCAGTATATCCGCGCGCTTCCGAAACGCGACTTTTTGGAAAGGGCGACGCCTTTCCTGAAAAAAGCGGGGCTTGATAAATTTGACGCCGGGCTTATCGCGGACATAATACAGCCAAGGATCGAAACGCTCGGCGAGATTGCCGAAAAACTAAAATTCCTGACGGAGATGCCTCCCTTTTCCCGGGACATGTATTACCACAAAAAATCCGACGCCGACCCGGAAAATTCGGTTCCCGTGCTTATCGAGGCCAAGTCCGCGCTCGAAAGCATAAGCGGTTTTGAGCCCGACGATTTAAGGCGGGCGTTATCCGGGCTAATTGAAAAACTCGGGTGCAAGCCCGGCCGGCTTTACTGGCCGCTGCGCATCGCCATCTCCGGAACCGAGGTTACGCCGGGAGGTCCCGTCGAGATAGCCGCGCTGTTGGGAAAGGAAGAGACCCTTCGCCGACTGAGCGAAAGCATATTGAAGCTGAAAGGACAAAACGGATAAAAAGAAAGGAGCGCCCGTTTTCGGGCGCCCGATTCAAAGATATATGTTAATGCTGGTTGCCGTTTGTTTAAATAGATGTTAGCGCGTCGGTATGAACAAATTGTTAACGAAAGATATACAATCTGTGAAATAATGCCTAAAGTTCTTTTTTCATCACGAGCCTCATGCCGCCGGCTCCGTATTCGTCGGCGCTGTCCGTGACGGAAAACCCGAGCCTCTCCCGGTATACCGACAGCGCGTTGTAATTCGACGGATCTACGGTCAGCTGGACTTTTGTCAGCCCTAAGTCCTTCAGATCCGAAAGCGCGTAATCGAGCAGCGAAATCCCGATATCGTACCCCTTGAATTCGGGGAGAACCGCGACGCTCAAAAGGAAGCAAAGCTTCGGGTCGTAAAAATCGGCTAAAAAATACGCGCAGGCTATGGCCTCGCCGTCTTCGTCCACGGCTATATAGACCCTGCCGTGCCGCATGAGAGGCACGATAACATATTCGTTAAGAGCGCCTTTCCCGAAATCTTTTTTTTCTATATGCAGTATGCGGGATATAAGATCCGGTTCCGGCTTCGCCTCTTTGAACGTGATGACCATGGCTGTCCTCCAATACCGCTTTATTGTTTTATGTCGGCATATCCGTCGGGCGCGAACTCCCTGACGCCGGTGTATTCCGCCGCGTAGGCGTCCTTATTCCTGTATTCGCGCTTTCCCATCAGCGATTCCGCCTGAAAACTGAAGACCGCGTTTTCGCCGACGATTATATGGTCTATCAAATTTATGCCCAACGTATTGAGCGCTTTCATTATATCGTGAGTCGTGTCTATATCCGCTTTAGAAGGCAATACGTTTCCTCCCGGATGGTTGTGCGCGACGATCCCTTTCGCGGCGCGGTGGCGCAGCGCGGCGGCGGCTATTTTATTGAGATATACAGGCGATTCGGAAGTTCCGCCTTCCGACAGGCGCTCGAAATGGATGACCCTGTTCTGGGTATCGAGCCATATGACGTAGAACTGTTCGTACGCTTTTCCGAACAGAAGGGCTTTCGTGAAGTCGCAGGCGTCTTTTATCGTTTTTATGAACGGGCGTTTGCCCAACTTGCTGCGCTCGTAGGCTCTGAAAGCCTCCGGAAACATGCTGAGGAACAGCGCGGACCTTTCGCCTATCCCCTCGACCTGGGCGAGGTCTTCCGGAGCAGCCTCGAAGACCCCCGCCAGGCTCCCGAAGGTTTCTATCAGCCTGTGGGCGACGGGGTTTGTGTCTATCCTCGGGAGCGCGTAAAACAGGAGGTATTCAAGTATTTCATGCTCCTTAAACCCCTCGAACCCCTCTTTTAAGAATCTGTCCGCAAGCCGCTTCCTGTGGCCTTCGTGCATCTCTACCCCCGGAACGGCGCATCAGTTCGAGCAGCCGCCGCAGCCGCAGCCGCAGCTTCCCCCGCCGCAGCCGCCTCCCCCGCCGCCGGTTCCTCCGAAATAGCATTTTCCCTGATAATAACGGGACGTTTTCGCCGACGAGCATTTCGGGCACGCCGGCTTTTTGTCGGAGCTCGTAAGCTCTTCGAAAACATGCCCGCAGTCTTCGCATATGAACTTAAGTAACGGCATTGTTTTCGCACCTCTGTCTTTTATACTTTAAAATAATTATAACATGGCGCGCGGATAAATCAATCGGGGGGATATTTGACACCGTTTTTGCAAAGAATTATAATCATAAAGCGGCGGTTCTGTGGTTGAAAGTCGATGCCAGCCGCGGGCGAAACGACCCACGTAAACCTTTAAAAGGCGAGCATGGCGCGGTTTAGAAGTCAGTCCGGCCGGAAGGAATTCCGAGAGGCGCGTTAGTTTCCGGTAAGACATACCGGAGGCGAAAAGCCCAGCCGGCGGATGTGGGGGCAAAGACCAGGTCAGACGCCGCTTTTATTTTTTTCATTTGCCTTTTTTGTATGGTTCAGCAGCCCCCCGTCGAGCAGGATCCCGCGCAGGCGCTCCGAGGCGTCGAGTATGACTTCGAATTCGAATCCCTTTGTCGCGTTCTTTACCGTAAACGCTTCTTTTCCTTCGACCTTCGATACCGCGCCGGAAATAACGAGTTTGTCGCCCTGATCGATTTTATCGTACGCGCTTTCGTCGGCGAAAACGAGAGGAAGTATCCCGGAGTTTATCAGGTTAGCCATGTGTATCCTCGCGAACGACTTCGCTATCACGCCTTTTACGCCGAGATAAAGCGGCACGAGCGCGGCGTGCTCGCGCGACGAGCCCTGCCCGTAGTTATGACCCGCGACAAGGAAGCCGCCGCCTTTCGCCTTCGCGCGCGCCGGAAAATCCGCGTCCACCGGCTTTAAGCAGAAATCCGACAGGTACGGTATGTTGGAGCGGTACGGAAGAAGGTTCGCCCCCGACGGCATTATATGATCCGTCGTTATGTTGTCGCCCATTTTTAAGAGAGCCTCACCCGATACCGTGTCGGAAAGCGGTTTTCCTAACGGGAACGGCTTTATGTTTGGACCGCGGACTACTTCCGTTTCGCCGTTCTCATCGGGAGGGACTATCATGCTGTCGTCTGCGCAAAACGTTTCGGGCACCGCTATATCGAGTATCCTTAAGTCGGCCGTTATGTCCCGGGGATCGGTCAAATATCCCGTAACGGCGGTCGCGGCGGCGGTCTCGGGGCTTACTAGGTAGACCGACGCGCTCTGCGTTCCCGAACGCCCGTAGAAATTCCGGTTGAAGGTGCGGACGGAAACCGCGCCCGTACGCGGCGCCTGACCCATACCTATACAGGGCCCGCAGGCGCATTCGAGGATTCTCGCTCCCGCGGAAATCATGTCCGCCAAAGCGCCGTTTCTCGCGAGCATCTCCATCACCTGTTTGGAACCGGGGGATACCGTAAGGCTTACGCCCTGCGCTATTTTTCTCCCTTTCAGCAAAGCCGCCACGCGCATGAGATCCAGATATGACGCGTTCGTGCAGCTTCCTATGCAGACCTGATCGGCTTTTAAGCCCTTGATTTCGCGCACTTTTTTTACGTTGTCGGGGCTGTGAGGCATGGCTGCGAGAGGCTCGAGCGAAGAAAGGTCGATACTTATCGTTTTCGAGTAGACCGCGTCCGGGTCGGCGGACAGCGCGGTGTAATCGCTTTCGCGCCCCTGCGCGCGAAGGAACGCCCTCGTGACCTCGTCGCTCGGGAAAACGGACGTCGTCGCGCCCGTTTCCGCGCCCATGTTCGTTATCGTCGCGCGCTCCGGGACGGACAGAGTCCTGACGCCGTCCCCGAAATATTCGAGTATCTTCCCCACTCCGCCTTTGACGCTTATAAGCCGAAGCACCTCGAGTATCACGTCTTTCGCGGAAACCCCGGGATTCAGTTTCCCGGTCAGCTCGACCCCTAAGATCTCCGGCGCCCGCAGGTAGTATTCCCCTCCGCCCATCGCGACGGCTACGTCGAGCCCGCCCGCGCCGATGGCTATCATGCCGATGCCGCCGCCGGTAGGAGTATGGCTGTCGGAGCCTAAAAGAGTAGCGCCCGGAACCCCGAATCTTTCGAGGTTAACCTGATGGCATATCCCGTTCCCGGGCCTGCTGAAATATACCCCGTGCTTTTTCGCGACGGTCTCTATATATTTATGGTCGTCGGCGTTCTCGAAACCCGTCTGAAGAGTGTTATGGTCGATATAAGCGAGCGATTTTTTTGTTTTTACGCGCGGAATCCCCATAGCCTCGAACTGAAGGTAAGCCATCGTGCCCGTGGAATCCTGCGTCAGAGTATAATCTATGCTTATCGCGATCTCTTCTCCGGGCGCCAAACGTCCTTTTTTAAGGTGGTTTTCCAATATTTTTTCAGCAAGCGTCTTTCCCAAAGCGGCCTCCGATAACAAGCGTTTACCCAATTCTACATTTTGCGCAAAAAAAAATCAACCCGACGCTTTTTTCGACTCCGTTCCGATCTGTACTTTTTGGACACGGGGCAAGCGCCGGGTCGATTTTTTAAGAGGGTTATTGCTCCATCTGGCGCCCGAGAAAAGCCGCGGCGGATTCCGCCGCTTTCATTTCCGCCTCGCCCATGACCGCTCCGTTTCTGGACAACAGCGCTATCGCGCCTATAGGCTGCCCGTCCATTGTTATCGGGGCGATAATCTGGGAAGTCGTCAGCGTCTGGTCTTCGCCGCTGACGAGCGGGATCGTGTTGGGGCCTTCCTTTTTTACCGCGGTGCGCGTGTTCATGCTGTCCTCGAGCGCGCTGCTAACCGGGCGTTCGAAATAGTCCCTTTTGTGTTCGCCGCTCGCGGCAAGCACGGTATCCTTGTCGCAGATTATCGCGGTGAGTCCCAAAGTCGAAGACAACGCTTCCGCGAAATCGAGCGCGAAAGCGGCAAGCTCGCCTATCGGCGAATACTTTTTAAGTATTATCCCGCCCTCTCTGTCGGTATATATTTCGAGAGGGTCTCCCTCGCGTATGCGCAGCGTCCTGCGAATCTCCTTCGGTATGACTATCCTGCCGAGCTCGTCTATCCTTCTTACTATTCCCGTTGCTTTCATTTTTGTCCTCCTTTTAAACAAACCTCTTTTCACTGTTATTGTTTGTTAGAACGGACAAAATATTCGCCGTCATATTGTGGAAGCGGTTCGCAATAAGCGCGCTGCAAAATAGCTATTGCCGCCGCGGGCGTTTCAATTGAAAAACACGATCTCGTAGTTCAGGTAAAGCGCGAACCACAGCCAGATAAAGTACGGGATTAGAAGGTACGCCGCGGTTTTATTTATGCGGTAGACGTTGGCGAGAAGAAACAGCACGATAATTATCATAACGGCGATTATGAAAAACGCGCCCGCGGGATTGCGCTTTTCGAAGAAAACGTAAGGCCACAGCGCGCTTAGCAGCAGGCTCGCGGCGTATCCGAAAAGGGTGCCTTTTGTTGTTTTCGGGTCGTTTACGACGAGCGAAAGCGAGATGGCGATAAGCGCGTAAAGCGCCGTCCAGACGATTGAAAAAACAAATCCGGGAGGCAACAGCGCGGGTTTTACAAGGCTTTTATACCAGTCTGAAGTAGCGTCGGCAAACAGTGAACCTGCCGCCGCCGCCGAAACGACGAAAAGCACCCCGAAAAGAACCCTGAACGGCGCAGATTTGAGTATCGGCGTCTCCGCGTTTTGAGGCATACCGGCGTCCTGCTGCATAAGCGCTCCCTTCCGGTACAGTATATTCCCGTTAAAGCCCGCGTATGAGGAGCAAAAACGCGAAGAGCGCCTGACGCGTTGCGCCGAATTGTTTTTTGTCCTGTTGATTCCGGACGGCTATTTTAAGTTCTCCGGGTTCAGGCAGTGCAGGTCGGCGGGTACGAACAGCCCGTCTTTGCGGATGAGCTCCCCGTCGAAATATATCTCGCCCCCGCCGTATTCGGGGCGCTGTATGTATACGAGATCCCAGTGCACCGCGCTCCTGTTGCCGTTTTCGGCGTCCTTGTAAGCGGCGCCCGGCGTAAAATGTATCGAGCCGGATATCTTTTCGTCGAAAAGCGTATCAAGCATCGGTTTTAATATATACGGGTTTACGCCCAACGCGAACTCGCCGACGTATCTCGCCCCCTCGTCGGTGTCGAGTATCCGGTTTATCCGCGGCGTGTCGTTCGCGACCGCGTTTATTATTTTGCCGTCCCTGAACTCGAACGATATGTTCTCGAATTTATACCCCTGCTCGATCGATGGGGTGTTGTACGTTATCCTTCCGTTAACGCTGTCCTTGACAGGAGCCGTGTATATCTCGCCGTCAGGGAGGTTCATGCGTCCCGAGCATTTTTTAACCGGAATGCCTTTTATGGAAAACGTAAGGTCGGTATCGACGCCTTTTATCCGCACCTCGTCCGCCTTTTCCATACGGGCTTTGAGCGCGTCCATCGCCCTGTCCATCTTCGCGTAGTCGAGGTTGCATACGTCGAAATAAAAATCCTCGAAGCCTTCGGTGCTCATACCGGCGAACTGCGCCATCGACGGGTTGGGGTAGCGCAGCACGACCCATTTTTTGTCGGGTATCCTTATGTCGAAATGGACGCGCTTGTAATATATGGAGTCGAACAAATGCATTTTATCCTGCGGCACGTCGGTAAGCTCGAGATTGTTGTACCCTCCGCGCACGGAAACGTACGCGTCCATGCTCCTCATCGTTTCCTCGTCGTGGCGCGCCCACTCGTCCGCCTGAGCCTCGTCCATCCCAAGAATAAGCGCCCTGCGCACCGAAAGGTAATACGTATTTACAAGAGGCAGCGCGCCCGCTTCATAGGCCTTTTTGACAAGAAGCTTCGCTATGCCGTCTCCCGCGTCGGTCGTCTCGATAAGCACTTTTTCGCCTTTTTTGAGCCGCAGCGAATAATTGACGATTATATCCGCCAGTTTTTCCAGTCTCGGATCGTTCATTTCCCCTCCGCTAAAAATTGATTTTTTCTTCGATTATATAAATGGGCCTCGCTTTCGCCTCATCGTATATTCTTCCCAGATACAGCCCGAAAATGCCAAGGCATACGAAAAGCGCCGCGATGAGCAGGAAGGCGAGCGCGAAAAGTATGTGTATGTAATCCCAGACATCGAGGCATACGAGAACTATCGAAGCGGCGAGGTAAGCCGCGGACAAAAGCGCGAGCGCCGCGCCCGATACGAGCGGCAGCTTAAGAGGCCTGTTGGAAAAAGAGGTAATGCCGTCGCCGGCGAGTTTAAGCATCTTCCTGAGCGAATATCTTGTCTTCCCCGCGGCGCGCTCCTCGCGCACGAATTCCTGAGGCACCGCCTTGAATCCCGCCCATGCCGCCATCCCGCGCAGGAACCTGTTCCTTTCGGGCATGGAGTTTAGAACGTCGCAGACCTTCCTGTCTATCAGCCGAAAATCGCCGGTGTCGCGCGGTATGAACTGCCCGCCGAGCAAATGCAGGGTCTTGTAATACAGATGCGCCGTAAGTTTTTTAAACGCCGACTCGCCCTTCCTTTTAATGCGCTGTCCATAGACGATGTCCGCCCCGGCCTTCCATTTTTCCGCCATTTCGGGGATGACCTCGGGAGGGTCCTGAAGGTCGCAGTCGATTATTATGACCGCGTCGCCGCCGCTTTCCCGCATTCCTGCGGACACCGCTTCCTGATGGCCGAAGTTGCGCGAGAAGCTTATCACCTTGACGGTTTTATCCTTCGCCGCTATGTCTTTTAGTATCGACAGGGTAGCGTCCCGCGAGCCGTCGTTTACGAATATGATCTCATAATCGCCTAAAAGCTCCATCACGCTCTTTAAGCGCGGATATGTCAGGGGCAGGACTTCCTGCTCGTTGAACGCGGGGACCACGACAGAATATCTCATATATACTCCCGAAGAAATTTTGGCTTACTCAGAAGATTATATACCATTCGCGGCTAAATTCAACGGGCTCATCCGAGCGCGCCGTCGATCGCGCGGATATATTTTTTTACGTCTTCCGTATCGGGGAAACCGTAATACCACGGCTGCTCTTTTTTGGGCCGCATTTGGTATTTTGCCTTCAGTATTATCTCCGGCCTGTATTCGAAATGCATTATATCGAAATGCGCCCATTTGCCGCCCCATATGAAACCGTGGTCCTCAAAGACGCGCACGATACCGGACGGAAAGGAATCGATCCTTTTTTGGCCTTCCTCTCTCGTGGCCGTCCTGAAGGACGGATTCACGGCGGCGTGCAGATCGACGGCTATCCCGAACGAGTGCATGCTAAGCAATTCGGTGCCGGAGATATAGCGGTAGTTGAACGTCCCGCTCAAAGGATATACGGAATATTTGACGTCCGGGTCGTTTGAACACAGCGCGTTGAGCTCTTTGAATACGGCTTCCAATGCTTTCAAGGCCCCGTTGCGTTTATTGAAATCGGCTTTCTGAGCGCCGATATCCGCTTTCGCAAGGTTGTTTAGCACCTCGTTTTCCGTATCCCCGTAAACGTCTTTTATAAGTGCGTACGGCCTTATCCGGCCGGGGTCGTGATTCCCCTCCGGCAGGGTCCCATTTCCCCCGAGCCGATATATGATACTTAGCGAATCCTGAAGGTCCGCATCGGCCATCTTTTCGTCAAACGTCTTTTTCTTTTTGTCGTCGTAGAGTATCTTTTTCCCGGATTTCATCACCGCGTATATCGAGCCGCCGGAGGATTTTTCAATGCCGGTGATATAGCCGGGATACGCCATCATCAGTACGAGCAGGTCTCTCTTTTCGGACACGAGCTTATCCGGCTGCGCCGGGTTTTTCGCGGGACTTGCCGTTGGAGCCGCGGACGGCCGGGCAGCTTGAGGAGAACCGGTAACCGGCGGGGCAGTCTCAAACGGACGCGCAGTCTCAAACGGCTTCGCCGTCGGAGCGGCTGCGGGAACCTCGGAGGCGCTTTCCCGAACCGAGCATCCGAAGAATAAACAAACGATCACCGCCGCGCCGAGCGCGGAAAAAACCTTTTTGACCGTAGACGGCCGCTTAAAAATACCGCTCTTCATGCTTTCATTATAACCCTTCGGGAAACAAAAAGAAAAGACTTGGGGTATTGTGCGGCAGAGAAAAATATGTTAAACTAAAATACGACATTAAACCCTGTATTTCGCTAAGGAAGAGGAGCGTTGCCATGTATATTATAGCAACCCTTTTCGGCGGCATAACAGAAAACAGCGTCAAAGTGCGCCTTAAAGGTGAATATCTTAAAAATTTCCTGAACGCGTATCCGGATCATGCCGAACGTTTTCCGAAGGTAAAGAACGCTCTCGGTTTCTTCGCGGGCGCGCAAAACTCCGGCAAAAACGCGGTCTCGTTAAAGTTATGCGGGTACAGCGTAAAGGAAAATGAAATTTCGATCAGGTTCGAACTCCAAAAGGAGTCCGAATTAAAAAGCGCCTGCGTGGGCGAGAGCCTTCGGTCTTTTTGCGCTGCGAACGGGACCGGAGTCGGCGGGCTCCCCCCGCTTGCCTGCTTCGTGTCGAGGCGCGAATGCGAGGGGATATGCGAATGCGCGAGGCGCCTCAAAAAAATGGAGGAGATGTACGCGGCGGGCGATCACAAGGGCATCGCCGATTTGTTCGAGCCTTTGGACGAAGTCCAAAACTGTTTTTATTATTGGAACAACGCCCGGGTGCTCTACCTTTTGGGCGTCGCGTGCAGCAAGCTTTCGGTGACGCTTAAAATCCGCTCCGGCGAGGCCGAAAAACTGAAGGCCGCGAAGAGGTACAGGGATTTTTGCGTGCTCTTCCTCGAACGCGGGGCGCAAATCGAGGAAGGCGCGGGATGCGCGACCGCTCTCGCGTACAGGTATTACTCGAACGTGCACGAGCTTACGAGGCCGGGAGAGAGGCGCGACCAGAACCTCGAGGAACAGATGGAAAAAGCGAACGAATGGCTTAGCCGCGCCCTCGAGGCGTACCCGCAGAGCATAAAAAACAATTACAGGAAGGGAAAGCTCATAATCGAGAAGCAGGCGCCCTACCTGCTGTTCGGGAAACGCTCTTTCGGAGAGGGAGAGGCGAGGCTTTTAAGAGAGATACGCGAGGTCGGCGAGGAGCATCTCGCCAGCGCGGTCGCCCTGTACGAGGCGCTCGAAGACGCGGAGGCGAAAAACGCCAACCGCAGGGAATATGCGAAGGCTCTTTTCACGCTCGGAGGATATTACCTCGAAGACGCTTACCTTCCGGTGCACGAATATTATCTGAAGAAAATAACGGGAAGCAGGGACGGGGTCAAAGTCCCCGCGATAGCGAAGATGGACGCGGACAGCGCGATAGAGAACCTCGAAAAATGCTTCGCGGCCGAGACGGACATGCCTCTCTCGAGGCTCGATACCGGCGCTCTTGCCGCCTGCGTTAAAACGTGGGCGCGCTCGCCTGTCGAAAAGCTGTACCGGCTCGGGTGCGCTTACGCGAATATGGCTTTCCTATTGCTCGCGGAAGGCGCAGCGGACGAGGCGGCGGCATTCGCAAAAAAATCGATATATTTCCTCGACGCGGCCAAAGCCGTATCGGACAAGCGCGGCGACAAAAAGTCAAACACCTGGCACATAAGCGAAAAAGCGGCCTGGTGCCGCATGCATATGGGGGAGTATCAAAAAGCCGCGAAACTGCTCGAAAACGCTCGCGCCGGCTATATCAAAAACACGTACGCCATCGCGCTTCTTCTTACAGGCGCGAAGGCGGACAGGGAAAAAGCGCTCTCTTCGCTCGAAACCGCGGCGAAGGATCCGCACAACCTCGCGGCCGGGCTTACGCGCCTGCTTTTAGCGTACCTTTACGGAAAAAAGAGCGCCGCGATTAAAAACATGTCGTCGAAAAACAAAAGGCTCGCGGGTATTTTGGGGCTCGAAGCGGCAAAGCAATAAGCGCCGCCGCGGGAGAGCGAAGCCGGATATACGTCTTCGGATAAACAAGTTTCCTGTTCATTTGCGCGATAATTGACTCGCCGCGGGTATTATAGTATATTGCAGGAAAACGGGTGTTCCGCGAAAAAGGGGTAATATATGAAGATAAAAAACATAATAAAACCGCAGCTTTTCTTCGAGATGCTGGAAAAATGCAAGGGCAAGGTCGAGCTCGTTACTTCGGAAGGGGACAGGCTCAATTTAAAGTCCACGCTATGCCAGTATATAATGCTCACTCAGATGTTCAACGACGCGAAGATGGGGGAGTTCGAGCTTTTCCTGTCCGAGCCGGAGGACATACTGCTTATCGACGAATTCCTCGTAAGGAAATAAGCCCGCCGCGCGCGCGGCTTTTTTTAGCCGGGGAAAACGCTAATTGCAGGGGCATGCTGCTTACAATACGCCGGAGATGCAACGGCAATTAAAGAAATGGACGGGAATATCATAATTTAGAAACATTAAGTTTAAAATCATAATAACGGCGTATGTTTTTTCATTGATTGCCAACAGGTATGCTAAGAAAGCATCTTGAATAAAATTATGTACCCAAAAAAGATCTATGGATAATAAAAAGCTGTTTGTACGTTCATATATACCGCGGAAACAAGAAGATAAAAAAGAAAAAAATAAGATGAAGAAGGTGCTTGATAAAGTTGGCAAAGCAATGAAATTCATATTTATTTCGATATTGAAAATATATTACAATATAGAAAGCACAGATAAATATGCAAGGATGACGCCGCTCGAGGTTATCGTTGGGATCATGGTAATCATCGTTGTTATTATACCCGTATGCTCGATTATTGCGGTATTATGGGAGTACGCACCTTTCATCTCGCATTGCCTATATGCTGGAGGCTTAGGTATGGATAGCAAATGGCATAGTTATAAAGGCAAATTTAACTCGCATAAATTCTGGTTTGACGTTAGAAGCTGCTGGGATAGTCGGTACTGGTATGATTGGGATGATTCAGAAGCTTGGAGATTAGTTGATAAACAATACAATTATTTTAAAAAATATTATTCAAAAACTGAATTTGATGGTTACGGTATAGCATCTGCAGCTTCTAAGTCATGTATAGGCGATATAATGTATCTTGATCCTGATGGAAACAAAAAACCTAATCATGCAACAATTATTACCAAGATAGCTGATGGCATGATATATTATACAGCACACACAGAGAATAGAAAAAACGCAAGTATATTGAAAAAATACTTTCAGAATTATGGTATGAATGCAAAAGCTTATATACTTCATTTATCCTAATAATTAGGATAAAGATAAATACTATTAAATATAATAATGAATAAGGCAGATTGCAAGAAGGGGGCGGAGGTATGAAAAAACCAATGATAATTTTTCTAATATTTATAATTATATTAGTAGTATTATATATTGGAGAGTCAGTATATATAGGAATAGTAGTACATTCAATCGTATTAGAAAGCTATAATACGTACGGTGAGAACAATATTTATAGTGATACAGTATCAGATTCCATTTTTAAAGAAATGTGTTATAGAAATGGATATCCGCTATCAGCAAAAGAAAGAGTTGATGTTAAGGAAATAAATTCGCTCTCATTTCCCTTAACAATTCATTGGGTATTTGGAGGGAAGGCGACTTATTGGTACACATACGAAATTTATGATGAAAATGGCGAACTAGCTGGTGGAAGTAGCCAGATTCCCGTTACAATAAATTTTGAAATTCAACAAGGCAAATTGAAAATTACTGATTATGATGAAGAACCTTAATAGATGCTCTAAGTTGAATGTTGGTGTAAGTAGTAAAAAGTAATTTACATAATTGTTTGCAATCAGATTAACTGGCTCGCTGGTTAGTCTGATTGCATTAAAAGCGAAACAACTAATAGCATAACGATGACTTATTATAGTGCCCCCCATTGTCAACACAACTTTTTCTAGATGCTAAGTTATGCTAAGTTATGTCCTTTCTCAGGTGGGCGCCGGTATTGTTTCTTGATGTCTGAGGCACATCCCCTTCGCCGAAGGGGATAATTGGGGCGAAAGACCGTGCGTGATAAACTAAGGACGGCGAGGGCGGCGACAACTAAGACGAACAATCTGTACGGCTGCTGCGGGAACAACCCGGTGAGCTTCATCGATCCGGCGGGGTATAATTCAACATTTTTCACCTCTGCTGTCCCGTTTTTATCACAGGCATGTTAATATCATATAGTCATAAACTTTCCTAAAGGAGTTTCGCATGGGCGTTACCGTCGTGCGGGGGCGCTGCGGGAGCGGGAAGAGCCGGCTTCTGATGGAGCGCATAAAAGAGCTTATAGCGGACCCGTTCGAAAAGATAATAGTCGTCGTTCCCGGACAGCTTACCTTCGAAACCGAAAAGAAAATAATGCGGTACTGCGGCGTGCGGGGGATATTGGGGCTTCAGGTAATGAGCGTTTCGAGGCTCGCGATGAAGATACTCGATGACGCTTGCGCGGCGTCGTTTCTTTCGAACGCGCAGAAGGCCGTACTCGTAAGCCGCGCGCTTGCCGACGTTTCTTACGGCGGCGGGATAAGCGGCCTTGAGGCGAGCGCGGCGGAGCTTATGGACAGGCTTAAAAGCTACTCGCAGACGCCCGAAAGCCTTCTTGAAGCCGCCGGGCGCGTAAGCGACGGCGCGCTCTCTGAAAAACTTCGAGCCGCGTCGCGCCTTTACGCGAGGTATCTGGAGCTTTGCGGCGGAAAGCCCGACGTATCGGACATGTACTCGATGGCCGCGCGCGCCGCGGCGAAATCGGAGCTTCTGCGCGGCGCGCATATGTTTATCGACGGGCTGGACAGCGCGTCTCCCGCGGTGTTCGGGTTTTTGGCGGAGGCGGCAAAGGCTTGCGCGCAAGTCATGATTACGTTCCGGAGCGGCGACGGGGGCGAAGGAGACCTGTACGATTCGGAGATGAAAGACATGCGGCGTTTTATCGAGGCCGTGAAGCATTCGGGCGAAGTGACGCAGGTCGAAGCGAACCTTGCGCCGAGGTACTCGTGCGCGGAGATGGAGTTTTTAAACGCGAACCTTTACCGGTATCCGTACCGGCCGTACGAAGGCGCGCCGGAAAACATAACGCTCGCGCAAGGCGACAGCCCCGAAAAAGAGGTCGAGATACTCGCCGGAAACATACTGAGCGAAGTAAAGGCGGGCAGGCGGTTCCGCGACATAGCGGTCGTCGTAGGCGGAATAAACGGCTATCTTCCGGCGATAAAAACAAAGTTTTCTGAATGCGGGATCCCTTTTTTCTTCGACGAGAGGAGGAGCCTCGCCGAAAACGCTCTTTTTAGTTTTCTTTATTCCGCGCTCCGCGCGGCGGCGGGCGATTACCTTGAGATAGAGGGATATATATACGGGATGTGCTCGCCTCTGTCTTTCGGGGAAAAGCGGGAGCTTAAAGCGTACGCGGACAGGTACGCGATAACGGGCTGGCGGTACATGTCGGCGTTTAAACGCGAAGGCTCGCAGCGCGCGGAGGAGTTGAGGCGCAAGGCGGCGGCCCTTATTGATTCGCTTTCAGCGGGTATACGCAAAGCGTCCGTAAAAGAGCAGATAGGCTCGGTAAAACGGTTTCTTGAAGACTGCGGGGCGGAAGAAAGGATACGGGAGCTGTGCGAAAGCCTCGACGGGCCGGATACCCGCGCGGAATACTCGTATTTCGCTCAGGCGTACGCAAAGACGGTCGAGACTTTGGACGGGATCGCCGAAGCATATCCGGGAATGATCCGTCCGGAGGATTTTGCGGATATCGTCAAAACGGGACTTTCGGCGGCGAAGATCGCGCTTATCCCCCCGTGCGTCGACGAGGTGGCCGTTTTCGACATATCGACCGCGAGGCTGCCCGAAGTAAATGTCCTTTTCGCGGCCGGCGTGCACGACGGGCTCTGGCCTCCGGGAGACGCCGCCGCGTTCTTCTCTCGGGCGGAGCGCGAGGCGCTGTGCGGCGCCGGCGCGGATATCGGAACGTTCGACGTGTCGTCGGAAAAGCTGAAGGTATATTCGGCGCTGGTCAAGCCTAAGGAAAAGCTGTATCTGAGTTACAACACCGGAAGCGGCCGTCCCTCCGTGATCATCGACAGGATAAAAAGGCTGTTCCCCGGAATACGCGTCCGCAGGGAGCCGCTTTATATTTCCGCTTCGGGAGCGGAAACGAAGGTGCTCCACGCGGTCTCGAGGGTATTGTACGGCGCGGAGAACGAGGCTTCCCCCGAGGCCGTTTCCGCTTTGGCGGCGTATATAAAAGACCCGTCTTGGAAGGATAAAGCGTCCGGATTGCTGCTTCGCGATAACGCCGCCGCCCTGCTGGGCGCCGCGGAAGCGGCGGAACTGTACGGGGACTTAAAGTGCAGCTGCACGAGGATAGAGGGCTATTACAAATGCCCGTTTAAGCATTTCCTCGATTTCGGCTTAAAGCTGCGCCCGAAGCGCGATTATACCGACGACAGCATGGATACGGGATCGTTCCTGCATCTCGCCCTCGAGCTGTTCGCGAAAGGGTTGATCGAGGACGGCGCTGATCTTCGGGCGATGCCGGAAAAAGAGGCGGCGGAGCGAATGAGGCGCGCGGCGCACGCCGCCGCGCGGACGCACGACGCCGGGAAATTACTGTGCGACGAACGGTTCGCGATGAAATACGAGCTTCTCGCAAAGGAACTCGAAAACGCCGCGCTTCGCATAAGGAAGCATTTTCAGGGCTGCGGCGCGCGCATAATCTCGAGCGAGCAGGTTTTTTCGGATTATACGGTCGAGACGTCCTTCGGGAAGGTGCGCGTCGGGGGCAAGATAGACCGGATCGACGAAGGCGGAGGGTATTACCGCGTCGTGGACTATAAATCGTCGAAGGAGTCGTTTTCATTGAAGGAATTCCTGGGAGGCGTCTCGCTTCAGCTTCCGGTGTATATAGCGGCGGCGGGCAGGATCCTTGAAAAAGGCGGGAAAAACCTCAAGCCCGCGGGAGGGTATTATATGCGCATCGGGGACGGATATGCGCAAAGCGAGGAGGAGATAGATAAAGAAGCGCGCATGTCGGGGCTTTCGGTAGACGACGTCGTGGCGCTGTCGGCGCTAAGCGCCGTGGGCGAAGACGGGAATTTCCAGGCGATCGACCTTTCGCTCACGAAGAACGGGGCGCTGAACGGGAAGCAAAAAAGCAAATTCTTCAGCGCCGGCGAACTGAAAGCGATATTGGAACGCGCCGACGCGCTTATCCGGGAAGCGGCGGAGATGATATACTCCGGCGACACGTCGATATCTCCTGTCTGCGGCATAAACGGCGCGGACGCGTGCGGTTACTGCGATTACGGGAGCGTCTGCATGGCGGACGAGGGATACGCGGGGAACAATCCGAGAAAGCTCCCGTCCGAGGCTGAATCACTGTTCAGGGAGGGGTGCGATGAGTGACTGGAACGAGCGGCAGCGCGAGGCGATAGAAGCGAGGGGAAGCGTCGTCGTGTCCGCGGCGGCGGGCAGCGGAAAGACGAGCGTCTTGGCCGAGAGGGTCTTGCGGCTGATCGAGGAGGGCGAAGACATCGAGGGGATGCTCATCGTAACGTTTACGAACCTCGCCGCCTCTGAGATGAAAGAAAAGATTTTTCGGCGGCTCCAGGAGGCGAAAAGCCCGCGCCTCGCGGCGCAGGCGGAAAAATGCGCGTTCGCGGACATTTCCACGATCCACTCTTTCTGCGGGCGGATAATACGCGACAATTTCGAGCACGCGGGGGTATCGCCGGATTATTCGGTCGCGGACGACGCTTTGATCGGGGTCTTAAAAAACCGCGCGATGGACGATATCCTCGAGGAGGCGGCGCGCGACGAGTCTCTTCGCGGATTCTTCGGAAGGTTCTCCCCGAAGGGGGACTTAAAGTACGTGCGCGAAACGGTATTCAAAATATACGACAGGATAATAAGCCTTAAATCGCCGGACGGATGGCTTAACGCCGCCGAAGAAAACCTCGGTTCGGAGCGGTTTATAGCCGCGCTGTTCGGCGAATACGTGAAGATGGTGCAAGAGGCGTCGGCTAAAGCCGCCGCATGCCTTTCGGAGAGGACGCAAATTTGGGAGCTTGGCGGATTCCCCGAAGAGGCGGCGCTAAGCGGACGCGAGCTTTTAGGGTTAAAAAGAACGGTCGAGCGGCTCGACATATCGGACGTAAGGCTGCCGCGCGCGGAGCATATAAGCTCCGCGATAAAACGCGCCCCGAACGGCAAAAGCGCCACGCATACCAACAGGGCGAACAAATGCTTTGAGGAACTGCTAGGATACGAAGGGGATTTCGCGGGCAAGGTAAGAGCCGAACTCGCGGCCGAAAAAGAGGACGCGCTGGCGTTTATTAGGCTTGCCCGCTCGTTCCGTGAAAAGTACGAAGCCCTCAAGCGCGCGAAGGGGCTGATTGACCACGACGACCAGCTTCACCTCGCGCTTAAAGCGTTGAACGTTCCCGGCATAGCGAAAAGATATAAGGACAAATACTCGCACGTCTTCGTGGACGAGTATCAGGACATAAACGAGATACAGGATTCGATACTGAAATTGCTTATGCGCGGCGCCAACGATTTCCTCGTGGGCGACGTGAAACAATGCATATACATGTTCAGGGAGTCGAACCCGTCGCTTTTGATCGGAAGATGCGAGGAGCTTCGCGGCGGCGGGCTTATCGAGATGAACATGAACTACCGCAGCGAGCCGGAAGTCATTAAATTCATAAACTCGATCATGGAGCGCATGATGGACCCGGACGCGGGCGGCGTCAATTATTCGGGAGGACAGGCGCTCGTCTGTGCGAAGAACGGCGAAGGTTCCGCGAAAATAATCTTGGCGGGGGACAAGCCGGACAAATCAAGCGCCGAAGCCGCGGCTATCGCCGCGCATATAAAGGAACTGAAGGCGCAGGGCTTTGGATACGGAGACATAGCGGTGCTGCGCCCGGAAATGGCGACGTCCGGAATGCGGCTTTTAAGGGCGCTTCGGCAGGCGGGCATACCCGTATCCGGCCCGCAGGAGGCGGATTTAAAATTCGGAGAAACGGCGGTTTTTTTGAACCTGCTGTCGGTGATCGACAACCCGACGGACGACGTCGCGCTCGCGAGCGTGATGAGATTCCCGCATTTTAAGTTTACCGAGCCGGATTTGGCGCGGATACGGATAAAAGCGGGCGCGGAAGCGGCGTTTTGCGACGCCGTGCTCGGGTTTTGCGAAGATTCCGAATTGGGGGCGAGGGTCAGCGCGTTTTTAAAAGAGATAGAGCGTTACCGCGCTTTGTCGCGCGCCATGAAGCTGCCCGATTTCCTTCAGAGGCTTAGGCTCGAAACAGGGTTTTCGAAATACGCGCTTACGTCTCCCGCGGGAGGCGCCGGAGACGAAGGCATAGCCGCGTTTATCGGCGCGGTAGCCGCGAGCGGCGCGGCGGACATAAGGGACGCGCTGGAGCTTGCGCAAAGGCCGAAGGATTCGAAACAGCAGGGGCGGGGCGAGGCGGACGCGGTGTTCCTTACGACGATCCACAAATCGAAAGGCCTCGAATTCCCCGCGGTGATATTGTCCGGCATGCATAAGAAGATAAACCAGAGGGACTCGTACGGGAACGTTCTCGTCGGAAGGGCTTTAGGCCTCGCCGTGGGCGTCACAGACGGCGAAACGAGGGTAAGGAAACCGACGCTTCACTTAAAGGCGGTCGAGCGCGCGATGCGCGCCGAAACGGTATCCGAATCGGTGCGCCTGATTTACGTGGGAATGACGCGCGCGATAAGCAGTCTCGCGATCGTCGGAGCGGGCTCCGAGCTGAAGGAAAAATGGACGCGGGAGAAGCTTCCGGGCTGGCAGCATGAGGCGAATACATATTTCGATCTGATAATAGGCGCGGCGTCCCTGACCGGACGCGATATCAACGAACTCGTCGAGTTCGCGGACGCTCCGCCCCAAAACGAACAATCCGCCGGAAAAGCCGAAAAGCTTGGATATCTTTTCGAGGCCGCGCAAAAAGCGCGTCCCTGTGAGATGTTCGAAAAATACGAATACGAGCGCGATCTCGGAGTCCCGTCCAAAGTAAGCGTTACCGCTCTGAAAAAACGGGGGCGGCAGGCATTATTCCCGGCGGCGATGGAGCAGGAAGGGCCTTCGGCGGCGCAAAAGGGGACTCTGACGCACAGGGTCTTACAGAAGATGGGCGTCGCGCAAAGAAGCGCGGCCGAAATAAAAGAGTTTATAAAGCGCATGGAGAGCGAAGGGGAGATAGAGCCGGGTTCGGGAGATTACGCGGACGCCGGTCAAATTGAGGGATTTTTGAACAGCGAAACCGCGAAGCGGGCGCGCTCGTCGGAGAGGATACTTTTCGAGGCGCCGTTCTGCCTCGAGGTGCCGGCGAACGAAGCCGGCCTGTCGGATTCCGGCGAAACGGTGATAGTTCAGGGAGTCGTCGATATGTGTTTCGTCGAGGACGGCAAATGGGTGATAGTCGACTACAAGACGGACAGCGTTGACGCGCAAAACGCGGCGAAAGCCGCAGCCGAAAGATACTCCGTACAGCTTTCTATGTACGCGAGGGCGCTCGAGGAGATAACGCGGATCGGCGTAAAAGAAAAAATAGTGTACTTCCTTTCGGCGGGATGCGCCGTCAGGATCGAATGAATAAAGGGGAGCCAAAAAATGAACGGCGGTCAACGACCGCCGATGCAATACCATATATTGCGGGGAATGATCCCTGCGCCGTTTTGGATCGCGTTTCTACGCGGATGCGTTCTTTGCGCGCCCGCCGTTTAGAGCCCCATCCGGCGCTCGGCGAATTCTATCATCTTTTTTACCATCTGCCCGCCGATAGGGCCGCCCTGCGCGCCGTTGACCTTCGCGGGAACGTCTCCCTTATACTCGTCGTTGTTCTCCTTTACGTACTGGAGACGGCCTATTTCGCGCGCGCATTCCATCTTGAACTTCGTCCACTGGCTGTCAGGCCCATGATTGCGTTTATTCAAAGCCATATCTTCCTCCTTTCCGCTTCGCGATGAAAGCATATATCATATTTTGCGCGGAAATAAAACATAAAAACCCGTTAATTTATGTTAATAAGGATAAAGTGAGTGATATAGTCACAGAAAAACAATAGTGCGGCGGATATATTCAAGTTAGATATTTTTTTCACAAAGTCCGCGGGGTAATTTGGACGCCCGCAAGGGACAAAATAACAGCGAAACAAAGCTTTAAAAGCGTAAAATAAAGGGAGGCGGGTTTATGCCACGAAAGGTTCTGATAGTAGGCGGGGTCGCGGGCGGCGCGAGCTGCGCGGCGAGGCTGCGGCGTCTCGACGAGACGGCGCAAATAATTATGTTCGAACGGGGGGAATACATCTCGTTCGCCAACTGCGGGCTGCCGTATTACATTGGGGGAGTGATAAAAGAGAGGGAAAAGCTGCTGCTTCAGACGCCCAAGTCTTTCAAGGCGCGTTTCAACGTCGACGTGCGCATAAACAGCGAAGTCGTTTCGATAGACAGAAAGGCCAAGAAGGTAAAAGTAAAAAGCGGCGGCGGCGTTTACGACGAGAGCTACGATACGCTCGTGCTGTCGCCCGGGGCGGCGCCGTTGGACCCGGGCATTCCGGGAACGGACAGCGAAAGGGTGTTTCGGATCTGGACGATACCCGATATGGACGCGATCGCCGCGGCTCTTAAAGAAAAGCAGGCGAAGTCGGCGGCGGTCGTCGGCGGAGGGTTTATAGGCGTCGAGATGGCGGAAAACCTCGCGCGCGCGGGGCTGTCGGTCACGCTCATCGAGATGACCGATCAGGTGATGCCGAACCTCGATTTCGACATGGCGCAGATGGTGCATAAGCATCTCGCGGACAGCGGTGTAAAACTGGTTTTAGGGAGCCGCGTGCTCGGGTTTTACGATAACGGAAGCGGGCTCGACATAAGGACGCAAAGCGGGCAGGTAAAAGCCGACGCCGCGCTGCTTTCGGTAGGCATCGTGCCGAATTCGAAGCTCGCCAAAGACTGCGGATTAAAAACGGGGCACCGCGGAGGCATAATCGTCGACGAATATCTGCGCACCGAAGATCCCGACATATACGCTATCGGCGACGCGATAGAGGTAAAAAACTTCGTCAGCGGGGAACCCGCGCAGATGCCGTTCGCGGGACCGGCGAACAGGATGGGGCGCATGGCCGCGGACAACATATGCGGCGGGAACAGAAAGTACAAAGGCACATTGGGCACGTGCATAGCCAAGGTTTTCGACATCACCGTGGCGAGCACCGGGCTGAACGAAAAGCAGCTTGCCGCGGACGGCAAGGAACTGAACAAAGACTACAAGGTAACGATATTGCACCCGCTTTCAAACGCGGGATATTACCCCGGCGGCATGCCTCTTACTCTAAAGGTCATATTTTCGGCGGAAGGCCGGGTTTTGGGAGCGCAGGCTGTGGGGTACAAGGGCGTCGACAAGAGAATAGACGTCATAGCGACGGCGATGAAATTCGGGGCGAGCGTTTTCGACCTCGAGGAGCTTGAACTCTGTTACGCGCCCCCGTATTCTTCGGCGAAAGACCCGGTCAATATGGCGGCGTATACCGCGGACAACATACTTTCCGGCCTGATCGACAATATAACGTACGGCGAGTTGAAAGACGTTCCGAAAGACACGGTATTCTTGGACGTCCGGACTCCTCAGGAAACGGCCGCTTCGGGGATGATGCCCGGCGCGATAAACATACCTGTCGACGCCTTGCGCGAAAGGCTCGGCGAGCTCGACAAGAGCAAGCCGCATATCGTAAACTGCGCGGTGGGACTGCGGTCGTATATAGCGGGCAGGATACTTGCGCAGAACGGGTTCGAAGTAAGAAATTTCGCCGGAGGGTATACGACATACAGAACGCAAAGCGGAAATTATACGCGGGCGGCGGACAAACCCGCGGAGGAAAGGGGGAAAACGGTACCCATGGGAGCGCAGGGCAATACGATAGCGGTCGACGCCTGCGGACTTCAGTGCCCCGGGCCGGTTATAAAGCTCTACGAGGCGATCTCCAAGGCGCAGGACGGGGACGTGATAAACATAACGGCGACGGATCCCGGATTTTTCGCGGACGCCGCCGCGTGGTGCGCCCGCACCGGGAACACATATCTGAAAGGCGAGAGGACGGACAGAGGCTTCTCGGTCTCGATCAAAAAGGGAGCGCCGGAGGGAGAGGCCGCGAAGTTCGCCGCTTCCGGCAACGACAAATCGATCATAGTCTTCAGCGGCGATTTGGACAAGGCGATCGCGTCGTTCATAATCGCCAACGGCGCGGCCGCGATGGGCAGGAAGGTGACGATGTTCTTCACGTTCTGGGGTCTGAACATTCTCCGCAGGCGCGAGCGCGTAAGCGTGAAAAAGACGCTCGTCGAGAGGATGTTCGGGTTCATGATGCCGCGCGGGACGACGAAACTGAGATTATCCAAGATGAACATGTTAGGCATTGGCTCGGCGATGATGAAAAGGATCATGAAGAAGAAGAACGTGGCGACTTTGGGCGAACTCGTCGAGCAGGCGAAAAAGAACGGCGTGAAGATAATAGCCTGCACGATGTCGATGGACGTTATGGGCATTCACCGCGAGGAGCTGATAGACGGGATAGATTTCGCCGGAGTAGCGTCGTACTTGGGCTCGGCGGAGACCGCGGACACGAACCTGTTCATATAAGGCGCGGCGGCTTCTAAAGAATCCCGCTTAAAGATATTTATTGTTAAGACAAAACGGCGTGCCGGCGGACGGACGCCGTTTTGTCGGCAAAACAAAAATCAAACGCGTTTCGGAGCCTTTTTTATTTTAATGAGCCCGCAGACGTCCTTTATCTCGCCGGCGTCCGTCACCCGGTAATGCACCCATCCTCCCGCCTTTCCGAACGGGTAACGCGAAGCCCATGATTCCCTCGTTTTCGGGAGCATTTCCTCCAAAGCCGCTTCGACCGCGGGGACGGCCTTGTCCCCGAGCTGCAACGTAACCGTTACCGCTCCGTTCTCGAAAAAAATATAACAAAGGTGCGCGCTCCCGTGGCTGTATTTATAGCCCCATCCGTAAGCCTTGCCGAAAGGATATTTCAGCTCCCGTATTATATCGTAGTTTTGATATAAGAACTCTTCGATTTGCTTTAACGTTGCGGCTCCGCCGCCGAGGAATTTTTCCGTCTCCTCCGGAGACGGCGGCTCTTTGCACATCATTCTTTCGTACATACCGGCTCCCGTCGTCCATCATCACCAGCTGATTATATAAAATAACGCCGAAAAAAGCAGCGTGCGCGGTTATTTAAATGTTACAAATATATTGCGCGCGTTTGATTTTTCGAAATATTTTGGCTATAATCGAAGCATACGATTCCTTGAAAAAGGGAAGCCGCATATGATAAAAAAGCCGGCAAGAAACCCGCGAAAAAAATATCCGCAGGCTTTTACCGCGCGCGCGAAGGACATGCTTAAGGCGGGGCTGCGTTCGGCCGCCCGCGCGGCGATATTAACGCTGTTGCCTCTTATACGCGCCGCGCGCGCGAAATTCGGCGGGCGAAAGCATAAACGCGCGCGTTACGCCGTATTTGCGCTCGGCGCTGCGGCCGCTGCGGCCGCGCTGCTGTTCGTATTTTTAGCGCCCGGCGCCGCCGCCCCGGCATCGGATACGGCGGATTCGCAGGCCCCGGCCTCGGACGCTCCAATTCAGACGGCCGCCCCGAACCTTATTGCCGCGGCGCCGGTAATCACGACGGAGCCGGAACCCGTCGTTACGCCTGATCAGACGAAAAAGCCTTCGCCAAAGCCAAAGCCTTCCCCTTCGCCCGCGCCGACGAAATCCGCCGCAAAACCGGAGACGGCCGCATCCGATTTGGATAAGTTAGCCGCATTTTACCGCGTCGAAGCGGATTCTTACTACGACGACGTCGGTTATTCGTCCAACCATTACGATTATACGGATGAGGAGCTTAAAATGCTCGCGCAGATAATACAAGCCGAAGCGGGAGGCGAGCCGTATGAGGGAAAGATCGCGGTAGGGAACGTCGTGATGAACCGCACGCTTTGCGGGCATTGGGGCAGCAGGATTGCGGATCAGACAAAGGGTCTCGTGTATAAACCGGATTTAGTCCCCAGACAGTCGTGCATCGACGCGGCGCGCGCCGTGCTTGACGACGAGTTATGGGTCGTCCCCCAAAATACGTACAACTTCAAGACGAGCGGCGGGACCTGGAGATCCTTCACGTTTTGGGGACAGATCGGGCGTCATTATTTTTATACGTACCATTACGGGAACCGTTACTGCGGAGACAGCGTCCCGCCCGCGCTTTTTAAACGCGTTTACAAATGGCCTCAATACGGGTGCAAGCCCGCGGAAAGGGTGTCGAGGATACAGTACATGCTTAAAAGCCTCGGCTACAAGGTGTCGCAGGACGGCTATTTCGGAAAAACGACGCGGGAGCAGCTTATCGAATTCCAGAAGGACAAGGGGCTTGCCGCGGACGGCGTCGCCGGCGAATCGACGATAAAGGCGCTTATCCGCGCGTTCGGCGTCGAAAAATACCGGAAGAAATTTAAGTAGCGGCTTACGGGACGTTTGGCGCGCGTTTGCGAGGGACGAGCGCCTTTCAATTATTTCCCGCGCGCATATTTAAGCGGGCAAACGGAGCCGGTGCTTGAAAAGGAATAAACATATGGAAAAAAGCGTTTCGGAAAAACCCGGCACCAGACTTACGTGGGCGGCGCTTACCGTAGCGGCGCTTTCGCCGCTTCTTCTGGCGGCCATGGTATTGATAGCCCGTAACATCAATCCGGTCGATACGCAAGCGTGGCTGGAGGCGCTGATCGACATGGGTTACGCCTCGGCGGCGGCCGCGTTCCTCGGCGCGGGGCTGTCGTTCAACGCGCTTTCAAAAAGCCGTTCCCGCAAAGCATGGGCGGCGCTCGCGGTATCCGTTCTTATGAGCGCCTTCTGGGTATTCACCGCTTTCGACCAGTCGGCCATGTCGCTGCTGCTGTCATGACGCCGCTTTTGATACCGCGGAAATAAAGGCGGAGCTTACATCCTGCAAAGCCTGTTTTATACCGGAGAGAAATATGATATAATGCGTTTACAGGAGAAGAAGATGCAGGAATACAGGATTTCAGACGCCGTAATAAGAAGGCTTCCGAAATACTATCGGTACTTAAGCGAACTCGAAGCCGCCGGTATCGAGAGGGTTTCTTCATCGCGCATGAGCAAAGACATGAATTTGAACGCGTCGCAGATAAGGCGCGACCTGAACTGCTTCGGCGGTTTCGGGCAGCAGGGCTACGGCTATCAGGTATCGAGGCTGCGCATCGAGATAATGAGGATACTGGGGATCGGCGTGCCGCACAACATGATAATACTCGGGGCGGGCAACATCGGCCAGGCGCTTTTGAAGTACAGAAATTTCGCTGCGGAGGGGTATACGATAACCGCCGTTTTCGACATAGACGAAAATATAATCGGGAAAGAGACCGGAGGGCTTGTCGTGCGCCCGCTGTCGGAGCTTCGCGAATATGCGCAAAAGAACAGGGTCGACGTCGCCATAATCGCGGTCCCAAAGCAGCACGCTCCGGGGCTTGCGGACGAACTCGCGGCTTTGGGGATAAAGGGCATATGGAACTTTGCGCCCGCGGACGTGGCGCCGAAAGGCGTAAGCGTCGAGAACGTTCATTTGAGCGACAGCCTGTATGTTCTTTCCTACAGGATAAGGGAGAAGAATGAAGGTTTTAAGCGTTGATACGAAGGCGCGCCGCGAGTTTGTGGATATAACGCGCGACGTTCAAAGATGCGTCGGGGAAAGCGGGGTTCAAAGCGGCGCGGCGATCGTATTCGTACCGCATACTACCGCGGGCGTTACGCTGAACGAGAACGCCGATCCGGACGTAAAGCGCGATATATTGTACGCTTTGGAGAGGGCGGTTCCGGATTCGGGTTTCGCGCATTGCGAAGGCAATTCCGACGCGCATGCGAAGGCGGCCCTTACGGGCTCTTCCGCGACCGTCATAATCGAGGACGGAAGGCTCCTGCTCGGAGCCTGGCAGGGGATATATTTCTGCGAATACGACGGTCCGAGGCGAAGGAGCGTTTTCGTAAAGATCATAAAGGGTTGAAGCAAATCAATATTATAACAAAGAGCGGCTTTAAAGACGGTTTCGCCGTCGTTTGTTAACGTTGCAGGTCGGAAGTATTAGACGGAGGGAATTAAGATGCCAAGAAGGGCGGACAGGCAAAAGCTTATGAGAACGTTGTTCATGACGTTGGGCGTGCTTGTGGTCATGCTTATCGTCGTGCTTATATTCATAGTCACCGGCGTGGGCAGCGTCGAGCAGCAGATCGCGATCGCCGTCGAGGCCGGAAGATTCGTTCAGGGGGTGTCGGTCGCCGGAGTCGACGTTTCCGGATTGAAGTTCGACGAGGCGGCGGATTTAAGCGAAATAAGGCAGAGAGCCAAAAAGGCCGAGCAGGAGTTCAGATACACCTTTACCGTGCAGGATAAGGAATTTACGTATACCGCCGAAGAGTTGAGCCTTAGCGCGGATATCGACGCTACGCTCACAAACGCGATGAAATGGGGAAACGTAGGCGATTCGAAGGACAAGGAGAAAGAACAGGCGGCGAAAAGCGGCAAAAATTTCGATTTCGTGTTCAAAGCCGACGCGAACAAGATAGCGGCGTTTTTAAAAAAGCATAAGTCCGAATACGATACGCTTCCAAAAAACGCGACGATCAAATTGAGCGACAATCCCGGTTCGGGTTCCCCGATAGAGTTCGTGAGCGAGGAGAACGGCATCGACGTAAACGTGCCCAAACTCGCGGGCATGATCGCCGCGAACATCGCCAAACAGGATTACGGCAAAATCGAAGCGCCCGTCCTCATCTTTCCGCCGGCGATGGACGTAAAGACGCTTAAGGAAAATATCAGCCTTGAACCTATCGCGACGTTTACGTCGAAATTCAATACGAAGCATTTAAGCGCCCCCAACAGGGTGAACAACATAAAGATTATGGGCAACTTCGTGAACGGCTGCGTGATAGAACCCGGGGAGGAATGGTCGATGAACGAAACGGCGGGCCCGCGCAACGCGCAGACGGCTAATACCGTTGGCTGGACTATGGCGCCCGGGCTTCAGGACGGGACTACGACTGATCAGTACGGCGGAGGCGTGTGCCAGATATCAAGCACGACTTATAACGCGGCGATCCGCGCCGAACTGACCGTGGTCGAGAGGTATCCGCACAGCTGGAAGTCCGATTATATAGAGGAAGGCATGGACGCTACCGTGACGACAGGGCTGAAAGACTTAAGGCTCCGCAACCCGTATCATTACCCCGTTCTGCTGAATTGCATTGTGGACGAGAAGGAAAAAACGGCGACCGTGAATATATACGGCCCGCCGATGAAATATACCGTAAAGTTCACGACAAAGCTGATAAAGAACGTCGCGCCCGGAGCGCCGATATACTATTATAACCAGAAGCAGACCCCCGACGGGACTCCCATACCCCCGAACACGAGCGTTACGTGGGTTTCCGCGAAAAACAACAGGGTCGTGGAAGTATACATCCACCGCTATGATAAAGACGGGAACGAGATAGGCAACGGGGAGCTTTTTACGACGACGACATACCGGGCGTACCCCGCGGAGATATACTGCAATTATCCGCCGTCCGGACCGGTCGAAACCCAGTCTGCCTCTTAAATCGCAACGCGAATACGCCCCGCGGCGGCACGGGACTGCGCTTTGCCGCATATGCCTATCGCCGCCCCCTTAGGGAACGAAGGGACGGCAAGAACCGCGCTTCGCATCGCGCCTAAACGCGGATATTGCTCCTCAAAGAAATCTTCGCTTCCGGCGGCCGGAAATTTCGATTGGAGAGCGCAAAAAAAAATGAATCCCCTTTATAATGGAATATATTAGTTTACAAACGGAATCCGTTGTTATAATATATAAAAGATTAAAGTTCTTTTAAGGCGGTGCCGTAATGGAAAGGGATTCAGGCGCTGAGATCGAGTATTTTGATACCGGCCGGGCAAGCGAAAAAAAGAAGACGCTTATTTTCGTGATAATATCAGGCTGCGTGCTTTTGGCGGGGCTCGCTGTCTTCGCTTACCTGTTCCTTTTCAAACAGGAACCGGTCGTACGCATACTGGATTTCGGCAACGCCTTGAAAGGCGTAAAGATTGAAGGAACGGACATCTCCGGAATGACCCGGGAAGAGGCTCTTTCGAAGGCTTTGGAGCTTGAGGAGAACGAGCTTTCGGCCGTACGGTTTACTTTGGAATTGAACGGCGCTACGTACACGTACGGCGCGCGGGAAATGGGGGTCGTGTCCGATTACGCGCAGGTTGCGGAAGACGCCGTTTCCTACGGCCATACGGGAACGTTCGAGGAACGCGTCTCGTATATGGAGCGCGCGCAAAGCGAAGGAGCGGATTTCACGCTGACGCTGTCGGTCGACGAGGTAAAGCTCGACGCGGCGCTTGCGGAAATAAAGAGGCGGCTCGACTTGGCGCCGGTAAACGCAACGTTCGAGTTCAAGCCGTGGGGGTACCTGCAGGACGGAACGGAATACCAGCCGGACAAGGACGCGCTGATTTCTACGGCCGCGAAAGGCAAAAAAATAGAGTACCCGGCTAATATAACGCGGATACCGCAGGATCAGATGCCGAACAAATTTCGCTATCAATTCTGGGATACGACGAAATACAGGGATAAGGATTTTATCCCCGCCGCCGCGGACATAGCGCGCTTCAAATACGCCGCGGACGTAACGGGGATTTCAATCAAAACGGACGAGATCCGCGGACAGATAATCGAACAGGTTAAAAACGGCGCTTATCCGCCGATAACCGTCCCGTACGACGTGCTCGAGGCTTCGGTTAAGCTCTCTGATTTGCAGGCGAATACTTCGCTCATAGCGGCTTGGACGTCGAGCTATTCGTCGCATTACCGCTACAACCGGAACTGGAACGTGGCAAGGATGTCGGGAATAATTTGCGGGGTCGTTATCGAGCCGGGCGTAGAGTGGTCTATAAACGCGCAGGCCGGCCCGCGGACCGTCTCGAGAGGCTGGAAGAAGGCGCCGGGAATAGTCGACGGAGGGTATCAGAATCAGCCGGGCGGAGGCGTATGCCAGATATCGAGCACGCTCTACAACGCGGCAATAAGAGCCGGACTCGGAACGAAATCGCAGCACCATACCATCCGCTCCGGGTACATACCGGCGGGGCTCGACGCTACGATAAGCTCCGAAGGCCCGGACTTAAAGATCACTAACCCGTATACGGTTCCCGTGTACATAGTATCCTACATGAACCCCGAGACGAAAAGCGTTACGGTCGAGATATACGGGCCGCAGCTTACCGATCCGGATACGGGCGAGCCAGTGATATACGATTTCGTGCCCGGAAAGCCAAGCTATTACGGTTCGCCCGGCACCGAATACTATTATAACCGCGCGGAGCTTCCGGACGGCACCCCGATTCCGCCGGGAGAAAGCAGAGTCTACGCGGAAGCGCGCAGCGGGATGAGGGTGCAGACTTACAAGCGGTTTTTGAGGCTCGACGGCACGGAATATAAAAAGATCGAGTTCGAGAAGGTAAATTTGAGCCCGATTACGGGAAAGGTCTACTGCAATTACCCGGATCCCGCCGCTGCCGGCGGAACCGATGGAACCGGCTGAACCGGCTTGATGATTAGCGGACGATAAGCCTGAAAAAAAGTAAATATATGTATTAAATACGCCGTTATGGTTTTAACGCTGTTTACAAACGGCGCTTTTTGTTGTATCATACTGCTTAGTATCGCTTTGATTTCGGGAAGGATTCATTATGGCGGGTAAAAACCAGATCGAGATAGATTATTTGGCTCCGGGCGGAGGCAAAAACAAGAAGAGGAAAGCGGTGAACGGCAAGCTGCTGTTGATATCGGTCGCCTGCGCGCTCGTCGTCTCGCTCGCCGTAATAGCGGCGTTTTTCATGACCGGCGCCGTCTCCGCAGCGAGAATAGTTGATTTCGGGACGGCCGCTGCGGGCGTAAAGATAAACGGCATTGACGTTTCGGGGATGACGAGGGAACAGGTTCTTGAAGCTACCGCGGGAATAGAGCGGGAGCTTCTTAGCAGGGCGAAGTTCTCCCTCGATGTGAACGGCGAAATTCACGAATATAACGCGCAGGATTTCGGCATAGCGTCGGACTATCAGCAGATAATCGACAAAGCCATGGAATTCGGGCATACGGGCGCTTTCGGCGAACGCGAACGGGACTTGCTTAAGGCGAAGAACGAAGGCGTGGATTTCGAGGTGACGCTTTCGGCCGACGAAAACGCCGTTAAAGACGCTCTTGCCGCAATAAAAGCGTCTCTCGACAAGCCTGTCGCCGACGCGACCGTAGAATTTACGCCGTGGGGCCACTCCGCCGACGGGACGCCTTTTTCCCCGGATCTTGCGACGATAAAAGCGATAGTCGAGGCGGAGGCGCGCGGTAAGGAATATACCGGTTATCCGGAGCGCGTGACGATTCCGGAATCCGAAATGCCAAGCCTTTACCGGTACGAATATTATAAGAACGACCATTTCGAGGCGGGCTATAACGCGAAAAAGAAGGAGTTCGTAACCGGTTACAGGCCGCCGAACGCGAACATATCGCGATTCTATTACACTCCCGAATCGCAGGGGCTTTCCGTAGACATGAGCTCGGTGTCCGGACAGATCATGAGCCAGATTAAAAGCGGAAAATATGAGACTATAACCGTTCCGTGCACGATAATAGAGCCTTCGGTAAAACTTGCGGATCTGAAGAAAAACACGCAGCTTATTTCCTCCTGGACTTCGAGTTTTGGCAAACCCTCGCATTATAATTACGACAGGAACTGGAACGTCGCGATGATATCGAGCCTCATCAACAACGGCGGGACGGAGCAGGGAGGGCAGTCTGTGATACTTCCGGGCCAGCAATGGTCGGTAAACACGATAGTCGGCCCGAGGAGTGCGTCCACGGCGGCTAAAATAGGCTGGAAACAGGCGGCGGGTATCGAAAACGGAGGCTATACGCCTCAGTACGGAGGCGGCGTCTGCCAGCTCGGGAGCACGACGTACAACGCCGCGAGGAGGACGGGGCTTACCGTCGCGAAGTTCACTCACCATACGATACCCTCGGACTATATACCGATAGGCATGGACGCGACGCTGAGCACTCCAGCGCCGGATCTCGTGCTCCAAAACGATGGCACAATGCCCTATTATATTGTATCTTACGTAAACCCCACCGAGAAGAACGTTACGGTGGAGATATACGGCCCGTCCCTGACCGATCCGGCAACAGGCAACGACGTCATATATACTTATACTTCCGCCGTAACGGGCAGGTACGGCACTCCGGTTTCAAAAGTTATCGAGTGCACCGTGCCTACGATCGCTCCGGACGGGACGGTAATCGACGGGATAACTTGTCTTGAATATCAGTACGCGTACGACAGGCAGGGGACATACGCGCGCGTCTGGAGGCTCGTTTATTCCCTTGACGGAACGCAGCTCGACTATTCGGTCTTTTCCGACAGGGAGACTTATCCGGTAATAAACGGCACGCTGTATAAATGGACCGGACCGCTTCCCTCGCCGTCTCCTACCGAATCTCCGGCCGAAACGCCTACCGGGTCGCCGACGCAATGAGCTTTGCGCGCGGTAATTCCGCCGGATAATTTTCGAAAAGCGCCGCGATACCGAAAAACGTTTACAGGCGGCGTTTTTATTGTATCATATCGGCGGATTTGCGGCGTTTTTGGAGATAATATGTCCGGGGAAGAAAATAAGGAAGTTCGCGGTATGGAAGACGGTTCCGCCCGGGAAGAGCGCGGAGCGAAAAGAAAACCGGTAAAGATCTTTATTGTCGCGTCGGCGTGCGCGCTCGCGGCCTTGGTCGCCGCGTCCGCGCTTTTTTTGTCCGGCAAACAGGAGGAAACCGTACGCATTGTCGATTTCGGCAGGGCGTTTAACGGCGTTTCGGTCGGAGGCGTCGACATATCCGGAATGACGAGGCGGCAGGCGCTTTCCGCGACGGCCGGGCTCGAAGGGAAGCTTCTTGGGGATCTGAAGTTCACGTTGGACGTAAACGGGACCATGCATGAGTACGGCGCGGACGACATGTGCGTCATAACGGATTACGAGGACGCGCTTTCAAAGGCGCTCATGCACGGCCATGAAGGTTCGTTCGAAGAGAGGCGCGCGGCGATCGAGGACGCCGCAAGCAAGGGAGCGGATTTTCCAATCACGCTGTCGGTCGACGAGGAAAGGCTAAAGACGCGGCTCGCCGTAATAAAAGGAGAGCTCGATACGGCGCCTCAGGATGCGGCCGCGATTTTTACGCCTTGGGGGCACTTGGCGGACGGGACGCCGTACGCTCCCGATTTAAAGACGATAAAAGCGATAGTCGGCGAAGAGGCGCGCGGAAGGGACTACGGTAAATTTCCCGCGCTTGAGAGGATCGATCCCGCGGACATGCCGAATAAATTAAGATATAAGTTTTGGCGGAATTCAAAATACGTCGACGGATATGTGCCGCCGGGCTGGGACATATCGAGGTTCGTGTACCGCGACGCGGTAACCGGAGTCTTTGCCAAAACGGACGAGATAAAAGACGACATCGTAAACGCGGTAAAAACCGGCGATTATTCGGCGATAACGGTTCCCTGCGAAATAACGAGCCCTTCCGTGACGCTCGAAGAAGTCAAGGCCAACACGCAGCTGATTTCCTCCTGGACGTCGAGCTTCAGCGAACATTACGGCTACAACAGGAACTGGAACGTCGCGATGATATCGAGCCTCATCAACAACGGAGGCGCTTCGCCGCAGGGACAGGCCGGGTCGATAATACGCCCCGGAGAGACCTGGTCGGCGAACCTGACCGCGGGCCCGAGGGATTCAAAAACTGCGAAGACGATAGGCTGGAAAAAGGCCGCGGGCATTCAGGACGGCGGGTTTAACCCGCAGGTAGGCGGAGGCGTGTGCCAGCTCGGGAGCACCACGTACAACGCGGCCATAAGGTCGGGGCTTACGGTCGCCGAATTCAACCATCACTCGATACCGTCGAATTATATTCCGATCGGGCTGGACGCGACTCTGAACACAAAGCCGAACCTTGATCTTAAGCTCAGAAACGACAACCCCAAGTGGAATTATTATATCGTTTCATACGTCAACCCGAAGGACAAGAACGTTACGGTAGAAATATACGGGCCGCCCGTTATGGACGCGAAATACGGAAACGTAATATACGACTACGTTTCAAAAAGAACCGGGCGGTACGGTTCCGGAAAGACGGTAACGAAAACGACGAAAACGTCGATAGAAGCCCCGGACGGTACGCGCGTCGATAAGGATAATCCGTATTATAAATACTCGTCGGCGAGGAGCGGGACGACGGCGCGCATATGGCGGCGGATTTACGCGCCCGACGGGACGATGCTCGCGGAAGAGATCTTTTCGGAAGTCGAAAAATACCCGCCGGTCGACGGGGTAACATACATGTATGTCGGTAACTGACCGGCGCCGTCAACATAAATGTCGTAATATGCAGAAAATGTGGTGTTGACGAAAAAAACTAACGGTGATATTATTGTTCGTACACAGTTTATTGAAATTGTGTATATTATAATGCAATGGTCAAAAGAACTGATGAAAGAATCCTAACCTGAAGCGATGCCTAATGACATTCAACCTGTGTTATGAAAAGTCATCTCGTCTTAAGAACCATGGAAAAGAAAAAAAGGAGTAAAAATGTTTGAAGACAGAACACTAACTTGTGTGGACTGCGGCGCCGATTTTGTTTTTACCGCATCGGAGCAGGAATTCTTCAGTGAAAAGGGATACGTGAACGATCCCAAGAGGTGCTCGGCCTGCCGTGATACGAGAAAGCGCCAGAGGAGAGACGAACGCCCGATGCACGAGGCGGTATGCGCGGAGTGCGGAGCGAAGACGACCGTTCCTTTCCAGCCCACGGGTGAGAGGCCGGTCTACTGCAGCGATTGCTTCAGGGCAAGAAAGAGCCGCTATTAAAGGGGTCCCCGAATGGCCGATAGGCTTTAGGGGCACGCGGATCAGTTCAAAAAACTAAAATAGCAGCGGAGCGTCCCCGCACTTGATTGAATAGCTTGCGTAAACAGCATTCAATCAAGTGTGGGGATGCTTTTAAATCCGGGTGAAAACGGTTCAAACGGGATGTTTAGCCGTTGCAGATCCCCCCCGGGCGGCGGCGAGGGGTGTCCGAAAATGCGATTTCGGCATAGGGGTCGTTCCCTGAAATATATGGTATATGTTTTTTGTACACGAATATACGTAGCGGCGGTCATCGGGCGCCATTTATTTTCGATACCCTCGCGGGTAAGAAAACCGAATCTTTCGTGCTATGAGTATTTATGCAGGGCCAAAGATTACTGATTGTGGATAAAGGGAATAATTGTTATAATAAATCGAAAAAACGCCGAATAAATGAGGGCAATAAGATTTAAAGGGGGGATATTTATGCCTTATATCCCATGCGAACATGCAAAATACAATCTCTTGCCCCTGTGCCGCAAATATGGAGGCGAAGTGTTCAGTT
>Ga0078972_1001234_pt1 | contig 98079 bp, 82 predicted proteins | sample YelNatPaOPGAMG01_FD_67568 | JGI IMG/M metagenome (GOLD analysis project Ga0078972, IMG submission 67568) | Hot spring thermophilic microbial communities from Obsidian Pool, Yellowstone National Park, USA - OP-RAMG-01 (SPADES assembly) (version 2) | ecosystem: Environmental > Aquatic > Thermal... | reverse complement strand
GAGAAGGAAGGAAGCGAGGGCACACCTTTGACAAAATTCCACAAAACATGTTACCATTAGGGCGGAGCAGGAGAAGGAGTTTTGCCCCAATTTGCGAAAACTTTCTTTGAGCCAGGGTCTTAAGAAAAACGATTTTCTGCCGATAAGAGGTTTGGAAGGATGGGAAAGGGGTGGTTTTCAGAAGGGATTTTTGAGGGAGTAAGGGCTCGCTTGGAGGGAGCAACGCCTGTTACAAAGAAGCCATCTCCGTAAGGGGATTGAAACATATCCGCAAGCCGGAACACTCCGTCATCGCCGCGCGCGGTTACAAAGAAGCCATCTCCGTAAGGGGATTGAAACACCCACGAGGCGAATAAGGCTCATCCCTCGTGGGACGACGTTACAAAGAAGCCATCTCCGTAAGGGGATTGAAACGACGGATATTCCGAGGCCGTGGAGAGAAGCTGCTCTTTCTGGTTACAAAGAAGCCATCTCCGTAAGGGGATTGAAACGGCTATGGCTCCAACCGGAGCCACGCCTCCAACAGGTTGTTACAAAGAAGTCATCTCCGTAAGGGGATTGAAACCTTGTGCCCGTTGATTAGCTTTTCGACGCTGCCCGCCGGCGTTACAAAGAAGCCATCTCCGTAAGGGGATTGAAACTATACATGGCGCCAATAAACGCCACCCAACCCCAGATCGTTACAAAGAAGCCATCTCCGTAAGGGGATTGAAACCTCCCCTTCCAAAACAAAATGTAAAATTTCCCCTCTGACTGTTACAAAGAAGCCATCTCCGTAAGGGGATTGAAATTGAAACGTGGAGCCTTCCGGGTAGTGTCTGAACGTTCGTCTGCAACTGACTTTGGGCCGGGGATGGGGAATGCCTACCCCGGCTTGTTTTTTTCTTTAAAGCTGGAAGGTCGGCTTAAACCCAGGCATTCGGGGGGAATGGAGGCGGCCGCAAAGTGCGTGGATTCCGACGTACCGGTTTCTTGTTGACAGCGCTTTGAAATGCTTCGTAGAATAATTTGGCCTTGGTGAAAGAAGTTTTTCGGAGATTTGGGTGAGCTATGCCCACACAGCCCAGCAAAGAGCTTCAGACGGTGCCGAATCCTTATCCGGACAGGGATTACACTGTGGAGATATCCACCCCTGAGTTCACCTGCTTGTGCCCGATAACGGGCCAGCCGGATTTTGCGGAGATACGGATTACCTACGTGCCGGATAAACTGCTGGTGGAGCTTAAGTCACTTAAGCTTTACCTTTGGTCGTACCGCAACGAAGGCGGCTTCCACGAGAAAGTAACCAACCAGATACTGGACGATTTGGTGGCTGCGTGCGCCCCGCGCAGGGCGGAGGTTATTGGCAACTTCAACGTGCGCGGCGGCCTGAAAACCGTGGTAAGAGCCACCTACGAACGCCCCTCGGAACAGCCCCGAGAGAACCCCCAAAAATAAAACCCCTTCTAAAGGTGACACCGGTTCAGACCGGTGTTTTTGACTTTGCCTGTTCCTGCGAACACTTGCTGATTGGGCAGATTTGCGGCGGCAGCGTGCTGATTTAGTGGGGTGCGGTTTACGGTTGGTGAAGCCCTGCAGTTTTTTCGTGTTTTCGGGCGGGAAGTTTTGACAAGCCGCATTTTGGAGTATGCTTGGCTTCAAAGCTTCTTGCCGGGGGATTAAGGGGGTGGATATGCCTTTCTTGTGCAAGCGTATTTCGGTTCCGCGCCCGGTTTCGTCGCAGGTGAGCGAACTCTCTGTTGATGTCCGCGGGGTTCAGCCACTGCCTTTTGATATAGCGGCGGTTGCCAAGTTCTACCAAGAAGACCCCGACGTTTTCATAGCCGTTAACACCATAGCTTCGGCGGTGTGCGGTCGAGGCTTTGAGGTTGTCGGTGGACTGCCGGAAGAGGAGGCGAACGCGGCGAAGGGCGAGGTGGAACAGCTTTCTCAGGAAGAGACGTTTATGGAGGTGCTTAAGCAGGTGGTTATAGATCTGAACCTGCTGGGCAACGGCTACTTGGAGGTGGCGCGGGACCGGCGCGACAGGCCCGCGGCGGTTTATTGGGTGCCGGCCACCCAAATGCAGAGGAAGCGCGACATGAGCGGTTATGTTCAAAGCGCCTCCGGCAAAACAGTGGAGTTCAACAACTACACGCCCGACCCGGATAGGCGCGCTGAACTGCGCCGCGCGGGCCGATGGCGCCAGGGTGCCAACGAGATACTGCACTTCCGCCTGCCAAATCCCAATAGCCGCTATTACGGACTGCCGCCGACATACACAGTGGCCAAGGACATTCTCTCCGACGCGGCATGCAAAGATTCCAACATGGCCTTTCTGCAGAACGGGCTGTGCCCGGACTATGCGGTGCTTGTGAAGGGCGGAACCGTTTCGGAAGAGACGGTGAAGATGCTGAAGGAGTATCTGCGCGATGCACACACGGGCCCGTCGAAGCACCACGGCTTTCTGCTGTTGGAGGCGGTGGCGGGTCCTGGCGGCGAACGGGTGGAGATCGAGCTTGTGCCCATTCAGCGGCACGGGGATATGCAGTTTGTGAAGTACCGGCAAAGCAACATAGAGGCGAAGGTGCGCGCCTTTCGCGTGCCGATGAGCAAGGCCGGGATAAACCAGTACGGCCGCTTGGGCGAGGCATCGTCTTTGGGAGAGGACCACACGTTCAAGTACCAGGTGATAGAACCCCAGCAAACCATGATAGAGCACGCGATGACGCGAATGCTTCAGCGCGACATGGGATACGAAGGCGCGGAGTTCAGGTTCCTGGAGCTTGACATCAAGGATGAGAGCGAGACGGCTAGAACCGCGGCGCTTTTGGCAGGCGGGGCGCCCATCCTTACGGTTAACGAGGCGAGGGCGATGATGGGCCTTCCCCCTGTTGAGGGCGGAGATAAACTGCCGGATGGCGGCCTTGGAGGTGAAAATGGAAGAAGAGTTTGAGAGCGTTGTTCCGATTGCTAAGGTGAACGAGGCCAAGCGGGTTGTTATGGGAGAGGTGCTTGTTCCTGGGATTCGGGATGCGCACGGCGACACCGTATCGGCCGAGACGATTGAGAAAGCCGCCCATGCGTTTTTGGAGCGCGGCGGTTTGGTTGGAGAGATGCACCGCAAATTCGGCGGTGTTGGAAGCGTGGTCGAAAGCTTCATAGCCAGGGAGGGAGATCCGGACTTCACCCAGGGCGCTTGGGTGCTGGCAGTGAAGTGCAACGAGGAGACATGGCAAAAGGTGCTGGATGGAAAGCTTACGGGCTTTTCCATAGGCGGTTATGCGCGGCGAAAGGAGAACTGATGGCTGAGCTTGTGGATTTGGATGTTAGGGAAATCAGTTTGGTGGACTGCCCGGCAACGGGTCGGCGTTTCCGCATACGCAAAAGGCGCCAAGAGGAGGAACCGCGCCTGCGCTCTCTGTTGAAGCGGTTGGTTCCAAAAGTTGGTGACCGCGGCGGGGCGGAAGCGCATACAGAAACCGAACTGGTTGAAATCAGCAAGGCGGTGCAGACGCTTGCGGAAGCGCTGGAAAAGGCTTTTGAGCGCATAGAGAAGCTTGAGAGCGGCGTGCCAGCTCGCCAAAGTGCGGTGGTGGAACCTGGAGACGGTTCCAAACCGAGTATTTGGAAAGGAGTGCTGTGAAGGTGACAAATCAAGAAGCTTTGGTGGCAAAAGCATTGCAAACGTCCGATTTGGGTTCAAGCCTGCTCAACGATGAGCAGGCTTCCGAGTTTGTAAGGCAGGTGTTCTCATCCACGCCCACACTGCGCGCGTGCAGAACGGTGGTGATGCACTCTCGCAAGATGAATATCGACCGCCTGAATATCGGACAAAGGCTTTTGCGCAAGAGAACAGAGGGTTCGGCGTTTACAACTTACACAAAACCGAGCACAGAGACCGTGCAGTTGAGCGCCGTGGACCTCCAGCTTCCGTGGGAGGTAACCGAGGAGGCGATACGCTACAGCATAGAGGGCGAGCGTTTTGAGGATACGCTGATCGAGATGATGACGGCGCAGGTGGGGGTGGATCTGTCGGATTTGGCGTGGAACGGGGACACGACCGACCCGCCGGCAACAACCATAAACGATTCCGACGGAATAACCGCAACCGAGCTTGGCCCGCTGACGGTTGCCAGCACCTCCGGATATCCCAATGCCGGTACTTTGGTGTGCGGCACAGAGCGAATCAAGTACGATGGCAAAACGGCAACAAGCTTCAATATGGTGGAGCGCGGCGCAGACGGCACAACGGCGGCTCCGCATGCGAACGGGTCGTCCGTTGACCTTGCAACCGACGGCCTTCTTACGGCCACCAACGGCTGGCTGAAAAAGGCCAACGTTTCCGGGAGAACGGTGGACGGCTCTACCATAAACGGCGGCGAGATAAGCAAGGACCACTTCGTTGCTGCAGTGAAAGCAATGCCTGCGAAATATCTGGACGGAGGCGCCGGCACCCGGTTTCGGTGGTTTTTCCACCCACTGCAGTATGCCAAGTGGCTGGATTATCTGGCGGCGAGGTCAACAGGTGGTGGAGATTCCGCACTTGTGGGGTCGCCACAGCCACCGGGGCCGTTCGGCTATCCTGTGGTGCAGGATGCCACCATGCCGAAGGATGTAATCGTGTTCACGGATCCGCGGAATCTGATTTTGGGGCTGGCGCGCGAGATAGCCGTGCGTAAGGATGTTTCCAGCAAGGATGTGATTTCACGTGGGGTGCGCTACTATCAGATAGATCTTGCCGCGGATGTTCAGGTTGAACTGGCTGATGCGGTGGTGAAGATAACCGGGTTGAGCACGACCTAGCTCCGAACTGGGGGATTCAGAATGAAGACGATAAAGCGAAACTTCGGCGTTGGCGGAGCGCATTTGGAGTACGACCTGAAGGGCATTCTGGAGGAACTGCAGGGGCTTTTCAACAGCAGTACGGGGCACGACCACAGCGGGACGGACAAAGGCAAACCCATAGGCTATGAAGGCCTTGCAGATGGAAATCTGTTTGCGCTGGAGTTCTACCGGCAGGATGTAAGCGCCGGCCAGAGCTACGTTCCAATGGAGGTATCGCCGGGGGTTACGGAGGTTGTGATGCCGCGGGCTGGGTCGATTGTGGCCATGTCTTTGGCTTCGAGCGCGGCCCGCAGTTCTGGATGGGTTTCTTTCAGCGTTTTCAAGAACGGCGCTTTGATTAACGGCGCTTGGGTTACGCTGGATACAACCGGCGACCAATACAAGTACTCTGTGTTTGGAAAGGGGTCGAAAACGTTTGCCGCTGGCGATAGATTGAGCGTGAGGATGAACAGCACGTCGGATTGGGGTCCGACCACGGCCGACGTGTGCGTTGTGGTGTGGCTCAGCATATGAAGGAGGCGGAAGTTGCCAAAGCTGATACGGATAGAAGATTTGCGGGTGCGCAGTGTACAGGTGGACTTCGACAGCGAAGGCGGCATTGCAGGCGCAAGCGTTTTGGTTGAGGAGGTGCGCGACGACGGCGAAACGGAGCGCATGGTCAGGGCGAGCGTGAAGCTTTCCAAAGCTCAGGCGGCTGCTTTGCGCCAGCTTGCCGCGGATTTAACGGCGGAGCGGCGCGCGGCGGAAGGAGTGTAGCAGGCGGCGTTGCTTAACAACTGCGGTTGAACCGAGGGCCGAAGAGCGTTTGAACGGCGCTCTGAGGCCCTCTAAAGTTTTTGAGGAGGCTCAAAAGTGGCTTACTGCACTGCAAGCGATGTAATGAAGCATCTGCGCGGGGTGGATATATCCGCGCTTGGGAATGCATCGGAGCAGGAGGCAGCGGCGGCGGACGCAGCCCAGGCGGCATCTTTGTGGGTGGATGGCTTCACCCGGCGCAGATTTGAGACGGTGACAGACGCTTGGAGCTTCGACGGAAGCGGCACGGATACGCTGTTTGTTCCAGACCTGCTGGCGGTTGAGGAGTGGAGCATGGATGGGTTTGCACGCGACATTTCGGAGCTGGTGCTGTGCCCCCAAACGAAACCGCATGCCTGGCTGCGCCTGAAAGGGGGTGTTTTCTGCAGGGGGATAGGGAATGTGGTCTTGAAGGGCACGTGGGGATACGGATACACGGTTCCGGATGAAGTGGCGCGCTGTACGGCGATGCTTGCGGCGGCAGAGCTGCTTGGTCGTATAGCGGCGGCGAGGGACAGGGGTACTTCGTCCACGGTTCAGGGGGCGCTTTCGGAGCATTACGAGGGCGGAGCCTACAGCGCGGCGATACAGCGCCTTCGGAAGGATGCCGCATCGGTGCTGGTGCGGTTCAGAAGGCCGATATGGAGCTTGTGACATGGGGATTCGCGCGAATATGATTGTGGACGTTTACGAATATACTGATGAGTACGGCAACCCTTTGCCAACGGAGGACCCGTTTGACCCGTATTCCAACTGGTGGACGCGGCGCCGCGCGGATGTGCCCTGCTACGGTGAGGCGATTTCGGGGCGCCTGCGCGATTTCATCTTCGGCGACCGGGAGGGAGAGTTTTGGCGGATGTTTTGGGACCGCGGACTGCTTGAAGCAATCAATCGCCCGGACCGGGAATTTGCGCGCAGGTGGCTGGTGCGGAAACTGCCGACCGCAGCCGACCCCAATTCCAAATGCTGGCTGGTTGAGTTTGCCCCGTACGTGTACGACGCCCCGCTGGAGCACATCGAAGCGTACACAAGGGTTTTGGAGCCCGAGCCCTGGAACAGGGATTAAGCAGTGGTGTTTGGCGGTTTTGGTTTGATGCGGAGGTGAAAAATGGACGAAGCAGTAACCCGGCTGATAGGCAATGTGGGTTTTCCCATAGCCGCTTTTCTGATGCTTTACCGCCTTGTAACAGGCACGCTTGCCGAAAACACGCGGGCGGTGCAGGAGCTTCGGGCGGCGGTGACGGAGCTGAGGGCGGCGCTTGTTCGGGCGGCCGGAGACAAAGCGCCGAAGGACGACGGATGAGCCGCCTGCCTTCGGTTAAGGCTTTGCGACGGCGCCTGCTTAGGCACTTAACCGAGGTGGAAGAGCGGCTTTACAAGGCGCTTTCAGAAAGCTCTGGGGTTCCGGATGCGGCTTTGGCGCGGGAGATGAGGCAGTATGCCGCTTTGGTGCTGGAGGTTATAAGCAACCCCGATGCGGACGAAACGGCTCCGGGAGGCATCACCATCGAGCACATCCGGCGGGCGTTTCAGGAGGCCAAACTGGAGGAGGGGGGCGGTGCGGCACAAACCAGCGAGGGCTTCGGCTTAGAGCAAACTGATTTGTGGAAGAGTTACAACGCGGGATGAGCCTGACCTCGCCCTCTGTCCCTCTCCCAAAACCAGGAGAAAAACCGAGAACAGGGAATATGGTCATGAAAGGTGAGTTGGAATGGCGGCTTCTGAAGCGGTTTGCATGCTGTGCGGCCGCAGTGCCCTTGATGTGGCAGATGCGGTGAAAGTGTGCGGAAAATGCATACTTGGAAATTTCCCCGCCGTGCGCGAAGAACTGCGCAAGCGGCACGCCCTGTCCCGCGCCGCATTCGAACTGCCGGCCGAGCCGCCAAAATCGACCGGGGGAGTGAAGTGCCCGCTGTGCAGTAACGAGTGCACCATGGGGGAGGGGGAGCGCGGCTACTGCGGTCTGAGGGTGGTTGAAGGAGGCAAACTTCGTCACTTGGCCGGCTCTCCGGAGCGGGGATTGCTGCACTGGTACCGCGATCCACTGCCCACCAACTGCGTTGCCGATTGGGTTTGCGAGGGGAGAAAACAGCGGGGCTGCCACAACCTGGCAGTGTTTTACGCCAGTTGCACCGCAAACTGCCTCTTCTGCCAGAACTGGCACTATCGGCGCATAACCCCAGAATCCGGCGGTTTCCTCAGCGCCGAAGAGCTCGCTGAAAAGGCAAATCAGCAGACGTTCTGCGTGTGCTTTTTCGGCGGTGACCCAGCATCCCAAATGCCGCATGCATTGGCGGCCTCCAGGCTTTTCGCCAAGCGGGGAATAAGGGTGTGCTGGGAGACGAACGGAATGATGCATCCGCGCCTGCTGGATGCGGCGGTTCGCCACTCTCTGGAAACCGGCGGCTGTATAAAGTTCGATCTCAAAGCATTTGACGAGGAGCTGCACCTGGCACTGACAGGGGTTTCAAACCAGCGCACCAAAGAGAACTTCGCGCGGGCCGCCAAACGCTTCGGGGAAAGGCCCGAGCCTCCTCTGGTGGTGGCAAGCACCCTGCTGGTGCCCGGATATGTTGATGCGGAGCAGGTGGGAAAGATCGCCAGGTTTATTGCGCAGTTCGACCCAAGAATTCCGTATGCGCTTTTGGCTTTTGCTCCCCAGTTTTTCATGTCTGATATGCCGTACACATCAGCGCGGCACGCCCGTGAAGCCGAAGCGGCGGCCAAGGACGCAGGTTTGGTAAACGTGCGGATTGGAAACCGACATCTTCTGGGCATCCTGTGAGAAGTTTTGGGCCCGGCGGATAAATCCGCGGCAGCCATGTCTTTCAGGCGATTGCGGAGTTGGCCTGCTGAGGTGCTTAAGCGGCGTCGTCCTTGGGGGAGTATTCTCTGAATGTGAAAACCAGCGCGGCAAGCGCCGCTGCCGCAACGGTTACGGCGAACAGCACCATAACTGCACTGCTGGGCGTTATAGCCTTCGGCGGGCTTAAGTGCTGGAGGATTTCTATCAGGTCGCTGCTCCCGTTCGACGGTGGGGAATGCGGCGCCAGCACTTTAAGATACGTGATTATAGAGATTTTTCGAAAGCTTCCCGGCAGGTTTGATACGGTATTCTCCCACCCGAAAGCGAAGTAGATTGCGTACATTATCGCTTTGCGCAGTAGGGTGCCCAGCAGAAGCGCCAGGCTTCCGTAGGCAAAAACCCCGATGAGGAGAACACCGAGATCCCGCATCAAAGGCGTGCCGGACAAATTCCGCGGCCCAAAGCAGGTGACCGCAAGCAAAAAAGCGGAAAGGCACGTTGTCAGCGCGGCGGGCACCAGCATCCCCAAGAAGCGGGCCAAAAGTATCCGTGCGCGCGGCACCGGGCGAGTTAGCAGATAGACTATGCTCTTCCGCTCCATCTCCTGCGAAACAACCGAAGTTCCGGCAAGCATGGAAGTGATTATCAATATGAATCCGAAAATCAGCCCAAGCGCGAGTGCGTCGTAAGCGAGGCGGGGGTCAAAGAAAGCTCTGTCGGTGGTGTACTTCCAAAGAACCGCCAACAGAGACGGAAGAAGCACCACCACAACAGCAACCGCGAAACGCTTTGCGGTTAGGTATTCTCTTAAGGCTGTTTGGAACAGCATTAGGTCGCTCACTGTTTCACCTCGCGCGGAGGCGGTTCTGCGAACGGCGGGCGCGGAATTATCCCTCCGTTAAGTAGCGGAAGACCGCCTCCAGGTTGTTGTCGAGAGACTCAAACGCGGTTATTTCGAAATCCCCCTCCAGCACAACATCCGGAAGCTGTGAATAGAAAGCCTCGGGGTTTTTGGTTTCTACCTCCACTTGATTTGGACTGCCGTCCGAAAATCGGACACTTACCACGTGCGGAAAGCGCATTAACTCGGCGGCCAAAAGCCTGGGTTCGCTGGTTTCTATCTGCACCCTGTGGGGATGTTTATCGATGAGCGAGCGGATATGGTACACATCGCCGCTGGCCAAAAGCCTCCCTCGGTAAAGCAGCAGGATGTTGCTGGTCATCTGCTCGACCTCGTGAAGAATATGGCTGGACACAACAATGCACTTGCCCTGCTGTGCAAGGCTGCAGATCAAGTTGGTCATATCGCGCCTGCCGATGGGGTCAAGGCCGCTGAGGGGTTCGTCGAGTACCAAAACGTCCGGATCATGGACGATGGCCTGCGCCAATTTGATGCGCTGTTTCATGCCCTTCGAGTAGCCGCCTATAACGCGGCTGGCGGCGGCTTCCATTCCAACCAGCGAGATGGCTTCATCCACCTTCTTCCGGAGAAGGGCGCCTTTGAGACCGCTGACCGCAGCCATTGCGGTGACGAACTCCCGGCCGGTCATGCTTTCATAGAGGCCGTCGATTTCGGGGCAGTAACCGAGGCGCCTGTACACCTTGGTGTTTGCGAAGGGGCGCTCGCCGAAGACCAGCACAGAACCTGTGGTTGGACGCAGAATGCCCGTTATCAGCTTAATTAGGGTGGATTTGCCCGCACCGTTCGGACCCAAAAGCGCTGTAAGCCCGGGCGGCAAATCAGCAGTGATATCGTTTATGCCGATTACCTGTCCATACCACCTGGATGCATTCCGAAGGCTGATCAATCTCGAACAACCTCCACGGCTTGGATGTGGGATGCGGCCAGGGTTATCCCCAAAGCGCAGAGGGCGGCGGCAAGCGCCACCATCGGAAGCAGTTCGGGCCTTGGAAGCGGCTCTCCCCATATCCTTAAAGGCTGTCCCAAGAAGGATGGCTGGGCGTTGTATATATGCTGTCCGATACCGCTGAGCACGCCGGAAATCGACAGATGCATAACCGTGGTGGCAACCTCCTGACCACCGCGGTCCACCACAATGTTGGATGCGATTTGGGAAACTATGGAAAGGGCGATGTACAGCGCTCCGTACACGGCGGTGGCCACCATTGGGCTTTTCGATCTGGCGGAAACGCCGACGGCAACGCTTGAGTGAACAACGGCCGGGAGCAAAGACGCCGCTATTATGCGGGGCAGAATGCCGAGCGCCTCCTTAGAAAATCCTTGGTCGTTAAAGCTCCCCAGGCAGAAAAGGTACAAAGCCAAAGCCGGAATTAAGCTCATTCCGAAAAGGATGAAGAAAACAGCGGCGAGCTTGCCAATGAGGTAATCCAGCTTGGTTATGGGCTTTGCCAGAAGTATCTGGAGGGCGTTTGCTCGGTTGTCGCCAGCGATGCTGGGGGCACCGATGAGCAATGCGACGAGGAAGAGCCAGAAAAGCGATCCCGAATATCCGGTGTAAAAGTAACTTGCAAACGACCGCTCTCCGACAATCTCCGGTGGGATAAAACTGCGCAGATAAAGCTGGACTCCCGGGATCAGATACGCGAAAATCACAAGAAGCCCCAGCAACCAAACGTTTCTAAACACCAGCTTGATTTCGTTCCGCGTAATAACCCACCAGCGGAACCTTCTGGTGAGCAAGGGGCCTTCGTAGCCGCGGTAGCTTAGGTCGGCTATAAGGCCTTTGGGTTGAGCTTCATCCGGTGGGTTCAACTTACAGCCTCCAGGAAAACCTCCTCCAAAGTGCGCTTTGTGGGGCGGAAGCCGCGTATCTGCGCTCCAGAGCTTTTGGCCGCCCGAAACAGCACAGCGCCAATGGAATTCGCACCGGCCGGAAAGGATACCCGATACGAGGAACCTGAACAGTGAACCACAGAAGCTCCAGCTTTTGATATTTCCTCAACAAATGCGGGGCACGGCTCGCGAAGCTCCACATCCACCAGCGTGCGCGAAGTGTTTTTCAGCTCCGCCACACTGCCCTGCGCCCTCAGAGTGCCGTCTTTCAGAACCAGAACATGGTCGCAAGTGCGCTCTATATCCGGCAGAAGGTGGGAAGAAACCACCACATTTACCCCCTTGCCGTGCGAGATATCCCTTATCAAGTTGAGCATCTCCTCGCGCCCTTCCGGATCGAGGCCGTTTGTGGGTTCATCGAGGAACAGGAGGGATGGTCCGTGCACAAGCGCCTGTGCCAGCTTCAGGCGCTGTTTAGCACCCGTGGAATAGGTTTCCACTTTGCGGTAGCGCACCTCTCCAAGGCCGCAGTACTCCAAAACCTCGTGGGCGCGCCTCAACGCGTGTGCGAACGGCATCCCTGCAAGCTCGCCGGCGTACGCCGTCAAAGATACGGCGTTCATGCCGGGGATGTGGCAGTCCACCTCGGGCATAAGCCCCACCCGCTGGCGTATTTTCAGGCTTTCGGTGCGTATGTCGAACCCCAGCACCGACCCACTGCCCGAAACCGGTTTGAGAAAGCCCAGCAGCGCCTTGATGAGGGTTGTTTTCCCCGCACCGTTGGGGCCAAGAAGCCCGGTGCATCCCTCTGGAATCTCCAAGGTTAGGTCTGAAATCGCTGTTCTCGGTCCGTATGCAAGCGTAAGGTTGCGTACTTCGGCAACCGCCATGGTTTTGGCCCCTTTACGCATCTATTCCGCACAGAAAAGGATAGCAGAATACCGCGAAGACGTACAGTACGTGCATTCTTCTCGGGCATCTTCAAGCTTCTGAACGCCACCACTCAAATGCCGTCTCTTGGCTTGCCCTCATCCCCAGCCATTCTCTCAACATCATACCCTCATCCCCGGCCCTTCTCCCATCCAAGGGAGAAGAGCCGCATATGAGGTGCGGCGCGGAAAGATGCCAGCGCAAACAACAGCTCCACAGGTTTGACGCCTCTCCACCCTTCTGATAGAATTTCGGCTGGAAAGGATGCCAAATGCCTCAATCGTATCAGGATACAATCCGCAACTTCTGCATAATAGCACATATAGACCACGGTAAATCCACCCTGGCGGATCGCATCCTGGAATACACCGGGGCCCTGTCACAGCGCGAAATGCAGGAGCAGGTCCTCGATTCCATGGACCTTGAGCGCGAGCGCGGCATCACCATCAAAATGACGGCCGTCAGGTTGGAGTACCGCGCCAAGGACGGCCGCACCTACGAGTTCAACCTCATCGACACCCCCGGTCACGTAGATTTCACCTACGAGGTATCGCGCAGTCTGGCCGCCTGCGAAGGCGCCATCCTTGTGGTGGATGCCGTTCAGGGAGTCGAGGCCCAAACGCTTGCAAACGTGAACCTCGCCATGGCCGCCAACCTCGCCATCGTGCCCGTCATCAACAAAATCGACCTCCCAGCGGCAGATCCGGACCGCGTGCGCCGCGAAATCGAAGACGTCCTGGCCATAGATGCCTCCGAAGCCATCCTCGCCAGCGCAAAGGAGGGCATCGGCACAGAAGAAGTTCTGGAAGCCGTGGTTAATCGCATACCCCCTCCCTCCGGAGACCCAGATGCCCCTCTGCGCGCCCTTATCTTCGACGCCCACTTCGATACTTTCCTCGGAACGGTTGCCTACATACGCATAGTGGACGGCCGCGTCCGCCGCGGCATGAAAATCCGGATGATGTCCACCGGAAAGGACTACGAGGTCACAAGCGTGGGCATATTCCGCCCGGATATGTGCCCCGCGGATGAACTGAAAGCCGGCGAGGTGGGCTATGTTACCGCCGGCTTTAAAGAGGTGGGCGACGCACGCGTTGGAGATACCATAACCTCCGCGGAAAACCCCGCACCCGAGCCGCTTCCGGGCTACAGGCGTGTTAAGCCGATGGTGTTCTGCGGCCTCTATCCTGTGGAAAGCGCCCAATACGAAGACCTGCGCGACGCCCTGGCCAAGCTCCAGCTCAACGATGCCGCGCTGGTTTACGAGCCGGAAACATCTGCCGCGCTGGGATTCGGATTCAGGTGCGGCTTCTTGGGGCTTTTGCACATGGAGATTGTGCAGGAGCGCCTCGAACGCGAGTTCCAACTGAACCTTGTGGCAACCGCTCCAAGCGTTGTGTACCGCGTAACCACCACCGACGGCAGTGTGATCGATGTGGATAACCCAGCTCACCTGCCGCCTCCCAACAAAATCGCCAAAATAGAAGAGCCCTTCGTCTCCGCCACCATTTTCGTGCCGCCAGAGCACGTGGGGCCGGTTATGGAGCTGTGCAACGACCGCCGCGGCACTCTCCTGAATATGGAGTACCACGGCGATAACAGGGTGCTTTTGCACTACCGACTGCCGCTTTCCGAAATACTGCTGGAGTTCTTCGACCAGCTTAAGTCGCGCACCAAGGGATACGCCTCCTTCGACTACGAGCTGGCCGGCTACGAAGAATCCGACCTTATCAAGCTGGATATCCTAATCAACGGTGATCCAGTGGATGCCCTCTCCTTCATCACCCACCGCGATAGGGCTTACACACGCGGCCGCCAGCTTGTGGAAAGGCTCCGAAGAATCGTCCCCCGCCAGCTCTTCGAGGTGCGCATACAGGCGGCTATTGGCTCCAAAGTCATCGCAGCCGAGTCCATAAAGCCCCTGCGGAAGAACGTAACCGCTAAATGCTACGGCGGCGACGTCACCCGAAAGCGAAAACTTCTGGAAAGGCAGAAGGAAGGCAAAAAGCGCATGAAGCAGATCGGCACCGTGGAAATTCCTCAGGAGGCCTTCCTCAGCGTGCTGAAAATCGATGATGAGTAGCCCTGCTCCCCATTCGGCTTTTCCGCGCCCGCCAGCCATGACCCCCGGCATATACATCCACATTCCCTTCTGCGTGCGCAAGTGCCCTTACTGCGACTTCAACTCTTACAAAGCCGCCGGGCGGGATTCCAGCGCATACGTGCAGGCGCTTCTCTCGGAAATGCGGCTGGTCAGGGGCGCGCTTCCGCACAGCCTTCCAGAGTTCGGAAGCGTGTACTTCGGCGGCGGCACGCCAACGGTGCTGCCCGCGCCCGATTTGATTTCCATCCTCGAGGCCGTTCGCATCCTTTTCCCCATCTCTGCAAACGCCGAAGTAACCATCGAAGCAAACCCGGGAACGGTTGACCCGGAGTCGCTTGCCAGGCTCCGCGGCGCCGGCTTCAACAGGCTGAGCCTCGGGGTGCAGTCGCTGGAAAACCGCCTCCTAAAGGCTTTGGGCCGCGTTCACACAGCGGAGCAGGCCGTGGAAAGCTTTGCCTGGGCGCGCCAGGCCGGCTTTGCCAACATAAGCATCGATTTAATGTACGCACTTCCGGGCCAATCCATCGATGATTGGCGCGTAACATTAGAATGCGCAGTGAGCCTCCAGCCGGAACATGTATCAGCTTACGCCCTTACCATAGAACCGGGGACCCCGTTCTGGCGCAGAAGGGAAAGCGGCAAACTGCATCTCCCCAGCGAGGATGAAGAGCTGGAAATGGAGCGTCTGGCCGAAACCGTGCTGTGCTCCAGCGGATACGAGAGATACGAGGTCTCAAACTACGCCAAGCCTGGGTGCCGCAGCAGGCACAACCAGGTTTACTGGAGGAACTGGCCCTATCTGGGGTTTGGGGCGGGTGCCGCATCGTACTGGGAGGGCGAGAGGCGAATCAACATCAAACAGCCTTCGGCGTACGTGCGCACTGTGAAGCGGGGAAGGCTCCCCATCGCAGATGCGGAAAAACTGCCGCCGCTGAAAGCCGCCGGCGAAACGCTTATGCTGGGCCTTCGCATGCTGGAAGGTATCGACTCCGCGGATGTCAAACAGCGCTTTGGGGTGGATGTGCTCAGCGTTTTCGCCTCGGAAGTTGAAAGAATGAAAACGCTGGGCCTGCTTCAGGTGGATGGAACCCGACTTAAGCTTACTCCACAAGGATTACTGCTGGCAAACGAAGTATGGGCCGCTTTCATCGTATAGCAAGTGAAGTTGGTTCGGCGGTGAAGACCGGCGTGGTATCCGGGGTAAAGATCACCATCAAACTTGCCAAGGTGATACTGCCGGTCTACATCGTCATGGCCTTTTTGAAGCACACCGCTTTGATGTCTGCGGCAAGCCGCGCCCTTTCGCCCGTGATGTCGGTATTTGGGCTTCCGGGAGAGGCCGCCGCGGCCATAGTTTTGGGAAACGCCGTCAGCCTCTATTCGGCGCTGGCCGCTGTAAAAGCACTGCAGATGTCGCCGGAGCAGGTTACAATCGCCGGCCTCATGATTGTAATCTCCCACAACCTTCCGTCCGAGTACGTTGTTCTGCAGAAGATGGGGGCTCCGGCGGCGGCCGTAACAGCCGCGAGGTTTATTGCGAGTCTGGTTGCCGGGGCCGTAGCCGGCGCAGTTCTGAGGTGACACCGTGTTCGACGCACCGCTTTCGCAAGTTGGTTTGGAGGCACTGCGCGGCAGTCTATCGCTGGCTCTCACCATACTGGTAATCGTCACCCCCATTATGGTGGTTCAGGAGTGGCTGAAGCGCCTAGACGCCTTCAGCAGAATGGAAAAAGCCCTTCGGCCGGCCCTGAGGCGCCTCAAGCTCTCCGCTGAGGGCAGTTTTGCTTTGATAGTCGGCTTCATCTTCGGGTTGATGTACGGCGCCGGTCCGCTTATGCAGGTTGGCGAAGAGGGAAAGGTTGGCAGGGGCGAGATATCCCGCATCGGCACTTTCTTGGGCGTGTGCCACGCAATAGTGGAAGACACACTGCTTTTCGTAAGCGCGGGCGCATCTTGGCTTTGGCTTGTTCCTGGTCGGATTTTGTTCGCCGGCGTGGTCACCGCGCTGGTTGGCGACCGCCTGTGGCGAAAGCGGCATCCGTCGGAACCCAAGCCGCCAAAAAATCGACAGTAAAATTGAGATGCCCTCGAGAATCTGTTATATCCAGCCTGGCTGCGGGTAGTTTAAAAGGGAGGCAGAGAAGGATGGAGAAATGTCAAAAGGCTTCGTCGTCCGCAGCCGCAAACATCTGCTCACGGTAGCCGCCGTTGCGCTCCTATCGCTTTGCAATCCGCTGTGGGGTGCACCCGGCATCAAGATACTTCCCACACAGCCGGTTGTGCGGGCCGGAGAGCTTCTCGCGCTCGAAGCCTACTCCGATGACGGTTCTCCCGCTCAGGTAAGCTGGGAGCTTGAAAGCGGCCCCGGATGGATAGGCTCTGGGGTTTACAAAGCGCCAATCGACACCCCTCATGAAAGCTACGCGGTTGTGCTCGCAAGAAGCATAACGGAGCCAAATGTTGTTTCCAGGGTTTGGATACGGATACTGGAGGCGCGGCTTTCTATAAAACCCCCTTATGCTTGGGCGCGCCCGAACAGCCAACTGCAATTCCAGGCATTCCGCGGTGACAGCCCGGCGCAGGCCCGCTGGAGCGTAATCGGAGAGGGCAATGTTGGCTCGATAGGAGCCTCAAGCGGTTTGTACAGCGCTCCGCAAACTCCGTCCCAGCCGGTGGTTTGGATTCGCGCTGAAAGCACCGTAGATCCCACCAATGTTGCGTACGCCGTGCTCTTCTTGGGAGACGGCGAGAAGCTGACCGTTATTCCAGACAGCGCTTCGGTGCCGCTTGGCGGAACCGTTGATTTCACAGCGGCATGGCCCGATGGAAGCCCTGCCCGGGTCGAATGGAGAATAGCGGAGGGTCCCGGTAGCATCACGCAGGGAGGGCGCTATTCGGCGCCGCAAACTTACACAGATGGCCCAAGAAAAGCGGTTATCGAGGCGCTTTCCGCGGATCCCCTGCGCCCGGGCGTGGGCAGTGCCCTGGTGCAGTTGGAGGATGTTTCGGTGAAGGTCAGCCCGCCAGAAGCTTCTGCGGTTGCAGGCGGCACGGTCTCTTTCTCGGCGCAGGTGCTCGGTGCGGTGGATCAGACCGTCTCGTGGAGCATTCTGCAGGGCAGGGGGAGTATCGATGCAAACGGGGTTTACTCAAGCCCCCGCCAAGCATCTGATGGCGAGTTCGCGGTCGTGCGAGCCATCAGCCGCGCGGACCCATCCAAAACGGCGGACGTCAAAATATCCATCCATCCGGTGGCTGTGAGAATAACGCCGGCCAGGGCGCAGGTGCATCTCGGCAACACGGTTGCCTTCTCTGCCGAAGTTCTTGCAGGGGCAGACTCATCGGTCCGCTGGCAGCTCGTTTCCGGCCCGGGAGAGCTGAGCCAAAACGGCGTTTACCGCGCCCCCGCAAGCACATCCATATCCAAGGCTGTAATCAGGGCCGTCAGCAACCAGGACCCAAGCCGCTTCGCAGAAGCCGAGATCCAAATCCTGCCCCATGCTTCCGTATCCATAGCCCCGCAGAGCGCCCGCATACGCATGGGAACAAGCCTCCAGTTCAAGGCAACCGTTCAAGGCAGTTCGGACACCCGCGTGCTGTGGAGCATCCGGGAGGGGCCGGGAAGCATCCGGGATGACGGCACATACACAGCACCTGCCGAGGTTCAACAGCCCACCAAGGCCGTGGTGGTTGCACAAAGCGCCGCCGACTCCGAAGCCTTCGCCTTGGCGGAGATAACGGTACTGCCGCCTGTCCGCGTACAGCTTTCCGCACCAAAACGGGTGCGCGAAACTGCATCTGCCACCATCACTGCCGCGGTGCTCAACGCCATCGCCAGCGAGGATGTAACGTGGAGCATAAGCGGCGCACCTCCGGATTCGCTCCGCGCAGTTGGCATCGGCCAGGCCGTTTTCACAGCCCCGGACGTGGAAAAACCCACCGCAGTGGAAATAACCGCCGCCAGCGTGGAAGATCCTTCGGCTTCTGCCTCTCAAAGCATCATTATCTTCACTCCGATCGGGTTCGCTTGGGTGCACCCGAAGCCCGACACCGCCATGCCGGGTGATGCGGTGGAGCTTTTGGTGGATGTGGATGTAAACGTGGTTGGTATCGCAAAGGGAACCATAAGGATTTCGGCGCCTCCCGGAGCCCAAGGGTTCGAGTTCGAGGTGGGGGTCAATGCGCAAGCGCCGCCGCGCCCGGGTCCGCTCATCCAAAACGCCTCGTATGCGGCAAGCTCCTCCTCGCCGTCATCCGAGGCCGTGCTGTCTCTGCTTTCCATGCGTGAAGAGGCAAGCGGCCCGGGAACTTTGGCCGTCTTCCCCCTCAAAGTGCTGGAAACCGCTCTGCCGGGGCAGTACGACTTCCGCCTCACGCTTGACCTGCGCGACTCCGACGGCAACCGCATCGAGGTCAGCACTGGAAGCCTGCCTTTAACAATTCTGCCGCCCGAAGCCGTTGTTCAGGCGCCCAACATCCGAGCCGCGCCCGGCGAAACTGTAACAGTCCCCTTGTACGTAAACCGGTGGGCCGGTCAGCCCTCCTACCCGGTGGTAAGCCTGAGCGCAGTTGGACCTCCCGGTGCTCCTCTCCTTCGAATTTTGAAGCTGGAGCCGGGCAGTCTGTTCCCCCCTGAAACCAAAGTTTACGATGTGGGCGGCGGGCGGTTTGTGGTTTTGGGCGAGGCAAAGCAGGCGCCCGGAACCATCGCCACTGCTTCGGTGGAAGTGCCGGCCGAAGCACCCCTCAACTTGCAGTACCGCTTGGTGCCCTACGCCGCTGTTTCGGTTGGGGGTGCATCTTTCCCGTTCAGCCCTCGCGAGGGGATTCTCACGGTGCGCGAACCGATTTCCGTGCTGGTGAAGCCGGAACGCGTCGTCGTCCGCCGCAACTCCGAGGTCCAATTCAAAGCCGAGATTCTCAACGCGGATAATCCCGGCGTGAAGTGGAGCATTGAACCGAAAGAAGGAGAGGACTTGGGCACCATCGATGAGACGGGGCGGTATCTGGCGCCGCTGAACCGCCCGCGCTCCCAAAGCGCGGTTGTGGTAGCTACAAGCCTGGAGGATGAACGCCGCAGAGGCCAGGCGCTAATCGAGTTCGCTCCAGACGTCGTGGTCCGCATTCAACCCGAAGAGCCGGCTGTAAACGTTGGGGGAAAGCTCGAGCTGAAAGCATCGCTTGAGAACATCCTCCCTGGCGAGGAAAACGCTGTTGAGTGGTCTTTGGTCCGAAACAGCCTGGGCATCATTGAGCAAACAGATGAGCTAACGGTTTTGTATTCCGCCCCCAAAACCCTTACCACGCCGGCCAGCGCCGTGCTCCGCGCCCGCAGTTTGGCGGACCCGTTCAGCACCGCCGAGGTATCTGTTCAAATCCGGAAGCTCTCGGTTGAGGTTGAGGGGCCGCCGCATCCGCTGAGAGCCGGGGAACAGTGGCAAATGAAAGCCGCGGTGGAAAACGGCACAACCGGCTCGGTTGCCTGGAGCCTGCGGCAGGGCCCCGGGGAGGTGAACCCCGAAACCGGCCTTTACCGCGCCCCCGAACGTCTTCATCAGGCAGAGTGGGTCGTAGTGAGAGCTGTAAGCCTTGAGGACCGAACCAAATACGGCGAGGCCAGATTCCTCGTACAGCCCGTTCCCCTCGTTCTGGTTCAGCCGCCAAAGCCGGTGCCCGTTGGCGGAAGGGTGCGCCTTACAGCGGAGGTGCGCTACGCGGCAGACCCAACGGTCATCTGGAAACTGCTGAACGGCCCCGGCACCATCGACGAGAAAACCGGCGAGTATACCGCCGCGCCGCCGATTCGCACCCCAGCACGCGCCGTGGTTCGGGCGGTTTCCGCGGAGTACCCAGAAGCCTTCGCAGACGTGGTTATCGAAATACCGCGTTTGCACATCTCTGTTGAGCCGGGCAAAGCGCAGATAAGAGCTGGCGAAAAGCAAAAGTTCCAAGCAACCGTGGAAAACGGCACATCTGGCGAGGTGAGGTGGGAAGTTGCCTCCGGGCCGGGGGAGATCTCGCCGGATGGAGTCTTCTCTGCCCCTCCGAATCTCCCGGAACCGGCTGTAGCGGTTGTTCAGGCTGTAAGCGTGGAGGACCTAGGCGCCTCTGCCCAGGCTGTGGTTGCCGTTCTGCCGAGGGCGTATATCACCGTCCGCCCATCCGATGCAGATGTGCACACCGGAGAGACGGTTCTGTTCAGCGCAGAGCTTAAGTATCTGGGTGGAAGCGTAAGGTGGAGTGTGGCCGAGGGTCCCGGCACAATAACCGAAGCCGGCCTCTACACCGCGCCGCAGTCACTGCCAAATCCGGATTCCCCGGCAAGCGCTGTGATTCGAGCCACCTCTCTCGAAGAGCCATCGGTTTCTGCTGAAGCTCGCGTAACCATAAGGCAGGTTCGCGTGGAGGCCGCCAAAGGCGAATACGAGGTGCCTGTTGGCGGCAGTGTGCGCATCGAGGCGCGGGTTCGGGGTGCCAAACAGCCCGGTATCCTCTGGAAGGTGATTGAAGGCCCGGGCACTGTTGACGAAGCCGGCTTGTACAAAGCCCCCGATGTTGCCGAAACACCCGCTTCGGCAAAGGTGCGCGCGGAAAGCGAAGAGGACCCCCGTTCATTCGCCGAAATCCTAATCCGCATACCGGCTGTGCGGGTCCGCGCCTCCGCAGAGAAAACCACCCTCCGGGCCGGAGACTCCACAGCCGTGGCGGCGTTGGTAAGCGGCGGCACCAAAAACACGGTTTCCTGGATGCTTTCCGGCCCAGGCAGGCTTGAAGGAGAAGTGTACACGGCGCCTCCGGATGTTGCCGAGCCGGTGAAGGCGGTTGTGAGGGCCGCAAGCACCGAAGACCCCACTAAAACCGCCGAAGTAACCCTCACGGTGCTTCCGCGCGTGCGCGTGGTTGCGGAGCCTGCGGAGGTAACCGTGCCTGTTGGCGGTGCGGTCCAGCTTCAGGCCAAGGCGCTTTACAGCGAGGCGCCGGTGCGGTGGCTTTTGGTTTCCGGACCTGGCACCGTGGAAGCAGACACAGGCGTGTACCGCGCCGTTCCGCCGATTAAAACCCCGGCAACCGCTGTTGTGCGCGCCGTCAGCACGGAAGATGAGGGTGCTTTTGCCGATGTGAAGATAAGCATACCCGCGGTGAAGGTCGCTGTGACCCCGCCGAAAGCGCGCTTGAGGGCGGGCGGCTCCGTTCGGTTCAGCGCCGCGGTCGAAAACTGCACCGACACGTTGGTTCGCTGGGTTGTTGTGGAAGGAGTGGGGGAAATAGATCAATCCGGCGAGTACAAGGCGCCGAGGCAGCTGGAGGCTTCGGCACAAGCCGTAGTGAGGGCCGTAAGCCTCTGCGACGACGGGGCCTTCGGCGAAGCGCTCGTTGAGCTGGTTGGTCCCATCTCCGTTCGGATAACGCCGGAAGAGGCGCATTTGGAGCCCGCCCAAAGCATTCAGCTTCACGCGCAGGTGACCAACGCAGAGAATCCGGCGGTTAAGTGGTTTTTGCTCTCCGGAGGAGGTTCCATATCCGAGGACGGTGTCTACACCGCCCCGCCTGAAGTGCCTTCTCCGTTCATTGCTCTGGTCAAAGCCGCAAGCGTTGAGGACGAAACCGCTTTCGCCACAGCCACAATATCAGTTTCCGGAACCCCGTATCTGCGCTTGTCTCCCAAGAACGCCAGGGTTGAACTCGGTGGCTCCGTGGTTTTCAGCGCAACCGCTGTCAACTTGGAGAACCCAGACCTGCTTTGGGAAGTCATCGAAGGCCCCGGCACAATCCAGCAAGAGGCCTTGTCAGACCAACAGGAGCCGGTTGGGGGCCAAGGCTTCCTGAACGGTGTTTACACAGCTCCGGAAACCGCAACCACCCCAACCGCGGCTGTTGTGCGTGTTTCGCTGAAATCGCATCCGCAGGTAAGCGACACGGCCGTGGTCGAAATCCCCGCGGTTTCCATCGCCATCACAGAAGCGCCGGCCGTTCTGAAAGAGGGAGAGCGAGCGGTTTTAAGCGCAGAAGTCACCGGCGCGCGCAACAAATCCGTGCTGTGGAGCATTCTCTCCGGCCCGGGAGATATATCGCCGGACGGCACCTACACGGCCCCAACCGAACTGACATCCGATGCGGAAGTGGTGCTGAAGGCAGTCAGCGCCGCCGACCCATCCAAGTTCGCCTTGGCCAAGCTGACGGTTCTCCCAAGGCAGACGCCCTTCGGTGCCCCTTGGCCGATGTTCCTCCACGACCCCCAGCACACGGGCCGCAGTAGCGTTCCCGGTCCCGCCGACCCGGTTGCCAAGTGGAAAATCCCGCTTTCCACAAGCCTTTCCTCTCCTGCTGTGGCAAGCGACGGCACCATGTTCATCGGGACAAAGGACAAATCCCTGGCGGCGTTGCGCCCCTCCGGAGAGATGGTTTGGACCCTCTCTGATACCGAGGGCAGGAAGGGCTGGGTGCGTTCGTCTCCCGCCGTCGCCACAGCCCGCACACCTCAGGGCAAGCCTGAAAGCGCGGTTTACGCTGTTTGCCCGCCAAGCACCCTGGTTGCCGTTTCTCAGGCTGGAAAACTGCTTTGGGAAGCGCGACTTGCCTCCGATGGAGGTGGATACTCGTCGCCGGTGGTCCGCCCGGACGGCACAATCTGCGCCGCGGACGGCAGTGAGATTTCCGCATTTGCCCCGGATGGAACGGAGCTTTGGCGGGTGAAGCTCGGTGGGGTCACGGTTTCCTCACCCGCGGCGGCCCGAGACGGCACAGTTTACATCGGATGCGACGACGGAGCGCTCTACGCCATCTCCTCGGACGGCAATCTCCTGTGGCGCTTCTGGACCCAGGCCGGAGTCCGCTCCTCACCTGCTGTTGGAGAGGACGGCACGGTTTACTTCGGTTCCGCCGACGGATTTGCCTACGCGGTGGCACCCAACGGCAGGGAGCTTTGGCGCTTCTCCACTGGCGGTGAAGTAGCGGCCGCCCCAGCGGTTGGAGCAGACGGAACCGTGTACTTCGCCTCCACAAACGGGAGCCTTTATGCCTTAAGCCCCTCCGGAGAAAAGCTCTGGCAGTTCCGCGCCGAAAGCCCCCTTCTGGTTGCGCCGGTGCTGGATTCCGCGGGGATGGTTTACGCGGCGGCCGGAGACGGAACGTTGTATTGCATAAAGCCCAACGGCGGCGTGCTGTGGACCTACCGAACCGGTGGACCGCTGAACTCTTCCCCGGTCATCGCCGGCCCCGGCTTGATGTACCTCCCATCGGAAGATGGGTTCGTGCACGTGTTGGCAACCCGGGGTGACGTGAACGGCGACGGCCGCGTAACAACGGCGGATGCCGCAGTGGCCCTGCGCATAGCCCTCGGCATTGCAAAGCTCCTGCCGGGCCAGCTTGCGGTTGCCGATGTTTCTCCTCCAGGGAATCCACCTGGCGACGGAAAGGTCACAGTCCAGGACGCCACCGTTATCTTGAGGCGCGCAGTGGGCCTCGCTCCAGCGCCTTAGCAGGAGGATTTACGGGATGCCGGAAGCTGTGATGCTGGCCTGCCACGCCATGCGCTGTCGCTTTGAGATTGTGCTTTACGGAGACGACTCCGCCCGCCTCCGCGCAGCCGGAGAGGAAGCCCTCAGCGAAATTCTTGAAACAGAAAAACTGCTGAGCCGCTTCCTGCCCGAAAGCGACATAACCAGAGTAAACTCGCAGGCGCACCGAGTGCCGGTCCGTGTGGACCCGCGGACGTTTGCCGTGCTTAAACACGCCGCCGCCCTCAGCGAAGAAACCGGAGGCGCTTTCGACCCAACCATAGGACCTCTGATGGCCTGCTGGGGCTTTCGGGATGCATCGATCTCAGCCGCGCCCTCCGCCGCGGAGATAGAGGGTGCGCTTCGCCTCGTCGGCATGAACCAAGTGGAGCTGGATGAAGAGAACCTTACCGTCCGCTTCCGTCGCCAAGGGATGAGCCTCGACATGGGGGCCTTCGGAAAAGGTGTTGCGGTGGACCGCGCTGTTTGCATCCTTCGCGAAGTGGGCGTCGAGTCGGCATTCATACACGGCGGCACCAGCACCGCATACGGCTTGGGTTCTCCCCCAAACGCCGAAGGATGGTCCGTTGCCGTTCGGCACCCGCTGAAGCCGGAGGAGCAACTGCACGCATTCACCCTGAGAAACCGTGCGCTTTCCGTTTCAGCCCCGCACGGGCGCACCGTGGTGCTCAACAACCGCACCTACGGACACGTTTTGGACCCAAGGTCCGGAAGGCCGGTCGAAGACGCCCTGATGGCGGCTGCAACCGCCGAAACGGCCTCCGAAGCAGAAGCGTTTTCAACCGCGGCGCTCATCCTGAACGGCAGCAGCTTGGCGGAACTGGTTTCCCGCCGCCCCGGGCTGGAACTGCTGGTTGTCCGCAGGCAAAACCATCCGGCCAAGAGCACGCACATACACATCTTCAAGAAGTAAACCAGGCTGTTTTTCTCCCCGCCGTCCCCCGGAGCGCATACCCCTCATCCCCAGCTCTTCTTCTACCTAGGGGAGAAGGGAGCACTCGGTTCCCCTCTCCCGAAACTGGGAGAGGGGCAAGGGGTGAGGGCAAGCATACACCACCCCCTCATCCCCAGCTCTTCTTCTACATAGGGGAGAAGGGAGCACTCGGTTCCCCTCTCCCAAAGCTGGGAGAGGGGCAAGGGGTGAGGGCAAGCAACACCACTGGAGAGGGGCAATGGGTGAGGGGAGACAGTAGCTTAGGAGAGGGATTAGGGTGAAGGCGAACACCTGCTTTTTCCACGGCCGCTTCAGCTCTGCCAAGCGGGCATTTTACCAATTGCGAAAAGCCCATATCGCCGCGGTTAGCGCCGCAAATGCAAATCGGTACCACACAAAAACAGCCAAACTGCTTTTCTTCACATACCCAAGCAGAAAATGAATGGCCAAATACCCAGAAATCGCAGAAGCCGCAATGCCAATCAAAAACGCGGCCGTTTCTCCGGCTGGTATTCCGTGCTGAGCCACACGAACAGCTTTAAGCCCAACAGCTCCAGCGATGATCGGGGTTGAAAGCAAGAACGAAAACCTTGCCGCGGCTCCCCTTGTAAGCCCGAAAGCCAGCCCCGCCGAGATGGTGGCCCCAGACCTGGATACGCCTGGGATAAGCGCCACCGCCTGCGCAAAACCGACGCCCAAAGCCTCCCACGTTTTGAGCGACCCCTCTTCGCGTTTGCCGGCGCACCAGCGGTCGGCCGCGTAAAGCAGAACGCCAGCCAACACCAACCCACCGATCATAAGCAGAGGCGCCCAAGCATGCTGAGATGGATACGTAAGCTGTTCAACGCGGTCTTCAAACAGTTTTCCCAAAACAGCCGCTGGTATGCACGCCAGCAAAATCAGGCCCAACATACGTCCGGGGCGGCGAAGCAGATCCACCCAATCCCTCCAAAAGTAGCCGACAACGGCAACCAGGGTCCCAAGGTGCAGAGCAACATCGAAAGTTTGCCCGGGGTCTTTCAACCCAAAGAACCAAGGGAGCAAAATCAGATGGGCGGTACTGCTTATCGGGAGGAATTCCGAAAGGCCTTGAACCACCCCAAGAAATGCCGCAACAGCCGGGCTCATATTCTTGCCTCAGCCGACGGTGTGGATTCTTTGGCCGCAATGGAGCGCGTTTTCCTTGGTTTACCTGCCATAGCAACCCTCAAAGACTTGCAAGTTCTATCCGAAAGCACATAGAAGCAGTAAATGCATTTAAGTATGGCCGTTATAGGCGCCGCCAAAAACATTCCTATTATACCGAAGAACTCACTGCCAACCAAAAGCACAATCAAGATTATGGCCGGATGCAGATTCATGCCGTAAGCCAAAAGCTTGGGCATTATGATTTTGCTTTCCACAAGATGCAAAATCGAGAAAAAGATCAAGACCGCCACCGCCGTTGCCAAAGATTGAAGCATGCACACAAGCACGATGGGAATCCCGCCGAGGATTGGGCCGATTATCGGTATTGCACGCGTGATGCCGGCAATTATACCCAGTGTCAGCGCATAGTGCACCCCTATAATTTTCAATCCAATCCCAACCACAACAGCCGCTATGGCGCACAAGATTATCTGGCAAATGGCGTAAGACTTAAGGATTACCGCGGCTTCCCTGAGCAGAATCAGGGCTTCGCGCACGCGCCGCTTCGGCACAAAGTACATGAACTCTCTTTTGAGCGGACGGCTGTCTAACACGAAGTAAAACGCAAGCACTGGGATAACGATCAGCTCAACAACGTGGCTCATCCACTCCAGGGTGGTGGTTATCATTGTGCGGATTGCCTCCACAATCCGCGTTGCAACCCCGCTGAAACTCTGCGGCGACAGAAAACTGCGCAGATCCGGTGGAAGGTTTTCGTACCAGCGCCGCAGTTCCCGCATGTACTCGCCAATGCGTCCTTTGGTGGGGTCCAGATTGGCGAAAGCCTCCGTAACTTCGCGGCTGACGGGCGCAAGCAGGTATACATTGCCCAAAATCCCCAAACCAATCAGCGCGATGAAAACCAAAAGCGTAACCAGGAACCGCCGGGCGGAATAGCTCAGCCTGCGGGGCGCTACGTTTGTAAGATAATCCACAACCGGAGCGACGGCCAAAGCCAGCAGGGCGGAAATCAAAACAGTGATGGCTATAAACCGCACGCGGTAAGCGAAGTAAAGAATGCCTGCCACCGCGGCCAGCCTTACGAAAACGCCCCAGATTACGGCTATGGAAGTTTCTATGCGGTTTTGAATCTGCATAATCACTTCAGGAACCGCGCAAAGATGGCCTCGCGAATGCGCTCGGCGGCGCGGCCGTCGCCGTATGGGTTCCTGGCCTTGGCCATTGCTTGGTAAGCCTCGGGGTCGGTTAGCAGGCGGCTGGCTTCGCGGAACACCGTTTCTCGGTTGGTTCCGACCAAGCGCACTGTTCCAGCCTCAACCCCTTCCGGTCGCTCGGTTGTACTGCGCACCACCAGAACCGGTTTCCCAAGGGAGGGGGCTTCTTCTTGTATACCCCCACTGTCGGTTATAACCATATAGCACCGCTTCATCAATGCCACGAAGGGGGCGTAATCCGGTGGTTCTATAAGCTCCACCCGCTCTAATCCCCCGAGAATACTGCGTGCCTGCTTGCGTATTTCCGGATTGCGGTGCATGGCGAAAACCACACGAACATCCGGAAAAGCCTCCACCAAATCGCGAAGCGCCAAGAAAACCTGCCGGTGCGGTTCGCCCCAATTTTCGCGCCGGTGGGCGGTAACCAATATCTCTCTGAAGCTCCCGTCGGGCTGGCACTCCGGCAAGGCTGCCGCTACCGACAGCAGTGCATCTATTACTGTATTACCCGTGACGAAGATGTTGCTTTCGGGTATACCCTCTGCCAAAAGGTTTGTTCGGGCTTTTTCGGTGGGAGCAAAGTGCATGCTGGCGATGTGGCTTGTGAGCCGCCTGACCATCTCCTCGGGGAACGGGTTGTATATATCTCCGGTGCGCAGTCCGGCCTCCACATGTCCCACCGGTATCCGATGGTAGAAAGCGGCCAAAGCGCCGCTGAGCACCGCCAAGGCATCCCCTTGAACCAGCACCAGATTCGGTTTCTCTTCTGCGAACAGCCGGTCTAAACCCTGCAGGGACCGCGTGGTGATGTCCGCCAAAGATTGGCCGTGCTGCATGATGTTGAGGTCGTAGTCAGGCACGATGTCGAACACCTTGAGAACCTGGTCAAGCATTTCGCGGTGCTGAGCGGTAACCGCGACCTTCAGCTCAACCAGGTCTGGAAACTTCTTAAGTTCTCGAATGACAGGGGCCATTTTTACCGCCTCCGGCCTGGTGCCGAAGACGGCCATGATTTTGATTTTGCCCACCGCAGCCTTTCACCTCATCCAGGTCCCGCAAGCCCACGCGGGTCCACCAACAGGAACCACAGCCTGCTGACCGCCAGCGCCATGCGGGCCATTATCGTCTGTCCGAACACGGCACCGAAGCTTATCATCAGCATCCAGCGGCCGAACTTGGCGGCTCCACGCACAACAGGCGACCTGTGTTCGAACGAGAAGAAGAAATACGTCATCACCGAAAGCAGTATTATGATGACTATCCAGTTGTTCACAAGCTCGGCGGCAGTAAGGTTGTTCGGAACCGACGCTGGCACGTATCTATCCACGAATTCCGGGGCCGCGGCGCGAATCAAACCCCTTACTGCGCTCAACGGCGACCAGTTCGGCGGCAGTAGCGGGCGGAACGACGCCGCTATTTGGGGCGCATATTGGGTAGCAATCGCCTGAAAGCTTGCGCCGGCCCCCAACCCCATAAGCGTTCCGATTACAAGGCGGCTCATCCAGGCCAGCTTGCGTATGTAAATTGTGTAATAGAGAAGGCCTATCAGGAACGGGAACATCCACCACCACTGCCCCTGCTGGTACATAGGTATCCACCAGCGCGGATACAGCACATCGCTCCAAGCGCGGAAGAGGCCGTATCCGGTGGCAAGGCCTATGAAAAGATACTCAAAAAACCGGTAAACCGGATTCTCCTTGTACAAAAGGGAGAATATCGCCAAGGTGCTCACCGCGCCGGCCACAACAGTTGCAAGCGTCCATCCGCTCATGTGGCGGTCCTCCTTCGGCGGGCGGCAATCTCAAGGATGTTCCCCAGTATTATCAACGCAATTATGAGTATGTGTGTCATGGAAACGGATGTCATCCAGGTGATGCCGCGCTCGCGGGCATCTCTGCCGAAAACCAGCGATTCGTATTGGGCGGCTCCGGCAAGCCCCTTAAGCATGCCCACAATCTGCCCAGAGTCCAAGTAGGGGAATATATCCGAAACCATAACCGCTGTTGGTGCCACGCCCATCTTAACGCCTCCCGGTCCGGCAAAATAAGCCATCCAGGCCTCGTAAAGCGCGGAGGGTGTTACGTCGATGATCAAGCCAACATCTTTTGCGTCTTTTATTCCGTCCATAACTGGCAGTTTGGAAAGCGGGGTTCCGCGGTGGTCTGTCACCATTGTTCCGGGGATGTCGCGTATCATCGCTTTTAGCGTTTGGACCACGGCGGTTTTGTAGCCCCAGTTAACCCAGTACTTGCCGTAAGGGCGGTTCCACCGCTTGGCAAGGTCTTCAGCCTCGCGCTGGCCGAAAACGGGCCCCATCGGGTCGAAACCCATTATGGCGAAGCGCTTTCCGGATTTCATCATGTGGTTCATCAATGCGCGGGTTTGCGGAAGGTTCTCGCCGATGGTTCCTGCCTCGAATTCGAGGCTGAGGACGATGATTTTGTTCGGCGGAACCGACTCCACCGCTTCGTACAAAGCGCGCGCCTCTCTACCCACAACGGGTGGGATTACGGTTTTTGCGAAAAATGGCAGTGCAATCGCGGCGGCCAGAAGAAGGTACAAAGTGCGTCTGGTTCTATCGGAACCCAAACCTGCTTCCATGGCTACAGCTCCTGTTCGAAGAAGCGGCCGCGCTCCAGGCTCAGCCAGATGCGCAGAGACACAGCAATCACACCCATCATTATGCCGAAGATAAGCGCCCGCTGAGCCGCCATGTTGGGCGTGTTCATAATCCAATCTGACATATGCTCAACCTTCAGGAACGAATACCAATGCCCGTCCGGAATCCAACCCGTGAGGTAAGCAGTGCCAACCGGGACGTTGCCCAGCATAACTATGAAGGCGGTGATCATCATCAAAGTGGCTTCGGCCGAGCGCAGTCGGAAAGCGCGGTACGAAGCGGATACTATGTAAAACGCCAGCAGTGCGAACACCGTGCCGCCCAAGTTCGAGTAAAGTCCGTCAAACAGAAATCGGTACAGCGAACCGATTGTGGATTCGTTAACCGCTTTTTCCTGGGCCACGGTGGTAACGTTAAGCAGCAGCTTCCACCGCCATAAACCGACAACCAGCATAACAATCAAGCCGGTAAAGAAGGCCAGCGAGTTCTGCCACCCGGGCCTAAAGCGCAGAAGCGGTGCACTGTTAACCCTGGCAAGGTTGATAACCCCAAGGCCGATTGCAACCGCGGCGATTATCTGGGTTACATATCCGACGGGCTCCACATAGCGGCTGAGGAAGTTGTCCGTAACCGGTCCCTCACCCGGACCAGGCGGCGGCATAAGCGTTCCCGGTGGAAGCATAAACTCCAGCAGGTAAAAAAGACCCGCCACAAACGTGCAGGCAACTATCAACCACCGCTTGGCCCTCGGCGGCAGTGTATGCAGTGCGGCCATTACCGCCGCAAAAACCAAAACAGCTCCCAGCACAAAAAGAAAGAGCTGGGTTCCGTGGCGCGGCGCAGTAAGAAAGGATAGAAACACCTCCTCAACCACCTCCCAACTGCGCGGTTAAAGCGGTAATTACGGGGCTCTGCGGCCCCAAAAGCGTGGAAAGAAGCACCCCCACAACAATGAAAACCGCCAAAGCAACCTTGGACCAATCCTGCCCAACCAAACTTCCCAAAAGAATCGGCTCGCGCGAGAGGTAAGCCGTGGCGGCGTAAAACTCCTCGGCGAGTATTGTGTAGTCGCACGAAACTATGAAGAACGGAAGCTGGGTGGTTGCCGGCGTTCCAGCAACTTGAATTGCGCCTATCTGGGTACCAGCTTCCCCCAATATAAGAGATTCGGCGTAGAAGTAACCGAAAAAGAAGTTGGCCGCAACTTTTTCGCGGTTCATTATGCCCACAACGCCGGATGCGTAGGCAAACTGGCGGTCCGACAAAAACCGAATATCATCTGGATTGAAAAGCTCCGGCCGGCCCTCTGCGGCATAAGCCTCCCGGATAACCTCCTCCGCCACAGGATAAACAGCCGGGTCCATAACGGGAACGATGACGCGAGTGTTGTACCGCGCGGCCATTCTCGCCACGTACGCGGCAATCGAAAGGGCTTGAAGGGTGGTTACATCCAGGCCGGCCAGCCCCGGGGAAAACAGAATGGGCCTCCCCATCTCTGTTGCACGGCCGATTGCCTCGTCTATGGCGGCAAGGCCCGGAATCCGGCGTATGAAAAGCTCCCGCCCCCGTTTGGCGGATAGGATTTTGTAAAGGATGATGAACGCCGCCAGCGCTTCTAAGATGGCGATTGTTAAACTGGCGTGTTGCAACTCGACCCCCCCGTTTCTTCAGGTTTGCTGGGCCGGTGTTGAGATGAAAGCTCCTCTATGCGCTGTATCAACCTGTCTACGTTTTCTCGGTCCTGTAAAAGAATTGAAAGCTGTTCCACGCGCTGAAGCCCCAAAAGAGGAGCCAAAAACGGCATGGCAACCAGCAACGATTGCCCAACAATGAAAGAAAGAGGCTTGTTCATCTCCAGAAAGAAAACCGCAGGCACCTCTAACCTGCGTTCCACCACCTTGCGGGCCACAATCTCGATAAGGGAGCCGGCATCATAAGATGGGTCGAAGGTTTTTTCTTGCATATTCAGCTCCCAGCAAAAAGTTTGGCGTTCGGTTGGTTATGGTCGCCGTTTGCGAAAAGCCTGGCCTGTTAAACTGGCCGCCGTTCAGCAAACAAATGCTTGTCAAAAACCCTTGTAAGGAGCTTTGACATGCACCATGTAATTGTTAATTTGTCAAAACTTCTTGATAGCCTGCAAGATTTCTTCGCGGTTATCTCTGCCGAACCTCAGGAAAACTCCGCGGAAGCTCTCGAGGCGGCTTGGAGAGGAAAGAGGGCTGAGCTTCACGCCGTCTTCGCAGAGATATTTCCTCTTCACATTGCTCCACTCAATTCTTGCGAAGGTCCACAAATGCTTTGCCTCGGCCCCTTTGGTGGTCAGCCTGTAAGTGACGGGAAGAAAGAACTCCGCCAGCGACGCGAACAAAAGCCAAGCGGTGACCAGCGGAAAGGCAACATTGGAAAAAGCGGCGGCGGCAAGCCCAATGGCGGCCAAGCACAGCACTGCCGCCGCAACAGCCTTGGCCGGCTGCATGGCGGCAAGGTGTACGGTCCACTCAAGGACGGTGTCAGCAGTAGCAGTGGAGCGTGAAGAGGGCATTTTATGGTCAGCACAATTCTATTTGCGGCAAGCATTATTGTCAACCCTCGGCAAGGAGGGAACAGGGCTTTTCAAATGTAGAAGGTTTACTTGCCCTCACCCCTGGCCCCTCTCCCGTAGCTTCGCACGGGAGAGGGGAAGCGTGCGCTCCCTTCTCCCCTGGGTGGGAGAAGAGCTGGGGATGAGGGCAAGCCAGAAGAAGGATTTTTCATCCCCAAAGCGGCTTCAAAATAAAACGCATTTAGAAAACACCCCGCAGGAACCACCGGAGGCTGGGGCGAAATTCAGCATTGGTGGTGGAAAACGCTTTGCTTTCGGGTTTTCTCAGCTTATGAAGCCTCTTAAACTCAGTATGATGGGCGTGCGGGGCGTTATCGGCCAGGGCTTAACGCCGGAGCTGGTTGTGGATTTCGCCCAGGCTTTCGGCACATACGTGGAAGGCGGCACTGTGCTGGTCAGCCGAGACACCCGCCCGTCCGGAGACATGATGCGTTCGGCTGTGCTGTCTGGCCTCATTGCCACTGGATGCCGCGTGGTGGATTTGGGCGTGTGTCCAACGCCGAGCCTTCAGCTTGCTGTGGCAGACCGACCCGATGCAGTTGGCGGTATTGCAATCTCAGCTGGGCACAACGCCGTGGAGTGGAACGCCCTCAAATTTGTGGCCAGCGATGGAAAATTGCTCAACTCCTACCAGGGCGAGGAGCTTTTGGATGTTTACCACCTCGGCCAGTTTCGCGGCGCCCGCTGGAACGAACTGAAGGCCGTTGAGTACGACGACAGCGCCGTTGAGCGGCATATCCAGCGCATTTTGTCCATTTTAGATGTGGAGCGCATCCGCGCCGCCGGGTTCAGAGTGGCTGTTGACTGCTGTAACGGCGCCTGCAGTATCTCCACCCCACGCCTCCTGCAGGAACTGGGCTGTGAGGTCATCACCATAAACGATGATCCAAACGAATTGTTTCCCCACGACCCGGAACCAAACCCCGGCAATATGAGCCAACTTCGCGCGTTGGTAAAAGCCAGCAGAGCAGATGTCGGCTTCTGCCACGACGCGGATGGAGAAAGGCTTGCCCTGGTCACGGAAGATTTCCGCGCTCTCTCCGAGGAGTACACTTTGGCCATTATCGCCGACCAGGTGTTAAGCCGAACGCCTGGAACCGTGGTGTGCAATGTTTCAACATCCCTTGCTTTGGAGAAGATAGCCGCCAGATACAACAGCAACGTCATCCGCACGCGCGTTGGTCAGGCCTACGTGGTGGAGGGCATGATAGCAAGCGGAGCTGTGCTGGGCGGAGAGGGAAGCGGCGGGGTGATCTTCCCGAAGCTTCACTACGCCCACGACAGCATGGCGGCAATAGGCCACATCCTCGGCTTCATGGCGGAGACGCGCAAGCCGCTTTCGGCTTTGGCGGAAGCTGTGCCTTCTTACTTTATGATAAAAGAGAAGATATACTGTCCCCCCGAGCAGGTCTACTCTGTGCTTCAGCGCATACGGGAGAGCGTGGAGGAAAACCCCCACGGCGCCGAGGTGGACCCAACCGAGGGGATAAGATTGCTTTGGGAAGACGCGGCTGTGCACGTGCGGGCTTCCATCACCGAGCCGCTTATACGCATCATCTCGGAAGCCCAAACGCAGGAGCGCGCCGAAGAGCTGGCCGGATTGATGATTGCCATGGTGCAAACCTGCCTGTGAGCAGGCGGACTATAAAAGCTTTGATTGGTTTGGAACAGTAAACTTTTTACGGGTGAAGCCATGAAAGGGGTACAAACCCTCAAAATCAGCATCTCGGGTGTGCGCGGCGTAGTTGGCGATTCGCTCACACCAACGCTTTTGGTTAAATTTGCGCAGAGCTTCGGCACCTACACAAACGGCGGCACCGTGGTCGTTGGAAGCGATACCCGCACATCTCGCGAAATGGTAAAGCACGCCGTGCTGGCCGGCCTTCTGGCCACAGGGTGCCAGGTTGTTGACTTGGGTATCTGCCCGGTTCCAACCGTACAGCTTGCTGTTGAGCGTCTGCATGCCTCCGGAGGGATTGCCATAACCGCAAGCCACAATCCGGCGGAGTGGAACGCGCTCAAGTTCATCAGGCCGGACGGAATCTTCCTCAGCACCTACCAAGCTGAAGAGCTTTTGGATATTTATCACCAGGGCGAGTTCCGCTTGGCCGACGGCATATCCATGCGGCGCGTGCGGGTGGAAAAAGGCGCCCTCGAGGCACACATGAACGCGGTGATGGCCTGCCTGGATGTGGACACAATTCGCAGGCGCCGGTTTCGCGTTGTGGCCGACTGCTGTAACGGCGCCGGTTCGGTCGTCACTTCGGAGTTTTTGAAGAGATTGGGCTGTGAGGTAATAACCATAAACGACACCCCAAACGGAATCTTCCCGCACCCGCCCGAACCGGTGCAAGAGAACCTAACCCAGTTGTGCGAAGCAGTTGTTGCCCACGGAGCAGAAGTGGGCTTTGCCCAGGACGCAGATGCCGACCGCCTGGCGATAGTATCCGACAAAGGAGAAGCTATAGGCGAAGAGTACACTGTTTCACTGGCCACCGAATTGGTGCTTGGCAAAGAGCAGAGGGAGGGACTGCCGGCGCGTCCCGTGGTGGTAAACCTATCCACAACAGCGCTTATAGATGATATTGCCGCAAAATACGGCTGTCCGGTAATCAGAACCCCGGTTGGCGAAGTGAACGTTGCCGACACCATGAAGCGTGAAGGCGGTGCAATCGGTGGCGAGGGCAACGGCGGTGTCATCTGGCCAGAGGTTCACTACGGGCGAGACAGCTTGGTTGCCATGGGAACGGTGCTTCAACTTTTGGCGGAAAGAGAGTGCTCGGTATCCGAGCTGGTTGCTTCTTTGCCAAAGTACCACATGCAAAAGCTAAAGGTGCCCTGCACATCCGAGCAGGCACAGCGCATGCTTTCCGCAATCAAAGCGCGTTTTGCGTCTCACCGAATAGATACACGCGATGGAGTAAAAGTCTCCTTCGAAGACGGCTCTTGGTTCCACGTTAGGGCATCGCGCACCGAACCCTTGGTCCGCCTCGTGGTGGAGGCCAAAACCGAGAAGCGGGTCAACGAACTGATAGAGTCGGTCCAAGAGTACCTGGGAGCCGAAGAATTTGCCAAACCCACATTTGCGGGTTGAACCGGCGGATTTTTTACGCGGTGCCCAACGTTGGCGAAGAGTAAAAACGCACGCCGGAGGTGCTGAAAAGGTGTGCCGCCCCCGAATTTTGGCGATTTCTGCGCTTGCGCTGTTGCTGTTCTCATGCGCGGCCGCTTTGTCACAATCCCTTATACCGGATCCAACTGCTGGCGCCCCGGTTGGAAGCGCCCCAACCGGCGGATGGCGCCAGATGGATGCGAAAGGAAACCCAGTTCGGCCGCAGTGGACGGTTGCCCAAGCCGCGGATGGCTCGCTGTGTGTGTTGGCCAGAACCCGCTTGGAAGGCGACTCCTATCTTTTCCACACTTTCGAAGTCAGCGGTCCGTTCGAGGTGCGGTTCGAACTGCTGACGGGCCCATCCACATCCCAAAGGGGTTTGGGGTTCGGCCTTGCACGCGGGAATCCCGGCCTCATGGGGAACAAATCCCTCTATATGGCTGTTTTGGGCAACGGATTCATCGGCCAGAACGATGGGACATACTGGCGCCCCTTGGCACCTTACAACCCCAACACATGGTACCAAATCCGGCTTCTGGTTGACCCAGGCATTGGCGGCGCGTGGTTCCATTTGGACGGGCACTTGGTGTTCGAGACCCCGCTTGCGCTTTCAACAAGCGTTTACGAGGAGAACGCTGTTCACGAGAAAAACCTCACCGAAGCCAGTCACAGCCGCTCGAACCGGCAAATTTCTTTCGTCCTGTACTTCAACAACGGCGGCGGCACAGGTGAAGCGGTAACGGTGCGAAATGTTTACGTAAACCATGCCGGCGTGCCTTCTGCCCCAAAGAACGTAACCGCCGAAATACTTGATGGGCGCGTGCGGATTTCGTGGCTTCCTGCGCCGAGCGAATCCACGGCGGCGTTCCGCGTTTACAAAGCCGGTAGGGTGGTTGCTCAGGTGCCGGCTTCCACCTCCCAATGGGAAGACAGGAACGTTCAGCCCGGCCACGCCTACGCTTACACAGTGCGCGCGGTGGACATAGCAGGCCGAGAGAGCATCTCGTCTTGGCCTGCCGCGGTGGTTGTTCCCGTCAAGCCGTCAAGCCTGCCCGCCTGGGCCGCATCGGGAGGGGCGTTTGACCTCGTTGTTTACGGGGGCACCCCCGGAGGTGTGGCCGCGGCGGTGGCGGCGGCAAGGCGCGGCTCGCGGGTGGCATTGGTTTCGCCAACGAAGCGCGTCAGCGGCATGATGGGAGGGGGCCTTGGCATTACGGACATACGGTACCGCAGGTCGGCCAGCGGCATCTTCAAAGAGATGATGTCTCGAATGCTGGCGATGTACCGCGAGGCTTACGGCGCCGACTCCCGCCAGGTTAGAGACTGCAGTGACGGATTTTGGTTCGAGCCCCGAATGGCCGACGCGCTTTTGGAAAACATGCTGGCTGAGACGCCGGGCATTGCGGTTTACAGAAACTGCCTCCTCCAGGATGTGGAGACGGTTCCCCTGTGGCGCTTTGCGGGAGCCAGCAGGAGGGTTACGGCCATCACAGCACGGAGGCCAGACGGCACCACCGTCCGGTTTGCCGCTGGCGTTTTCGTGGATGCGACCTACGAAGGCGATTTGGCCGCCGCGGCGGGCGCTCCGTACAGGGTTGGCCGCGAATCGCGCTCGGAGTTCGGAGAAGAATACGCGGGCGTTGTTTACTGGGATTGGAACACGATGGAGCTTCTGCCTTCATCCACCGGCGAGGGTGACCGCCGCATTCAGGCTTACAACTACCGCTTTACCCTTACCAACCGGCCCGGAAACCGCGTTCCCATACCCAAACCCCCAAGCTACGAACGCTACCTGCCCATTTACCGCAACATCGCCAGGGATGTGCGCGAGGGTAAAATCTCCAGAATATCCCAGGTGATTTACTTTGGGCCTCTGCCGAACGATAAGTACGATATAAACAATATGGGCAGATACTGGCCCTCAACCGACCATATTGAGGAGAACTACGACTATCCGGAAGCGCCTCCCGAGCGGCGCGCGCAAATAGCCCAGGACCACAAAGAGTACATCCTGGGCTTGATGTACTACCTCCAAAACGACCCGGAACTGCCGGAGGATTTCCGCAAGGACGCTCTTCAATGGGGCCTTCCAAAGGATGAATACACGGAAAGCGGCCACTTCCCGGAGCAGTTGTACGTCCGCGAGGCCAGGCGCATAGAGGGCCGCTATATATTCCGGGAGCAGGATGCAAGGCGCACCGAGAAAACGCCCCGCGCGCCCGTGCACTTCGACAGCATTGCGGTTGCGGATTATCCGCTGGACTCCCACGCCACGCGCAAGAGAGAGCCGGAACATCCGGAAGCGCTTGAGGGCTTTTTCTACCAACCGCGCATCACGGTGCCATCTCAGGTCCCTATGCGCATACTTGTGCCGAAGGATTTGGATGGGGTTCTGGTGTGCTGTGCCGTATCCGCAACCCATGTCGGTTACGGAACCCTAAGGCTGGAGCCGGTTTACATGGCCATGGGTGAAGCGTGCGGCGCCATCGCCGACCTCGCAAGGCGCAGATGGATACCAACCTCCCGAATGCCAGCGCTTCCGGTGCAGGTGGACCTAACCAACAAAGGCGCACTGCTAACCTATTTCCACGACCTGGAGGCCACACTGCCTGCCTTCGCCGCTTTCCAGCTACTCGGTACAAAAGGCTTTTTCGAGGATTACACGGCGAGGCCGGCCGACCCAGCGGATAAAGCCACTGCGTTGGAGTGGTTGGTCAAACTGTTCCCACAGGCGGCGGATTGGAAGGAGCGGCAGTCAGGCACGGCGTCTGCGGAGGGACCCCTCACCCACGGCGAACTGCGAACATGGCTGCACAGCATCAAGGAAACCGCGCTTCGGTCTGTATCCGCGGGCTCTTGGATACCATCTTCCGCCAAGCCGGATGAAGCCCCCGTTTCGCGTGCTGACCTGTGCAGTGTGCTGTGGCGCATGATTCCGTAAAGCGGCTGTTGCACCCAAGCCGGTTGCCCCGCCGTGGCTTTTCAAAGCTCTGACAAGGGAGCCGATAAGCGCCGAAGAAGATGGAGAAAAACACCTGCCCTCATCTCCGTTGGTTGAAGGATTTGCACCGCTGCCTAACTGCTGAATCGACAGGGGCTTAAACCCTAGCATGGGACAAGCCTCAGAGCGTTGGCGGATAGAATCTTCTCCAATGCGCCATCGGGAAGTGAAAAAGAGCGCAGAAGGTCCAAAAGGCGTCTATCGAAAAAGTCTCTGCCGAAGAGGATGCGGTCTTGAAACTCCGAGAGGAACGTTTTGGCGAATTCGTGGTCGCGGTTCAGAGCGTTGTAGCCGGATTCTCCGGATAGGTCGCAGTAAAGGTTGGGGTACTGCCTCAGCATTTCCACCACTTTTCCACCGTCTTCAACCTTTCCTTTTGGATAGGCTTCCCTGGCGTACTTGTCGTCTCCGGATATGTGCGCCCAAAACCCAGGTCCATGCCCGATGAAAACTGTGTCCGGGCAGGCCTTGAGTGCCCTCTCCAGGGCTTCTATTCCCCCGCCGTACCACCAGTTGGGCCGGGGGTATCTGGCGCCGGTTTCGAACTCGTAGTCTATGTGGAGGATAACCGGGAGTTTTTTCTCGGCGCAGAAGCGGAACATCCTCAAAGCATCCGGGTTGTCGTACATCATCCTCAGTTTAAGCTCTCCGTACACGCGCACGCCGTAAAGCGAAACAGCAAAGGCCAAGCGGTCTATTGCTTCCGGGCGGCGCGGGTCCGGAGCAAACCCCAGAACAAATCTGTCGGGGTACTTCTCCACGTAGGCAATGGCGGATGAAAGCGGAATGGGGCCTTTTGGACCGCCGGGGCAAACGGCGAGGAACTCGGGGTTGTATTCGTCCTCCGGGCACTCCCAGGTTAGAATCCAGGTTTTGCTTATGCCGTTTTCATCCATGTTGACCAGAAGCCGCTCGGCGTTGTAGCCGTACCAATCGGGGTGGTTGTGCACGTCGATTATCATCTTCCCCTCCCTGGAGATATAAGCAACACTTATTTCCCGAACGCCCTTGCCACTTTCCGCAGTGCGGTTATGATGTCGCTCGCTTCTTCCGTACCCCAGCTTTCGTGCAGTGTTAGGTTAAAGCAGTTTTCCATTGAAGAGATTGCGTTTGGGGTTGGAAATTCCCGGTTTGGATCCCCCTTGTAGGCCGGACTCGCCCATGGGTAGCCGGATTTTCCGAAGACCGCGCGGTTTTTGTACCAATCCATTAGGTGCGGCATCGCATGAATGTAGCTCGATGTCAAAAGAATCCCCTCGGCGGAGAGAGCGCGGCAGAAAGTTTCTTTGTCGCATTTGGCTTTTTCTTTGTGGAACTGCATGCGGAGGAACCAGTAGCTCGGTTCGGCGCCCGGCAGTTGAGGCGGAAGAGAAACCAAATCCAGCTCTTTTATCCCTTCGGCTATTTGGGCGGCAAGCTCCCTTCTTCTTTCAACGATCTTCGGGAGTTTTCGCAGTTGGACCCTCCCCACTGCGCAGGAAAGCTCGTCCAGATTGAAGTTGAGCGAAGCGATGCAGTTGGTGGAACCCTCTGGCAAACCGAAAGGCTTTCCCCTATCGGCGGCGCGCCTTATCTTCCAATAAAGCTCCTCGTTTTGTGTGTACACCATCCCTCCCTGGCCGCCTGTACAGAAGTGCTTGCCGAACATGGTTGAAAAGACGGCCGCGTCTCCGAAACTGCCCACATAGCGCCCGTTCAGCTTGGCGCCGAGCGACTGAGCGCAGTCTTCTATAACCGGAACGCCGCGCTCTTTGGCGAGGGAGACGATGCCCTCTATATCCGCCGGCTCGCCCCCAATATGGGCAACAACCACAGCCGACGTAAGAGGAGAGAAAAGCTTTTCAACCTCCTCGGCACATGTGTTGTAGCTTCCCGGGGCGGTGTCAGCGATGACGGGGATGCAGTTCAGCATGACGATCGGCATCATGCCGCCGGGGTCGGTTACAGCGCTGACGATTACCTCGGAAAACGGCTCGGGATTGATGGCGTGGAGGGCTGTGAAAAGGGCGGCGGTGCCGGAGCTAACCGCGTCGGCGTAGCCGCCTCCCATGAATTCGGCAAACTCTTTGCAGTAAGCTTCTTCTTCGGGTCCGTTGTATGCAATCGGCTCACCGGTGGATATGGCCTTATCGAACAGGGCAACAGCGGCGGCTTTCTCCTCTTCTCCCAGCAGGAAGCGGTTCGGCCACGGTTTTTCCCTGACCCTCGGACCGCCTTCTACCGCCAGTTTTTCATACTCAGCATCCATTTTCGCTACCTCCGAGAACCGCACAATTGGCGAAGCTTTTTAAGCCACCGCCTTGCGCGAACCTCCCATCCCAGAAAAGCAAGCATCCTTCTTTCATCTTCTTCAAGATTTTGGTTCCACCTTTCCTTGAGGCGGGCAACACCGTAGATGTCGAGCTTTTTGAGGAGGCTGAAAATCGGCTTTGTCAGCGGTCCCGCGATGAAGGCAACTGCGAAGTCTATCAGGTACGGCTCGCCGCTTAAGTCCACAATGATGTTGGAGGGGGATAGGTCCCGCGATGCCACACCTCTGCTGTGAACCGAGTCAACCAGCTTTCTCAGCTTGGCGAAGAAGTTTGGCGGCAGGCTGTCGCACTCGGATATCTGCTTGCCCTCAATTCGCTCTAGGATAAGCGCATATCCGTTCAGCCTGCCGTAGCATTTCGCTATCCCCCTCAATGAGGAGAGGCGCCTGTAAACCTTTTCCTCTCTGCTTACAAGCAGTCGGCCAAGCTGTCTGGTGATGAAACTGCGGTTGCGGTAGTCCTTCACCACGAGGCTGCCCACCAGGTATATATCAGCCTTCAGGCCCCTCCCTTTGCGTAGAAGGTTCCTCAGGTCTTCTCTGGTGACCATGCCGCTCCTTCGCCGCAGGCAACACCGCAACCGCCAGCCCACACCCCTTCATCTCCAGCCCTTCTCCCACTCAAGATTCAATTCCCCTCTCCCGAAACCGGGAGAGGGGCTTGTGGTGAGGTGAGACAACTGCGCGGGAGAATGGCCGGGGTGAGGAAATGGCTATTGTGCAGTTGTCAGAGCTGAGGGGTGAGCTTCACCGCATACCGCAGAATTCTCGTCACCTCTCTGACCTCTATCTTTCCGTTCTTATCCAGGTCGCCTGCTTCAAGCTGGGATGGGGTAGGTTTCTCCATTCCCACAGCGATTCTCAGGGCCACCGTTGCGTCGGCCACGCTTACTTTCCCATCGCCGTTCACATCGCCGGGAAGCACTTGGGGAGCCGCGGCCACCTTGAACGCAACCAGAGCCACTGCTGTGTTGCCAGCCTTGTCGTTCACCGTAAGCCTGAGGGTGTAAACGCCGGGAGCAAGCGGTTTCAGGTCCAGCGTGCCCAAATCGCCGCTGGCTACAGGCGTGGTTTTCGCATCGCCCACCGGCGTGAACGAAGATGGGCTGTCCCCGGCGCCGTACTCCAGCAGGTAGCTTCCGAACGATTCCGGCGATGCATCGGCGGCTGTGCCTTTCACGGTGAGGGAACCGCTCACCTCTTGAAGCGGCGTTGGGGAAGTGATAGAAGCGGTGGGAGGAGTGTTATCCACATTCACCATCACCGAGGTTCTGCCCACATTTCCGGCGTTATCCGTTGCAGAGGCTTCAACCGTGTAGCCGCCGTCGGAAAGGCCAGCGGTGTTTAACGTGAAATTGAAAGGCGGCTTTGTTACCGGCGCACCTACCGGAGACCCGGAAACGGTTACCTGCACAGATGCCACGCCGCTTGCGTCGCTGGCATCAACAGAGACCGGCACACTGCCCTTTATGTACTGGCCGTTCTCCAGACCCTGCAGTTTCACACTCGGCGCCGTATTGTCCACCGAGATTGAAATCGAGGTCATACCGGTGTTGCCCACGGAGTCAACAGCCAGAACATCCAGGGTGTGCGCCCCGTCGGCAAGCTTTGTGGTGTCCAGATTAAGGCTAAACGGCGGATTGGTGAACCTCCCAAGCGTTACTGCACCGTCGGCCGCCACATCCACCGAGGCAATCCCGCCGGAATCCTCAGCCTTTACAGACACGGGCACAACGCCGCGCAGAAGCTGTCCATCCGAAACACCTTCAATCGAAACCGAAGGTGGGGTGTTATCCACCACAACCGAAATCGATTTCTTGCCGGAGTTGCCGGCTTTGTCGTACACCGTCACTTCGAAGGAGTGCCTGCCGTCAGCATACTTGGCGGTATCTATGGTGAAGTTGAACGGCTCTCCCGTGACGGTTGCAATCGGGCCGGCAGAACCGTCAACCCTGAGCTCTGCTGTGGTCACGCCGCTGGCATCGGATGCGGTTGCCTTCAAGGTGATAATGTTTCGAACAGCCTGACCATCGACTAGGCCGCTCAGCGAGACGGAAGGCGGGGTGTTGTCCACGATTATCGCGATCGGAGCGCTTTGTCCGAAGTTTCCGGAGGAGTCCACCGCCCTAACCACTATTGTGTGAGAGCCGTCTGAGAGGCCGGCTGTGGCAAGGTTGAACAGGAACGGGCTTTTACTGGTTGTTGCCGCCGGGGTCGAACTGCCGTCGATGAGCAGTTCGATTCTGGTTACGGGGCCGCGGTCATCGGTGGCGGTGCCTTCCACCGGCACGATGCCTTTTACCACAGAGTTGGGCTTGGGAGAAGTAACCAGCACGGCAGGGGGCGTTTTGTCGGCGGCTATGGTGATGGCACCGCCGGCATTGGTGCTGGGAAGCGTGGACCCCACCGCGTCAACGACTTCCAAGCCCAGGATCCGGAGGGAATAGACCGCGCCGTCTGGTGCGTTCGCAGGCACGTTGAAAACCAGCTTCACAAGTGTGCCCGGTCCGTTCAGGGACTGGCCGCTTATCACACCGATGCGGATCTGCCCCGGGGTTTTCAGGTTCGCATCAACCAGGGCTTGGAAGCAGAGCGTTCCAACAGTTGAAATGGGAGGGCTCGCGGGAACCAAAGGCGGAGCGTCCTGGGGAGTGGCTTGGGAGTAGTCTACAACCATATCCACTCCATTGAAGGTGGACTGCGAGATTGTTACGGGAATCTCAACAACCGAGCCGGGAGTGACGGTTGCAGAACCAATGCGCACGTGGTTTGCCGGCACCGCGGGTTCCACAACCACCTGTGCCGTGCCGCTAACTGAATCGACGGTGGCCCTTACCACGGCGGTTCCAGGTGCAGATGGGGTGAATAAGCCCGCGGCATCCACCTGCCCCGAGCCGGTGCCCGGCTCCACGCTCCACCTTACGTTTGGCGAAACAACCTCGTTGCCGGAAGCATCCAAAACCGTGGCCTTAAACCGAACGGTTGTCCCCATAGGTACCGTTACCGTGCTGGGCGTTACAACAACCGCCGCTACTGCGCCGGCCGTGTCGCGCACGGTGATGCTTCCGTCCTGGGCTGTGATTTTGATATCCCTTCCCTGAATATCGTTGAGGGCCGCCGCGGAGAGCTTAATCTGGTAAACCGTTCCGGGTGCCGCAGTGGCTGGAATGCTGAAAGGAATTCGCACAAGCTGGCCGGGACCATCGAACCCCTGAGCGCTGGCAACCAAAATGCGCACAACGCCGGGAGTGTTCAGGTTCGTTTCGACGACGGCCTGCTCGGCGATGGGGCCGCGCTCTGCCGGACCCGGTACAAGGGCCGGAGCGCCGGGCGGACTGCTGGTGGAGTATGTAATCGACAGATCAGCCCCTCCGACACTCTTCACATCACCAAGCCCAACCGATACGTAAACCTTGGTTCCAGCGGCGCCCACTGCGGCACCGATGGTTATCGAGGTGGATGGGGCTTCAGACAGAATCTTGATGCTGGCCGTTCCTGTTGCACTGCCGGAGATTGCCGCAACCACCACGCTCCCAGGTGCCGTGGCGGTGAATACGCCATCCTGCGTTATGGTTCCCGCCCCGCCGTCTGTGCCTGGCCGAACCGCCCACACAATCGGCGCGTCTGGGATAACCGTTCCGGAAGCGTCTTTCGCCTCGGCTCTGAACGGGAACACTGTGCCCACCACCATCTCCGCCGTCGATGGTATCACGGTTACCGATGCCACCGGACTGGTAGAGGGCTTGAGGACCGTCAGCGTACCGTTCTGGATTGTTGGTGACAGCGGACGCAGATTTGCGTCAATCATGTCCACATTTGTGAGAGTGAGCTGGTACACACTGCCCGGAGAAGCGTTGGCTGGCACCTTCAAAGGTATCAGAAGGATGGTTCCACTGCCCTGCACCGGGCGGCTGGTGGCCATTGCAACCGTAATCCGTCCCGGCACAGCCGTGGTGCTTTCGATGAACGCGCCGCCCACAGGCACCATCGGCCCCAAAAGCGCGTTCGAGGCCTGCGGGGCCGGCTGTCCCGGCGGGGTGGACTGGTCAAAAACCATGGTGAAGGACACCCCGCTTATGGGCGGAACCGAAGAAACGTCAATAGCCACGTCCACTGTCTGCCCTGGGACCGCACTCGCGCTTTTTACCAACAGGGATGGAGTTTGCCCAGCGCACGGAATCTGGACGGCGCACATTATCAAGACTGCCAGAATACTCAGCAGTAACGTTGTGCGAAGGCGCATCGGTAACCTCCTATGTTCTCTTCAGATTGGGCGCCGCAAACACTCGGCTTTGCCTCTGCCGGCATGCACCACCTTCAACTTTATGATACCATACGTGCCCTAGTCTGGCGCACCGGACCCCATCTGCAGTCCAACCACGCGAACTTCCAGCGCCAATTCTCTCAGCCTGCCGCGCCAAACCAACCGCGGTTCCAGGCAGTGAAAAACCTTTCCCAAGCCCAAGCGCACGTCGAAAAGCTGCCGCCGCTCCACGTCGTATCTGGTGGATATCTCGAACGAGTAGTTGCCCCGGTAAATCTGCAGTTCCTGGCTCAGCTCAACCGGAAGATACGCCTCGTCGAACACAAACGGCGTTCTGCCAGCCGTAAAGTGCTTCACAAAGCCAAGCTTAAGCCAATCGCGCCGGCCTATCATGCGGGCTGCGGTGAGGGCCAAGCTCAGGTCTCTGTAGTCATCACCAGTGCCGTAGTGAACCGCCCTCACTCCCGGGACCACAGCAAACCTCCACCTACCGACGGTTGGCCTGGCCGGTTCGCCCAGAAAGAGCGATAACCCCACTCGAGAGCTGTTTACGCCGGTGGTGCGCTCCTTAAACCATCCAATGGAGGCTTCGCCGGTCAGTATATCAAACGGCCTTCCCAAAGCCCCTTTTTCTAGCAAGAAACCTGCCTCTGGAGCGCGGGTTACAAGCACACGCTTCGGCCTTCTGCCGGTAAGCTCCTCCTTGTAAAACCACCGGACAAACGGCGTAAAAGCTGTATTCCTGCGGACGGTTGCCAAAGCCTTGAATCCAACCTTGGTTGACAACTGCGGCTCCATAAGCAGAACCGTATTCAAGCCGAGCGGGTAAGACAAAGGCCAGCCCAAATAATAGCCGGACAGGTGGCTTCTACCAAGCCGCGGAATCTCTATACCGGATGACCCGGGCCCGCCCGAAACGTTTATTGCCGCCCTGTTCACCCGAAGGAGGGTGGTTTTGCCCAATGTGAGGGAGATATTCTCCGCAAAGCCTTTTCCGTTTGGGTCCACGCGGATATTTTTGGCCCGCAGGGCGAAGTGGGGCTGTTCCAAATCGCACGCTGTAACGAGGCCATCCTTCACAGAGAAGCCCTTCTCCTGCACACTTATCTGGGCACCGCGGAAGATAAGCCCCTGCACCCATGCGCTTGCGTTGGAAACGGTGCCCGACCGAGTTTGAAGCGAATACTCCAAATCGCTTCCGGTTATCAGCACCCGAATTGCTTCCGGCAAACCGCGCGGTCGGCGGCCGCGTGATACCATTTGCGAAGGCAAGCTGGATTCTATGGTTGCGCGCCCAGGCAGGAACAAGCGCTGCGCCTCCGCGTCCCACTCAGCCGAGTTCGCTCGAAAGACTGTGCCGTCCGAGGTCACCTTCACGTCGCCGCTTGCCACAACCAGCTCGCGGCCGTTGCGGAACTCCCGCTTGATCTCTTTTGCCTCCAGGTTCACATCAAAGGGAGCCTGCTGGGCAAAACAGACCTGTGCGCAGGCGCAGGCAACCACCGCCAAAACCAAAATCGGCCGCAGATACCGCGCCGGCGCCAAAAACTTGGGGCGCCCTCTCAAAAGCGCCGGGCCGAGAAATCTACTCACAGCCTTTTCTCCAACCAATCCGCAAGCTCATCCTCCTCGGCATATCCCACGGTTTTGTCCACCTGCTGTCCGTTTTTGAAAAGTATCATGGTGGGAATACTGCGTATTCCATACTTATTCTTGCTTTCCGGATTTGCGTCTATATCCAGCTTGGCAAACCTAACCCTGCCCGAGTATCGAAGTGCCAACGCCTCGATAACCGGTGACAACTTTTGGCACCAGCCGCACCACTGTGCGTAAAAATCCACCAAAACCGGGATGTTGGACTTCAACACTATTCGCTCGAAGGTCGCATCGGTTACTTTTACCGAGGTTTTTTCCGGGGGGAACGAATCCAGCCCCACAGCCACCCTGAGAATCAGCAGGGCGGTTTGCACACTCGCTTTCGGTTGGCTTGGGTCTGTTGAGACTGTGTTTTTGGGAAGCGCAGCTTCCTGTTCTGGAGTCGGGTTTGCAAGCCCCAAGGCAAAACGCAGGGTCAAAACGGCATCCGCAACGGTGACAGTTCCGTTGCCGTCAACATCGCCCACCAGAATCCCGTCGGGGGTGTACTGAGCGCGCGCACCGACGCAGTTCAAAAGCAAAACGCAAACCGCAAGAACCAAAGTAACCCTGTACATCCTTACTCTCCAAACGGTTTTTGATGCCGGAAACCCCTCCTAAGCCAAAAGAAAAGGGCGCGGGGTTTGTAAACTTATTCGCCCCACGCCCCAGCTATGCCTCTAAAAAGGCCTGCTCAATGCGGATGAAGACCTAGGAGAGCTTCTCCATGCCCACCGCCGCGCGCAGAATCCTGGTTACCTCGGCTATATCGATCTTGCCGTTCTTGTTGAGGTCACCGGCGGCTAGTTGGGCATCTGTGGCCTTCTGGAGGCCAACCGCAATCTGCAGGGCCAGCGTGGCATCCGGAATGCCCACTTTTCCGTCGCCGTTCAAGTCTCCGGGGACCACCGCAGGATGCGGAGGAGCCGGTATCACAGCACGGAGATTGTCGATGTAAATGGGGCCGGTCCACGGATTGCCTCCGTTGGTCCTCATGCCGAAGTTGGTTACGGCGGTCAGCGTAGCCGCCTGTTCCGGAGTGAGGATCAGCTCGATAGTATCCCACATTCCGGAGTTAAGGCCCTTGGTCTCGGTCCAAATCATGCCGGAGGCACTTCCGATGCCAATGCCAAGCTGCCACCAGTCCGTTGGATGGCTTTCATCCGGAACGAACACATCCAGGCGAACGGCAATCGCTTTCGATAGATCGACCGAAGGCAGAGACTGGGTGGAGAACCAGCCGCCGTGCCACCCCTGCATATCCGTCATGTCGATCTTGATGGAGCCGTCGCCCTGGATGATGAACTGCTTGTCGGAGTTGAAGGATGCTGAGGCCCCCTCACCCACGGTGAACATATCGAGGTCCGAAGCCTTGTCGAAGCCGAGGATTAGGGTTTCATCCGGGTGCAGGCCGGGCCACTTATCCTTCCATATGCGGATGTTATCCACGTAAATCGGAGCAGTCCAGGGCCGCTCGCCGTCGGTGTTGCTGGCGAAGTGGATTCTGGTAACCCCCTCGGTTTTATCCGGGTACAAAGTCCACACAAGGCGGTTCCAACCCACATGCACATCGCGGTTGCCGAAGTAGGCCGTGCCGTTCGCAGACACTATGCGGGGAAGGAACTGGAACCAGCCTCCCGGCCTGTCTGGATACAACGCCTCTGCCGGAACGTAAACATCCATGGAGAAGGCGTTGTATCCCGTCATGTCGATCGGCTCTTCGAAGTCCACGGAAAGAACGGGCTCCTTCCAACCACCCATGTCCGTCAGGTCGAGAATCATGGAGCCCTTGCCGTCCGAAGCGTACTTCGGATCCTTGTTGAAAGATGCGCGTGCGTTTCCACCAGTACCCTCGGGATCGCTTATCCAGCCGTCCAGCTTTTCATCTTCAAAGCTGGCAATCAGCTTGCTTTCCCTGCCGGGGTACGGATCCGCAAACTGCGCAAAAGCGCCGGAAACGATGCTGAACACCAGTACCACGGCTAGAAGACAAAACCAAAACCTCACCTTCATTGCGCCACTCCTTACATAAGGTGTAACCGCGGGAATCCTTTCCCTGTGGCATTTCGGCTGTACCTACCGCAAAGCGGTCAGAAACAGCCTTTCGCAAACTTATTCTGTATTTCCCGAGAAACTCCTTCAAGCAGAATTTCTCCATTCAAACTTTTTGAAGCCGCACAGCTTCTTTGTACAGCGTCCGCCCGCAGGAGTTGCGCACAAACCACCGAATTTCAAACGTGTGAAGTACCTTCCGGAATTCGACGGCTGTTTTGTGTGCGGTCGAAGCAACCCAGTTGGCTTCGCCGCACGGTTCCGCGTGGACGGCGGCGAAGTGGTTTCGGATGTTTTGCTTGGGGAAACGCGGGGCGGATACACAGGCATAGCCCACGGCGGCGTTTTGGCAACTCTGATGGACGAGGCCATGAGTTGGGCCTGCTGTGTAAGCCGAAAGCGCTTCTGCCTTGCGGCGGAATTGAATGTGCGGTTTTTAAAACCGACTCCCGTTGGATGCAAATTAAGAGTGCATGCCAGGGTTTCCGACGGAAACAGCCGCGTGCTTCGCACGGAAAGCTGGATTTCTGGGGAGGACGGAAGCATTTATGCGCGCGCTTGGGGCCGTTTTGTGCCGATGAATCTGCAGGAAAGTTTGGCAATGCTGCCGCACCTGCGTTTCGGTGAAGACACCCTGGCGCCAAGCGAGCTTTTGGAAGGCGCCGAATGAGCATCTTTCGCGCATTTTAGGGGGTATTATGGCGGAACTAACCAGACAGGCGGCATGGGAGCTTCTCCGCGAGTACACAAAGTCCGAAAACCTGATAAAGCATGCATTGGCGGTGGAGGCGGCGATGCGCTGGTACGCCCGCCGCTACGGCGAGGACGAAGAGCTTTGGGGCATCATCGGTTTACTGCACGATTTTGACTACGAGCGCTGGCCCAACCCTCCTGACCACCCCGAGCAGGGGGCGGCCATACTGCGCAATCTTGGCTACCCAGAAGATGTGATACAGGCGATTCGCTCGCACGCGGACTATCTGAACCTGCCGCGGGAGCGCTTGGTGGAAAAGGTCCTTTACGCTGTGGACGAGCTAACCGGCTTTATAACCGCTGTGGCGCTGGTGCACCCAAACAAAAGCCTGGCGGAGGTTGAAGTTCGCTCGGTGCGCAAGAAGATGAAGGATAAGGCCTTCGCGGCGGCGGTAAGTCGAGAAGGAATTGTTCGCGGGGCGGAAGAGCTCGGCATCGAGCTGGATGAACATATCGGCAACGTAATCGCCGCCATGCGCCAGGTCGCGCCGGAGTTGGGGCTGGCCGGCAAGGAGTAGCTATGTCGGCTGGAGTGGCTTCGGCGTTGACCACAACTTGGCGGTTCGACCGCTTGTTTGCCCGCGGTCAAAAGCTGTTCAGGGCCGGGAACACCGCCGAAGCCGAGGAGCTGCTTAGAGCGGCCGCATCCTTGAAGCCGCAGGACCCGCATGTGCACCTGCACCTGGCTCTGTGCCTATCAGAACGCGGGAGGTACAAAGAGGCGCTTGCGGAAACGGCGCGGCTAACCCGCAGGCACCCTCAGAATGCGGTTTTCCACCTTTTCCACGGGAGAATATTGTTTGATTCCGGCGCGTTCGAAGAGGCACTGCGGTCTTTCGAACAGGCTTGCAGGCTGGCGCCGGACAACAGCTTGGCGCGCGGATACCTTTTGCTTTCCCGGATGGCTTTGGGCGAACTGCGCGGAGCTTTGAATGAACTGCGCGCTGTTGGAATACCCGGCAATTCCGACTACCAAGCAAGGCTTCTCCTTCTGCTGGAAAAGCAGGCTCCGGCAAAACCCTCTTCCGAAGGCGCAGGACGGATGCGCGAACTGGAAGAAAAACTGCGGGAGCAGAAAGGCGCCAAACAGAGAATGCGAAAAGCACTGCACCTTGCGGAAAAATTCAGGTTTGCCGAGGCCGCCGACGAAGTGTGGGAGGCCTTGCGCTTGTGCCCGCGCTCGCAGGAAGCGCGCATATACTACGCGGCCTTTTCCGTGCTGGCCCGGCGCTACAGGGCCGCCGCGGAGGCTTTGAACGACGCCGACCTCAGCGACCCAGAGGTGGCAATGTGGCTTGGCTGTGCAATGGTGGGCCTTGGTCAAATCAACGAGGGCCTGAGGTTGCTGGAAACGGCCGATAACCGCTGGCCCGAGACCAGATACTTCCGCGGGCTTGCACTTTTAGCACGGAATAAAACGGCAGAGGCGCGCCGGGAATTCGCCGCGGCTGTGGAGTTGGACTGGACGCTTGCGCACCGCCGCGTGGATGAAGCTTTGCAGGCATTGTCTAGCTAGCGGTTTCGCCGGCCGCTTCTCCCGCAAAATATTTCCGCTTGAACCGCAGTGCAACGTTGACCAAGTTTATGAGAACCGGAACCTCGATAAGCGGGCCGATTACCGTGGCGAACGCGGCGCCGGAGTTAATGCCGAAAACGCCAATGGCAACCGCTATGGCCAGCTCAAAATCGTTGCTGGCGGCTGTGAACGAAACTGCCGTGGTTTCCGGATAGGGTGCGCCTAGCGCCTTGGCAATGAAAAACGTGGCAAACCACATGATGGCAAAGTATAGCGCAAGCGGAATGGCAACAAGCACAACATCAAGCGGCAGGCGCAGGATGTACTCGCCCTTCAGCGAGAACATCACCACTATGGTAAACAGCAATGCCACCAGTGTTATCGGGCTTATGCGCGGAGCAAACACTTCCTCAAACCACTGTCTGCCTTTCAGCCCAAGAAGCGAAAACCGGGTGATGACGCCGCCCAGGAACGGAATGCCCAGATAGATAAAACACGGTTTTGGCCGATTCTGCTATCGATATGTCAACGTTCACACCCTGCACAAGCCCCAAACGCGAGAGCATAAACGTGATGAACAGCCATATGTAAACCGCATAGAAAAGAACCTGAAACACGGCGTTTAAAGCCACAAGGCCGACGGCCAGCTCTCGGTCTCCACCGGCCAGCTCGTTCCAGACTATAACCATAGCAATGCACCGAGCCAGGCCCACCAAAACCACACCAATCATATACTCGGGGTGGTTGTGAAGCACCGCGATGGCCAGCAGAAACATCACTATCGGCCCAACGATCCAGTTCTGAATCAGCGCGAGGGCCAGAAGCTTTGGATACCGGAGCACTCGGCCCATTTCCTCATAGCGCACCTTGGCCAAAGGCGGGTACATCATCAGGATGAGGCCTACTGCTATTGGAATGGAGGTGGTTCCCACCTGAAATCTGGTGAGAAGCTTCACCATCCCCGGGAAAAGATACCCCGAGACCACCCCGACAACCATCGCCAGAAAGATCCAAAGTGTTAAGTAGCGATCCAAAAACCCCAGTTTTTTGGCAACCCCTTCCATCTGTCCGCTCATCTGAGCAACCTCCTTCGCGGTAAACAGGCAAAACCAAAAGCTAACGGCACGCCGCTCTCCTTCCGCGCAGTTCGAGCTTCTTCAGCTCCTCTTGCAGGTCGGGAAGCGCCTGCAGAATGGAGCTGAAAAACGGATAGGGCGAACCATCCAGAGAGTAGAAAACCCACTGTCCGCGGCGGCGCTCCTTAACCAACCGCGCCTGTTTCAGCCACCGTATGTGCTGGGATACGGCCGGCTGTGTGATTCCCAATAGCTCCACAAGCTCGCATACGCACAGCTCGTCCGCCTTTAAAAGGGCCAAAATCCGCAGGCGCGTTTTATCTGCAAGGGCCTTGAAGCAGTTTGCCAGCGATACCAATTCCATATCCGCACTCCAGGTATATTATAAGCATATGCTTATATACTTATCAATAGCATAGACCTTGACACGGCAAAAAATCTCTGGTAAGATAAACCTGCAAAGCGGCCCTATAGTCTAGCGGTCAGGACGCTACCCTCTCAAGGTAGAAGCACGGGTTCGATTCCCGTTAGGGCTACCATTTCGGCGGCCGAGTGCTTCAAGCAGTGCTCGGCCGTTTTTGCTTTGATAAGGCAATGCGCCGATTTGACAGATTATCATCCCCCCTCTTATAATGAAGGTGCATTCTGCCGATCCTCGGGAGGCCGCTTAAAAGCATGGCAGAAGTTATTCTCAGAAACCTCACCAAAGCTTTTAAAGACGTCATCGCCGTCAAGAACATAAATTTAGAGATCAAAGACAAGGAGTTTTTGGTCTTTGTAGGACCCTCCGGCAGTGGAAAAACAACCGCTCTCCGTATGATAGCGGGCCTCGAGGAGGTTACCGAAGGGGAGATATACATCGGAGGCAGGCTGGTTAACGATGTTTCCCCCAAGGACCGAGACGTGGCAATGGTTTTCCAGAACTACGCGCTGTACCCCCACATGACGGTGTACGAGAACATGGCTTTCGGGCTGAAGCTCAGGCGAACGCTTAAGCCCGGGCGCAGTCAAACCGCGGCGGCATTGATTGGGTGGTTGGTTCCGTGGCTGTTCTACGACTTCATCCCCAAAGAGGAGATACGGCGCAGGGTTCTGGAGGCCAGCAAAATGCTGGGCATTGAGGGGCTTTTGAACCGAAAGCCAAAAGAACTGTCCGGCGGGCAGCGCCAGAGAGTGGCCCTGGGCCGTGCTATAGTGCGCGAACCCAAAGTGTTCCTCATGGATGAGCCGCTTTCCAACCTGGACGCAAAGCTTCGCGTGCAAACGCGTGCTGAGCTCATCAAACTGCACCGCCGCCTTGGAATCACCACCGTGTACGTTACGCACGATCAGGTGGAAGCCATGACCATGGGCGAGCGCATCGCAGTTATGAACGAGGGCATGATACAGCAGGTGGATACCCCGCTTAATCTCTACAACCACCCAGCAAACCGCTTTGTTGCCGGTTTCATCGGCAGCCCGGCGATGAATTTCGTCGATGCGCTGGTGGAGCGCGACGGAGATGCTTTGTATCTGAAAGCAGATGGGTTCAGGGTGAAAGTCCCGCCGGACAGGGTCGAAAAGCTTACGCCGTACACCGGAAACCAGGTTGTTTTCGGCATACGCCCGGAGGACATATTCGACCGAAGCCTGTGCCCAATACAAGTAACCGCTGATAACACCACCGAGGCCATCGTCGATGTGGTCGAGCCTATGGGCGATCGCTCTTACCTAACGTTGAAGGTTGGTGACGGCACAACGCTTACGGCCAACGTGGACTCCGAAACAAAAGCCCGCGAGGACTCCAAAATTCAAATCGTCTTCGATATGAGCAAAAGCCACGCCTTCGATAAAACCACGGACGCGGCCATTTTCTAAGGCCGGAAAGAATCCCCTCGGCAGATTTTTTCGCTTTAAACCCGCCGGCTATTTATTCGGCGGTTGCTTTTTTAAACTGCTTCCACGCCTCAATCACCTCGGACGGCGAGGCTGTTCCGGTTGTGCCGATTTTGCGCACGGTAACCGAGGCCACCAGGTTGCCCATAACCGCCGCTTCCTTGAGCGAAGCGCCGGCGCATAAAGCCGATACTATTCCAGCCGTGCAGCTATCGCCTGCCCCCACAGGATCGATTTCGCCGGTTATTGGAACCGCGGGTATGTGCTCTGTTCCGCTTTCGGTGCACAGCAGAAGCCCGTTCTCGCTGAGGGTTACAAAAACCGGCTTTTTGTTTTGCCTTGCAAGCGCCTCACCAAAGTTGCGAGCTTGGTCGATGCTTATATCTCCCTGCACACCTGCACCCACTGCGTTTGCCGCCTCAAAGCGGTTCGGCTTAATCATCACGTTCCGAAACTCTCCGATGCGCACACGCGAGTCGGCGAAAAACACCACGTTGGGGTGCTTCTCGGCCATATTGGCGATTTCGCCGCGAACGCGGTCGGTGATAACCCCGCAGTTGCGCTCCTGCACCTGGTCGGCAATGATAACGGCCTGGATGTGCGGAAGCAGGCTTTCAAGCGCGCCGAGAACCGCGGTTTCCACATCTGCCGGCAGAGGAGAGCGGTTTTTTATATCCTGGCGGTTTCCCTCCACCTCGCGGCCGTCCGGCTGTATGAACATCGGTTTGGTGTAAGTGGGCGTGAAAAGCTCTGGCGCTTTCAAAAGGTGGTCGGTGTTAACACCGGTGGCTGTTAGTCCTTTGCGCAGTTCGTAACCATCCCCATCATCTCCAGTAAAGCCCACCGCGTATATCTGTCCAACGCCAAGAGCGTGAAGGTTGGATGTTACGGTGCCTGCCGCTCCTGGGCTGCAGCGCCGCGCAACCACCTGGTACGCTTCAAGACCCGTTTCCAGGGAAATCTCCGTAAGCTTGGGATCTATTATCAGATACTTATCTAAGAAAAAATCGCCAACCACAGCCACGGAAATATTTGGAAGCTCGCTTAGTATTTGCCGAAGTTTGCTTTCATCCATTTTTTACTTCCCGCACCCCTTGCTTTAAGAATATCCGTTGTTCATCAAACTCCGCCTCGTCCCCCTTGCACGCGCAAAGGCGTGGGTAAGGGCAAGCACACGCACGCCTTCGAAACCCAGGCGAAGCATTTTGACCAAGCTTTTAGTGAATGCCGCCGCTCAGCACGACATCTTCTCGATGACGGCGCGGAACAAGCACGGCATAGTCTGCGCGTGGTCGCCGCGGATGTAAAAGCTCTGGCCGCCGTCTTGAACGGTGCGCACCAAAATGGTTTTGAAGGGCCTGTAGTAGTACCTTGGATCATCTTTTGGGGCTTCTGTGGAGTAATCGCCAAGGTGCAGTAGGTCGAAAACAGCGGTGGTGAAGTGCCTAATGTGCCTGCCCTCTTGTCTGGCAACATTTCGAGCCATGGAGAGGGCTTTGAGGTACACCTCCGGCCCCATAACGGCGCTTCCGTAGTTCAGGAATACCCCTCCCTCCAGCTTCTCGATGGATGCGGCGAAAACCAAAAAATCCGTGTACGAGGATGCACCCAATGCGGCCCCGTCGCAGTTGGGATGCTGGTGGATTATATCCTGGCCGATGCCCACATGAACCGTTGCCGGTATTCGCAGTTCGTAGGCTGTTGCGAAGATGCTTAGGTCTCGGTGAGGGGCATTCATCTCCAGAATCATGCGACCGACAGCCTCGCCGAGCCCGATGCCTTCTCGTGCGGCCTGTTTAGCGGCCTCGTTTATGAGGCCGGTTTCGTTCCACATGCCGAATTGGCCGGTTCGGATGTAGTTGGCCACACTCTCCGTGGTCGCCCCGATGAGGGACAGCTCGAAATCATGTATGGCGCAGGCGCCGTTCATGGCCACATGCGTAACCAGGCCGCGTCGGAGGGCATCCACCACGAAGCGCGAAAGCCCCTGCTTGATAACATGCGCCCCCATCATCAGGATTACCATGGCGCCGGCTTTCCGCGCCTGAGCGATGCGCTCCGCAACAATGTAAAGGTTCGGATCCTCAAAGCGGGGAACCTCGGCATCCAGCGGAAGAACGTTCTCCAGCGTCATGTTGTGGATTCTCTCCGACAGAGGCTGGAGCACAAGCCTACTGCGGTCGAAAATCTCATAAGGCATGGTTCAGTTACCTCCGTTTTTTCAGCGACAGTCGAAAAGGTATTCTATCAAGCGCTGGCCGTCGCGGTAGTCGGGGATGATAATATCAGCGCCAACGCCTATAAGGCGGTTGCGCTTCCACTCGTCGATGCCGCCGCGGGCGGGCTCGTATGTTGCCGCGCCGACCGCAACGCCTCCTGCGGCTTTTCCGTCTTCGATCTCCACGTATCCGTCGCCCACAACCAGCAGTTCCGGGCCGCTTAGGTTGTTTTCGCGCAGAATACGCTCGATGACTATTTTCTTAGACATTTTCTTATAATCGGCTATAGCGCCGTAGATGCCGCCTTTGAAAAAGTGGTCTATTTTCAGAGCCGCGGCCTCATCCAGCACATACTCTATATCCGTACCGCTGGCCAGAAACATGATCACGCCGCGGTCCAAAAGGCTCTGAAGAAACTGCCTGGCGCCAACTATCAGCATATCGTCTGGGTGTATGGTGCCGTTTTTCAGCCCCGCCACCCGGTCCTTTATGCGCTCCCAAAGCCTATCCAGATACATGCGTTTGTATTCAAGGGGATCGAGCGGGGTGCCGCCGCGCTTTTCTATCTCCTCAGCCAACTGAATCATTTGGTAGATGGTTTGCTTTCCCGTAAGCCTTGTAACGAACTCCCGAACGATGTTGAAGACTTCTTCGCGGCTCTCTCCGGTGTTCAGCTTCATGATTTCGTCCACCATGAAAGGAATCATAACCTGCTGCCATCCCTCGCGAATAACGGAGAGTGTGCCGTCGAAGTCGAAAAGCGCATAACGTATGCGCCCGCGGACCACGTTTGGATTTATGATTTCTATGGATGTGCCAGGAAGGAAATAGCCGCTCATTGCAAACTTCAACACCCTTAAAAGCATCTGGGATAACTTAAAGAGTGGTTCTGAGGCTCCACCCAATCAAAACTTCTTTTCAGGTGACCGAATGTCCTGCACACGGCGTGGGCTTTCCCGCCAGAAATTCTCGTGTTTACCGGTCGGCCAAACGGATGCTATAATCTCGCTTGACGGACGAACTTGGAAGAAAGGAGATACGCATGGTTATACTGCCAAAGCCTGGCTGTACCGACGAACAGCTTCAGGAGATTTTGCGCCTGCTGGATTCTCTGGGCTACAGCGCACACATATCCCGCGGAGTTGAGCGCACCGTTATCGGCGCAGTGGGAGCGCCGGACTCCGATAGATCTGCGGTCATCGAGCGGTTGGAGTCTCTGCCGCAGGTCGAGCGCGTGGTCCCCGTGCTGAAGCCGTACAAGCTGGTCAGCAGAGATTTCCAACCGCAGAACACCGTGGTGCGCGTTGGAGACATCGCGATAGGGGACGGCAGCTTGACTGTAATGGCTGGACCGTGCACCGTGGAAAGTCGAGACCAGCTTCTTCAAACTGCCAGGGCGGTGAAAGAGGCCGGGGCCAAAATTCTTCGAGGTGGCGCGTATAAGCCCAGCACATCTCCTTACAGCTTTCAGGGGCTTGGAAAGGAGGGGCTGGAACTGCTTTCGGAGGCGCGCGCGGAAACGGGGCTTCCGGTTATTACGGAGGTTTTGGACCCGCGCGACGTTGAGGTTGTGTGCGAACATGCGGATATACTCCAAATCGGCGCGCGGAATATGACCAACTTCTCGCTTCTCAAAGAAGTCGGTTCGACGCGCAAGCCGGTTATGCTGAAGCGCGGGATGTCTGCCACGATTGAGGAATGGCTGCATGCCGCCGAGTATATCGCCACCCGCGGCAACACGCAGATTTTGCTTTGCGAGCGGGGAATCCGCACATTTGAAACGGCAACAAGAAACACCTTTGATATAAACGCCATTCCGGCTGTGCAACAACTCAGCCACCTGCCTGTGGTGGCGGATCCATCGCACGGGACGGGGAGGCGCTCGCTGGTGGGGCCGGTGGCCCGGGCCGCCGTTGCCGCAGGCGCCGATGCGGTTATTGTTGAGGTGCATCCAGAACCATCCAAGGCTCTCAAAGACGGAGCGCAGTCCCTCACCTTTGAGGGTTTCAGGGTGATGATGGAGGAGCTTAAGTGCATAGCCTCCGCCCTGGGCCGCTGTATGTGAAGTTGGGAGTTGGGGTTGGCAAACAAGGCTTTTCAAAAGTGGATGGCTTGCTTGCTCTCGCTCTTAACCTCTCCCGCGGTGCCGTCCGCCCTCACCCCTGGCCCCTCTCCCAGCTTCGGGAGAGGGGAACCGTGCGCTCCCTTCTCCCAGCGGTGGGAGAAGGACCGGGGATGAAGGCAAGCCAAGAGAAGTGATTCGAGTGGTGGTTTTCAGAACTTTGAAAAGCCACGGTTGGTAAATGGAGCGTGCTGTAATCAAAGATGAGTGCTGAAGCTTCCAAAAACCGCAAGGAGTGGTTATGAGGAGAATTGTGCTCGCCTCGCTTTCACCAAGGCGTAAGGAGCTTTTGTCCCTGCTTGGAGTACCCTTCGAGGTTTTGGCAAGCAACGCCGAAGAGGATCCGGAAAACCCACCGGAAAGCCCGGAGCAATATGTGCGGAGTATCGCCCGAAAGAAGGCAACCGAAACGGCAAAAAAGGTGGACGACGCCTTGGTGATAGGAGCAGATACGGTGGTTGTTGTGAATGGCCTGATCCTGGGGAAGCCCAAAGATCCAGAAGACGCCGTTCGTATGCTGAAACTGCTGTCCGGAAAGGTCCACAAAGTTTTCACTGGGGTGGCTGTGCTGGACGTGCGCGGCGGCACCGTGGTCGATTCATGCGAGGAATGCGTGGAAACCCAGGTGCGCGTACGCGAGCTAAGCGAGGATATGATAGATGCATACGTGCGCACCGGAGAACCGCTGGATAAAGCAGGCGCTTACGCTATTCAAGGCTACGGCTCTGTGTTGATTGAGGGCATTGTTGGTGATTACTTCAACGTGGTTGGCCTTCCGGTGCACAGGCTTTCGGTGATGCTGGAGAGGTTCGGGATAAAGCCGCTGTCGGGCTTCGCGGAAGGGAGAAGCGGCTGAGGCTGCTCAGCCGGGGTCCTTTCGCGCCACGATAACCGCAAAGTTGTTTTTGAGGATTCCCGCTTCGGTAAGGGCATCTTCTACTTCGAAAAGCATTTCAAGAAGCCGGCTGTCTTCCCTGCGTTCGGGATTGAAGTTTCCGGCTATATCGTCAAGGAGGAAGTGGAGAAGCGCCCCTCCCAGCGGCCGCACCTCCACAATGCGCAGGTAGTTGGGAAGCAGTTCCAATATTTCCTGAGAGCGAACCGCTTCAGATGGATCCGAAATCTGAAGCTGAAAGGGATCAGGCCGGCGCACCTCGCTCTTGAGGATGCGCCTTCCTGCGGCGGCACAGAACAGGCGGGAGAAGCGCCTCCTCACGGCGCCCACCAGCCCGCCGTGCCTGAGCCGCATCCAGAGCCTCAGCAGAAAAGTGCCAGCCGTCTCGCGCGGTTGTGCAAGATTTGGGTTGGCCGCCCTCAGGCTGACTTTGTAGCGGTCCGGCAGGAGCTGAAGCGCGGCGTTCATGGCCCGCAGTTGCGCATCGGGGAACTGAAACCGGGATGGCCCAACGTACTCGTTTGCGAAGAGCCACCCGCCTGGAACGAGGGCGCGTTGTATCTGGCCGAAGAGCCACTCCAGATTCTGCACGTGGTGGATGGATGATTCTGCGAAAACGGCTTGGTAAGAGCAACACGGCAGGGTAAGCGTGTTGAGGTCTGCTGTGCGGTAAGCAATATTGCTCATTCCGCGCGCTTTGGCCTCGGCGCGTGCGCGTTCAAGCGCCACGGGGGATATATCGAATGCGTCGCAGTGCTTGAAAACCCCCATTTCGTTCAGCCGGCGCTCCAGGATGCCCTCTCCGCAACCGAGGCTTGCAATGCGTTCGAGCGGGATAGATGAGCCCAAGAACCTGCGCACAACGCATTCATACCACTCCATGTTGGGATCGCCGGAGGCCTTGAAGCGCAAACGGCGGCGGACCGGCTCCAGATCGGTCCAATAAAGGCCGGTGCCGCCCTTCCAATTTTGGAGGGTAGCTCGGTCCCAATGAGCCGCGGCGCGTTCAAGCTGGCGGTGGTTCGGCTGTTTGGCCATAGGCTGCTGCGCCATTCTAACCCTGTGGAATGGAGCATTCGGCTCCCTTCTACCGAAACTGGGATGGGAGTCTGGGGTGAGGGCAAGCAAACAGCTAGGGGGTGCACTCGCTACAGCCGCACATCTTTCTCAGCCGGCTGAAGGGATATATGCCGGTGTCGTGCCCGTCGGACCACCGAATGCTGATTCCGTAGCGCCCAACCGGAGATATTTCAATCGGGCGGATGTCCTTAGGTATGTCTTCGATATTGATGAGAAGCTCTCCCGTGTTCTCATCGCTGCAGGCGGCACAGCGGCATGCGGCCCTGAGCGCGGGATACGGATATTCGCTTGTATGGCCGTCGTTCCACTTTATCACCAAAGATGTGTCGCCCTGCAGAATCTGCTCTGGGTACACCGACTGCGTTCCCCCCTGCAAAGCAGCAGCACTGAGTTTGGCCGCCACCGCTCCGGCTATCTCCGCAAACGCATTGGCCGCAGGCGAGGTTTCATCGAACATGGCAATCGGAACGCCTGTGTCTCCGCATACTGCCACTTTTGGGTCGATCGGAACAGCACCCAGGTATGGAACATCTAACTCTCGGCACAGCTTTTGGACACTGCCATGCGGAAAGATGTGCGAGGTTTTGCCGCAGTGCGGACACACATACCCGCTCATGTTTTCGATGACACCCAAAACCGGCACGTTCGTCTCGTAGAACATGCGCAGGCCTTTTTGGGCAACCTTAAGCGCCACATCCTGCGGTGTGGTTACGATGACAGCGCCGGAAAGCGGAACCGACTGCACCAGCGTCAGCGCAATGTCTCCGGTTCCCGGGGGCAGATCGATCAGCAAGTAGTCCAGGCTTCCCCATTCCACACCGCTCAAGAACTGCTGAACAAGCTTAGAGGCCATGGGGCCGCGCCAGATAACCGGCGCATCCTCAGATGCGAACAAACCCAGGGACATCAACTTAACACCGTAAGCGGTCAGCGGCAGTATGGTTCCGCTTGGTGAACTGGATACGCCGCCGTGTGTGCCGAGAAGCTGGGGCACGGTTGGTCCGTAAACATCGGCATCCAAAAGGCCCACGCTTGCCCCGGTTTGCGCCAGCGCCACCGCAAGGTTCACAGCGACCGTTGATTTGCCCACGCCTCCTTTGCCGCTTGCAACAGCCACAATATTTCGCACGTTTGGAAGCAAATCCGCTTTCTCTGCGGTGCGGCCGCGGACGCGCGCGGTCATATTCACAGTTACCTGCTCCACACCGGGAATTTGGCGAACCGCGGCTTCTGCCTCGGCCTTGAGCTTTTCCTTCACCGGACATGCTGGGGTGGTAAGCTCCAAGTCAAAGGCCACTTTGCCACCGCATATCCTCACATTTTTCACAAAGTTGAGGGAAACGATATCCCTGTGCAAATCCGGATCGTGCACGGAGCGAAGGGCTTCCAGCACTTGCTCCTCATCAATTGAATCTTTCTCGCGTTTCCTTGCTTTCCAATTCAGCATTAGCAAGCCTCCGGGGCTGGTCTTGAAGACCAACCTTTCCATAATTAATACCGGTGGTATTATACACTTTTGCGCAAAGCATTCCCAAAAACCGAATTTGGCGTGGGAGCTTTTAAGAAAATGTTTGAAAGCGCGATTTCGAAGTACATAACATATTTGGAAGTTGGTGCGTCTAATCGATGGCGTGGGTGAAAAAGCAAATGCACGCCAGATTGGTACGTGCCGGCGCACCGCTTGACACGTTACCAACCATGTGTTAGCATTCGTTTTGGCAAACGACCGCCGTTTCAAGCTGACAAACGCAAATACGCTTGCGCCGAGAAAGGAGGTTGGGGCAAAAAGGCGGAAAGCGTATGCGGTCGGTAGCTTTGGGCGGAAGGACTCGACGTGCAGTATGTGGGCTGCTGCGGTGAGGAAACAAAAGGGTTCTTTCCGCGGTGGTGCATTCCCACAGAGCTGCATGAGCGGTCCTGGTGCCCTTGTGCGCTTTGCGGTCGGTAGACCGTGAAGTGCTGGGTTAGTTCCAACTATCAATGAACCGCTTAGAAGGAGGAAAGGACACCATGAAGAAGGCAGCTCTGCTTCTGACGGCGATGCTTGTCTTCGCTCTGGCGGTTCCTGTTATGGCCCAGAGGATGTTTGAGGATGTTCCGACCGACCACTGGGCTTATCAGGCCGTCAGCAGTTTGCAGGAGCGCGGCGTGGTCATCGGTTATCCCGATGGCACGTTCAGCGGCAAGAGGGCGATGACCCGCTACGAGTTCGCCGTTGCCACCGCGCGACTGCTGGATTGGGTGAACAGCCAGCTCGACAGCCGCATCCAGGAAGCGATCTCAAGGGTTAAGCCCGGTGTTGATGAGGCCCGCGTCCGCGAGATCGCCGGCGAGGTTGCTCGCGAGGAGGCCGGAAAAGTTAGGGACGAAGCCGTAAGTGCCGCCCGCGAGGCAGCCGAGGAAGCCGTTCGCGATGCTGTTGCGAAAATGGCAACCAAGGAGGATTTGGAGAACGTACGCCGCTTGGTAGAAGAGTTCCGCGATGAGCTGGCCACCCTCGGCGCGGATGTTCAGCGCATTCGCGACGACATCAATAGGCTGAAGGAGCGGGTCAGCGCAATCGAGGAGAAGCTCGCCAAGATCAAGGTCAGCGGCGAAGGCACAGCCATTTGGCGCGGTGCCCATGCCCGCACGGTTCACGGCGTGCGCAACCCAATCTTCGACCTGGACAGCCGCGCGGACTTGACCCGCGGTCGAACCCCTAGCAACATCTTGGACGACAGCAAGGTTCTGTACCAGCTTGCCGTTGGTGTGGACGCCAAGATGGCCGAAAACATCACCGGTAGCGCCTTGCTGGTCAGCGGCAACTACCTGCCTTGGGCCGCATCCAACCGCTTGGATCCCAATGGCGGCACCGGCGTTCAGGGCAACTTCGGCAAGGACTTCACTAACCTGAACAACGCCGAACTCACGCCGCTGAAGCTGTACGTCCAGGGTACCGTTGGCGATTGGTGGTTCCTGAAGGGCCTTGAGGTTACGGTTGGTAAATTCGGTATGCAGCTCGGCCCATACACGCTGAAGCAGGTGGATCCGGACAGCTACACCACCACGATGGTTACCGACAGCGGTGATGTTATCATGTCCGGTATCGCCGTTAAGGCGAACGTTGGCAAGATCGAGCTGATGATGTATGCGGCCACGCACAACCGCGGCGGATCCGTTCAGCTCGAAAGCTGGGGCGGCCAGCCTATCCAGAGCCAGAACAACAAAACGTTCTCCATGTTCAACAGCGGCTACGCTCTGTTCCAGAGCTGGGGCGGCCCTGCGGTGCTGGGCCCTGCATACGATGCCTTCCCGATTGACCAGAGCGCGGCAATTCGCGGTAAGATCGGTCTTGGCAGCGTAACCCTTGGCGTTACCTACCTGGAGGGCGGTATCAGCGCTCCCAGCGTTGGCGGCATCGATAAGTTCGCTGCCAATCCGCGTGCCGATAAGGTTCAGCGGGCGCAGGTTATATCTGCGGACCTGAACGTGCCGTTCTCCGAGAATCTGTCTCTGGCGGCCAACTTCTCGCGGAGCGACCTGCTTCAGTCTGATCAGCCCGGCATGAACCGCACGGCCACCATCGGCAACCGCGAGACCGCGTTTGCACCTGGCTCTGACAAGAACGCTTGGGATGCCAAGCTGAACCTCGGCCTGGGTCGGCTGACGCTGGCGGCTGGCTACAAGAGGATCGATCCGTTCTTCGGTGCTCCTGGTTACTGGGGTGCCATCGGCCGCTGGAAGAACCCCACCAACATCCAGGGCTGGAACGGCGAGCTCTCCTACGCCTTCTCCGACAGCGTGAGCCTTACGGGAATGACCGCCGTTTACGACTCGCCCACGGATCCCAAACCGGGTCTGGATAACCTGATCCAGCATTACCGCGCTGGTTTGCGCTGGAATCTGTCCGAGAGCAACCAGATCGAGCTGGGTTGGGAGCAGGCTAGAGTGAGGCCCGCCGGTGCTGGTAAGACCCGCGAGAGCTACTACACGATCGGCTTCGGCCACAAGATCAGCGAGAACGCCTCGTGGAAGGTTGCTTACCAGCTGATCGATTACAAGGACGGCGGTGCCAAACTCTACGGCAACGACTACAGGGGCGGCATCGGCGTGACCCAGGTGTCGGTGAGGTTCTAAGCACCTTCCACGCTGTAAACGCCTGAAACAAATGGGGGCTGGCGGGTAACCCGCCGGCCCCGTTTGTTTTTCAGTTGCAAAACCTCGACTTCCAAAGGAAACAAGCGAAACTGCCCTTCATCCCCGAGCGAATCCCTCCCTCATCCCTAGCCTTTCTTCCAACAATATCACGCCCTCATCCCCAACTCTTCTCCCATTCAAGGGAGAAGGGAGCGTACGCTCCCCCTCGCCCGTGCGAAGCTCCGGGAGAGGGGCCAGGGGTGAGGGCAAACAACAAAGTGGGAGATGGGCAATGGTTGAGGGCAAGCAAACCGAAAGCGACCAAGGTGACAGCAGGCGCGCTACTTCACTGCAGTGTCCGGGTTGCACAAGTTCCAAAAGCTCAACTGCTCTGAACACGCACTGCACCCGGCAACCAGCGAGCGCACCGGCTCGAAGCTTCGGCGGTGAATCGGACACGGACCCAACCTGTAAAGCGCTTCTTTGTGCCCGTGTGTGCAGTAGCCCTTGTTCCTGCTGAACCCATAGCCCGGATAAGCTTTTTCCATCTCGCGCATAATCCGGTCCCGGGTGACTTTGGCCACAATGGAAGCCGAAGCGATTGAAAGACTGCGGGCGTCCCCGCCGACCAATGCCAACTGGGGGTACGGAAACCGCGGCACGGGCAAACCGTCCACCAGAACCAGATGCGGCCGTACATCCAGCTTTTCAACCGCGCCGATCATGGCCTGGTGGGTTGCCGCCAGAATGTTGATGCGGTCTATGGTTTCTGCGTCGACAACGCAGGTGGCAACAGAAAGCGCTGTCTCGAGAATCAGGCCGTAAAGCTCTTCGCGTTTGGCCTCCGTAAGCTTTTTTGAATCGTTTACCCCGGGTATAGCGGTCCCCGGAGGAAGCACAACCGCGGCCGCCACCACGGGCCCTGCTATTGGACCGCGGCCGGCCTCATCAACGCCGGCAAACAGTTCCCCAAACGTTTTCAGCGCCGCAATAGCCTCTTCCGGTTCGGAGAGGGCATTCTCAGCCATTGGTGGTCAAATTGGATCGACCGGTTTGGGGTACTTAACCCCAACCTTGTATCCGCCATTGCCTTGCTCTGGGTTGCACCAAACAACCTGCACTTCACCGCGGGATGGGATGTCATTCTCCTGCAGAATACTGTATCTAAGCAGAGAACCTCTCTCAAAGGGAACAGGAGATGCCAGCATCATCCCGCCGGCGCTGTAGTTCACAACCTGAATTCTCGGCAGATCGGGATATCCCTCCAGAATCAGCTCAACCTTGTGCCGGGGAACGTAGCGCGGATGCGCACGCATCTGTGAACGGCTGATGAGCGCAGGCTTGGCAAAACGCAAATTGTTGCCTCGAACATAAAGCACGGTGCTTTCGAACAAGTACACCCCATCCCAAGCTTTCACCATAATGGTTACGGACCGCCCCGGGGTTAAGTTTACAGAGCTTGAGTCAATCACCTCCGCCGCGAACAGATCCTCCAACTCGAACAGGATTTGCGCCTGAATGGCGGTGCGAAAATCCTCCGCTGGATGAATCAGAATTCGGCGCCCCGGGGAGAAGAGAGGCTCGCTTTGGGAAGCGCGGATTTCCTGTTCGGCGTTGCCCCGGCACAACTCCCGAATCATAAGCGCAAGCACGCTTGGGTTGAAAGGCATCTCAAGGTAGGCATCTTCGCCGCATTGTGGCCCAAATGCAGCATCTCCAATTATAATAATTTTTAGATTGGGTTGAGTGTTTTTCAGTAAATCCACAAAAGCGCTCTTGCTGGATCTATGGCCTTTGGGATCCCATACCACAGCATGATAGGTGCGTTCTTGGAGGGCAAAAGGCGCTTTTTGGGCATCCGAGATGACTTCTCCTTCAATGCCGTATCTGCCAAGCGCGTGGAGACAAAGCTCTGAGAACGGCCGGCGGCCGCTGATAATCAATACATACACGCCCGGTTCACCTTTGCACCCCGAGAACACCCGAGGTTATTTTTGGAAGCATTTAGAGGAAGAACAGCGTGCTTTCGCGCATTTGATTTTGTGCAAGCTTCGCTAAGCCTCCTAATAGGCACAAATCGTGCAATAGTTAAAGCTGTGGTGTAACGATTTCTTTGCATTTTCGCGGCAGTTTGGTAAAGCCAAAAAAGCCCTGCATGTTTAGGGAATAACTGCGTGGGGTAACAGGATACAGAAATGAGTAAGATCTTGGTGGTAGATGACGACTTCAGCACCCGTCAGTTGGTGCGCAAGGCGCTACAGAAGCACCATTATGTCGTCATTACCGCGGCCAACGGAGCCGAAGCGCGCACCAAGGCCTCGGTAGAGCGCCCTGATCTCATCATTTTGGATATCGAAATGCCCGACCAGGACGGCTTTGAAGTCATTCAGCAGATTCGGCGGTTCTCGGTGGTGCCCGTGATCTTCCTTTCGGTGCGCTCTGAAGATATTGACGTGGTGCTGGGATTGAAGTTGGGCGCCGACGATTACATAACCAAGCCCTTCAGCGAGGCTGTTCTGCTGGCCAGGGTTGAGGCCGCACTTAGGAGGGCCGAGAAGTTTTCGTCGAAAGAAGCAGAGGGGCGGGTGATCCGCGTACAGGATATCGAAATCGACACTGAAGCGTGCGAGGTGCGCCTTTCCGGGAAGCCCATCAAGCTTACGGCTACCGAATACAAAATCCTCAAATATCTGGCAGAGAACAACGGTAGAGTGCTCGACCGAGATAGAATCCTCGACCAGATATGGGGCGACGGCATCGAGAGTTTTTGTTCGCGCGCTGTGGATGTACACATAGGGCGCCTGCGCCGCAAGTTGGGAGATGACCCGGAAAACCCCCGATACATCGCCACAGTGCCGGGAATGGGGTATAAGATGCTGAGATGAACATCATTCAGTATAGAAACACTTTGGACATCCACTCGCTTCCTTTTGGTGAGGATTCTCTGCGAAGCCTGTATCTGTCGCAGGTCGATGCCAAACTCCACAGGCTTCAACTGGCTTTGTCTGCCTGCGAGCGGTTCCCCAGCGAAGAGCGCTACATCCGCGATGTGTACAGGCTTTTTCACAACTTGGCCGGTTCCGCGGGATGCTACGGATTTCCCCAGGTCAGCGTTATAGCCCAAGAGTGCGTGCGTGAACTCAGGATGCACCAACCCCGCGGCCAGCCTGATTTTGAAGAGTTAATGCGCAGACTTAGGGACAGCCTTGCCGCAATCCAAACGGTTTTCGATACGGCTCGCATAGAAACCGCTCAAACGCTGGAGCAGGCGCGCCTTGAAAGCTCTCAACCGGCATCGATAGATGGGGAAGACGCGCCTGCTTCTGTTTTGCTTACGGACTCCGCCTTTTGCAGAGACCTAGCCAGTGAGGCATCTGAGAAGTTTGGTTTCTTGGTGAAAATTGCGGGAGACATGGACGAATTCGAAGCCGCATTCAGGACCGAGCCTCCAAACGCGCTGGTTTTGGACTCCCAGGGCAAGCCGGAGGCCCGCGATGCTCTTGCGCGCATTCGCTCTGTTTTCCCCTTTTGCCATGCCCCAGCGGTGCTAATCGGCTCTGACCAAAGGCTTGTGGCAGAACTCGACGAGATGGAGCTGGGGCCCTTCATCCCGATTTTCGGCTGGCCACCGCAGCACGAGGTTGTGCTTGTGGTGGGTCACGTTATTGAAACCCACCGCACCGCAAGTAGCGATGCCGTTCGCGATAGAACCACTGGTGTTTACAACTCCCGGTATTTTCGCGAACAGCTTGAGAAAGAGCTTCGGCGGTCGCGCCGCTACCACCATCCGCTCTCTCTGGCGGTTTTGGACATCGACCACTTCGCCAACTACAACGCCGTTTACAGCCCTGCCGATGGGGATGAAATGCTGGCCCTCTTCGCTGGTTTCTTAACGGCCCGTTTCCGCGGGGCAGATCTGGTTGCCCGCGTGCACGAAGACTGCTTCGCGATTTTAATGCCGGAAACCCCTCAGAGGCAGGCCCAACGCGCCGTTACCAGGGTGCAAAACGAGCTTAAGCGTGCCAATTTGCAAACAACCGGCGGTATTCCAGTGGATGTTTGTTTCAGCGCCGGCGTGGCAACCTACCCAGTCAACGCCGATGGAGCAGAAAGGCTCATAGAGGAGGCCTTCGATGCGCTCCGCCGTGCAAAGGACCACGGCGGCGGCCGCGTTCACTCTTCGCGCAAGCACCTGGCTTGATGCGCCTTACGCCTCACCCACCCCTAACCCTTCTCTTGGCTTGCCTTCATCCCCAGCCCTGCTCCCATCCAAGGGAGAAGGGAGCACACGCGCTTCCCCTCGCCCGTGCGAAGCTTACGGGAGAGGGGCAAGAGGTGAGGGCAGGTACACTACCGGTTCAATCAGCCATCGTTTGTTTCGGCAAAACGATTTGTTTACCAAAACTTCTTGTTGTGTATAACTAAACAGGGGCTTCATATGGTTCCGGTGGTTTAGACCAAGCGTATTGCGGTCGATATAAACTTGGCGGCTGCTAGCTTGTTTCATAGGGTAAAATCTGTTTGGTGCGGTTGAGGTTGTGTGTCTCTCAACGGAGCTGCGGAGGTAAAATCGGTTAAATATCGAAATTGAAAATACTGCCCACTCATTCAAAAGGAGGCGGGCCATACATGGAAAATCTTTTGGGGAGCGGCAAACTGAGCGACGAAGGCAGCTCCGGCGGTGCGGATTCGCACAGTGAATCGGGTTCGGCGCCAACCCTTCGCGTTTTGATTGTGGACGACGACGAAGTGGTGCTGAGCGTAACAACCGAAGTCATAAGGGCTTTGGGCTACGAACCAGACGAGGCGCGCGATGGTGCCGAGGCACTGGCGAAGATTAACGAAACAGAGTACGACGCCATCCTGTGCGATTTGAGAATGCCGGTAATGGATGGGGAGGTATTGTTTCGCGTACTGCAGGAGAGAAAGCCGCACATAGCAAAGCGGGTGATCTTTTCAACAGGGGATACAGGAGCGCAAAGCTCGCATCAGATTCTGAAGCGGTTGGGTGCTCCGTTTATCGCCAAGCCTTTCAACATGGATGAGCTTGACGCGTTGATAAAGTCGGTTGCACCTGCACGCAAACAATCCGAATCGGAGTCTTGAGGTGAAGGGTTAATGAGTTTGGGCTTCCGTCGGACGGTTGCCATAATCTGCTGGATTTTGGCTTTTGCCACCGCCGGATGCTGGCTGGTTTCCCGATTTCAAGCGGGTTTTGGGAGACCACTGCTTTCGGATAGGGCGGCCGTTTTGTGCCTCGCCTGCTTCCCGCTGTTGATAGCTGTCTCAACTGCTGTAACTGTCGGTCGGCGGCCGCGGGCCTGCTTGCTTTGGACGCCTCCCCAGAAGCAGGTGCTTGACGTTGTGGATGATGCCTTCTCGCAGGTTTCTTCCAGAATACAAACCAAGGATGTTGTGCACCGCCTCCTCGAACAGTTGGCACTTGATTTGGGCCTTGGTGCGGTTGGGGTGTGGCAGTGGGACCCCAACACCGAGAAGTTGAAACTGCTGGATGCAGTAAACACATCGGGCCGCCGTTTAAACGGTAATCACGTTTTGAGCGTTCCCAAAGACGATTGGAGCTACCTGGGGGATTTAATATACGGCAGAAAAGAGAGCGCCGCTCTGCAAACCAGAAGGCGGACAGGCTTGGGCGAATGCCGCACCCGCATTGGTCAGGGAAGCGTGCACCTTGCCGCGGCGATGCGGTGGAACGGCAAAACCTACGGTTTGGTAAGCGCCGACGCGACCCCAACCGGGGTTGAAGCCACGGCCTTCCAGATGAAGATACTGCGCGTGTGTGCCTCGGTGATCGCGGCTGTTCTGGGATACGAAAGCTTGCATATGCACCTGCAGGAGCGCGAAAAACAGTGCCAGCAGGTGCTGGACGGCCTGTTTAAAGCCGGCCAGGCTGTTATGTCCGGCAGAGATCTGTTTGATGTGGGGAAGGATCTCATACTTCAGGTCCGCAAAACTTTGGGGGTTGATCGAGCCAGCCTGTGGATTCTGGATCCCGAAAAGAACGAGCTTCGCGGCTTGGTTGGTGTGGTTAAAGACGGTCCTATACGCGATGAGCGGGGCTGGGGAGTTCCCATGTCCAGAACGGATCATCCGATGGTGGCCGCCCTCCTTTCCGGCGAGCTGAGCAACAGGGAAGAGGGGTATACAAACGTCATCGCACCGATGATGATCGGAGGCGAGAAGATAGGCGTTTTGGCCGTTGACAACATGACCAGCAGAGAGCCCCTGCGGCCGGAAGCCCTCCAGGCACTGAAGGTATTTGCCGAGCATGCCGCGCTGGCGGTGCGGAACAGCCAGCTTATCCAATCCCGCGAGAAAGAGGCCCAGCTACGCGGCGTTACTCTTACGGCCATAACCGTGGCGCATCAAATCAACAACGCATTGGTGGGCGTGGTAAGCGGTGCAGAGCTTTTGGAGAGAGGAGCCGCCCAGTTGGACCCCAAGCAGGCTAAGCTGGTGCGAAACATAGCCCAGTCGGGGCGGCAGATTGCAGAGTTTGTGAAGAAGCTGAGCAACGTCACAAGGTTGACCACCGTTAAGTACCTCGGGAACTTGGAGATGCTGGACCTTGGCTCCGCATCAAACGGCGAAGATGGAGGGGCCAGCACCACACAACCCGAGGAGAAAGGCAACGGGAACGCCAATCAGCAGAACAAGGAGCTTTGACAAGCCAGCGGTTATCAATTGAAGGTCAATGCTTCTTGGCATGAACCGCCTGCCGACTCAATTTCCCCAAAAGCCAAGAGCGCTACCTATTCTGCCACAGCCGAAAAACCACGGCGCTCAGCGGCGCAAGTTTTACCCTTTGCGGCTCACTGAGGCTGAACCGGACCGAATCCGCAGACAGGCCGTATAATCCGCTTTGCATCCACCGCCCTTTTGCAAGCCCTTTCACAAACCCGGGGTCCAGCCTCCACTCTGCGGCGGCTGTTTGCTCAGAGCAGTTTGTCAGGACCACTGCAAGCTCTCCGGAGCGGCTTCTCCAAAGCGAACCAACAACCGCTGGCATTTCTATTTTGTAATTGGTGCCAAACAGGGACCACTTAGTGCGCACTGGAGGTGCTTCGCTTGTAACCTGCAGGTACGGAAGCATCTGTCCCAAGGCCATGAAGCGGTTGGCGGCGGTACGTGCCCGGGCAAGCTCGCGCAGATATGCCGCCTCCTTTGGGTGGTCGATCACCCACGGATCGAGCCAGCCGAGCTGTGCGCCCCACACGAACATCTGGGCGGCCTTGGTGGCAAAAGCCCCCGGAGTTTGGTAGTCCTCCGCGAAGAAGTAGCGGCCGAAGTATAACGTGCGTCCGCTGTAAACAAGCGGATAGAGAGGCACCAAGCCGCCGGTTGTGCTGTTGCACATCAGGAAGGCGTCGAACAGGTCCGACCAGGGTTCGGCGGCGTCTTCGGTGGTAAGCGCGGCCTGGCGGTTGAGGGCAAAGATTCGCTGGCGGACGGCACTCAGCATTGCGCGGTAGCCCTGGGCCCACACATCACCGCCGCCGGGTGGATGGGGATGCGTTGGATCGAGGCATGGTTTGGCCGGGGCGGATGCCACCTGGTCAATGTAAACGGCATCAACGCCGTATTCTCCGACAAGCTCTGCCACTATTTCGGCTACCTTGTTCTGCCAGTGAGGAGTTGCGGGGCACATCACGGTGAGCGGAACCTTGGAGCCGTACACCTCGATGTACTCTTTGCCGTTTTCATCTTTGGCTGTGAAGCGCGTGAGGTTTTCGCGCCTCCAAGTGTCGGTGCGGGCGTCTACTATGCGGCCGTTGATGTACGGCATTACGCGAACGCCGGCATCTTGAAGCCGCTTAACAGCCTCTTTGAAGCCCGGTTTGGCGGGGAAGTACTCCGGATAGTGGTCGTCGAAGGGTATTTCATGCCAGCCGTACCAGTGGAAAGCAATGGGCACGCCAAAGTATTTGGCAAAGGAAATAACTTTGGGCGCCACCTCTTCGGGACTTCCGAATGTGCAGCACCACAAAGCCGTTTGCTTAAGCCAGTTTGGAGTGTTGCGCCTGCGGGCTGCATCTGCAGCGCGCATCCAGGGCGTGCTTTCAACCCACAGGCGGTATTTAACAGCCGCGGATGTCCAATCGCCTGAGTAGGCGGAGGTTACGATTGGATAGGACTGCGAATACCCTTCGCCGGGTTGGCAAAGCGGCTTGGGATAGTGAGTGACGGCGAAGAGAAGCGCTCCATCATCCGCCCTGAGGATGATTTCCTTATGCTGGGCCAGAGGGTCGTGGCAGGCCAGGTAAAGGCCGCAGGAACCCAGGTGGAGCGCGGCCATCTGAAGCACCGCGTTGTGCGAGGGGTAGTCCCCGCGGTAACTGCAGGTGCGGGCCGGATTGGGAAACTCTCGGCCCCAACCCCAAGGCACAACGGCCTTGGATGAAGCCGGCGCATTGAGGCGAATCCTGGGGAACTGAACCGCCCACAGGCCGTAAGATTTGGAGCGGTTTTCGACCTGAATTCGCCATTCGATATCTGAGGATTTGCTGGGTGCGAGAACGCGAACGGTTACGGAAAGGGCACCCTGTTCGTTCGGTAAATCGATCGCGGGCCAGGAGATGGTGATTTGGCTGCCCCGCCGGCCGACTGTGCGGTGAGCGGCGGTTGAGGAGAAATCGCCGGCTTTAAGAGTGATTGGGTCCCTTCCCGGAGCGCGCATTTCGATGAGCCACAGATCTGCGGCGGGCTGTGCCGCGAATTCTGTTTCTGTCGGGCGGCACAGCAGGGAAGCAAGTTTAGCCCGATTGTTTCCGGAAGCGAAAGATAGGCTTACGGTGCTGTTGCCAATAGTCGCGGTTTCGGTGCCGCCAGATGGGTCTCCAACCACAACTCCGGAGGCCAGAAGAGCCGCAAGAAGGAAGCTTTGCACAATCCCACCTCCGTGCAAAAACTCGCGTCCAAAGAGTTTAGCAAACCACAAAAGCTGGTTGAGCCTTGTAGCTTTTGGCCGAAAAGCCAGAGCTTTCCGCGCCTCTGCTTAATCCGTATTGGAATCCGGGAAGCTCAACTCCGAGCGCTCGCCGAAGGTTTCGGCGCATACCTCTGCAACCCGCGGCCGCTTATCCAGATGGGCAGGGTCCATAAACACATAGAAGCGCCACAGGTGGCGGTATCTATCTTCCAAGATTTGGAGCTCTCCCAAGGCCGGGTGGTTGGCTCGGCGGTCGTTCAGCGCCACGGGGCCCTCTCCTGGCAGGACCACCGGCACTTGGGCCTCCTTGAGCGACATATCATCACCCGGGCAGTAAATGATGACGCTTCCCGGCGGCAGACCGCACTTTTTCTCTATCTCTTCCTCCGTGCCGGCGCGCTCTGAGGGAGATGCTCGGTATCTTTTCACGAGGGAGCGTTGGATTCCACGCGCGCGTGCCAAGTCGTGCCCGAGGAGGTAAGCGCGCTTGTAAAGCCTGCGCGATAGAAAGGCTTCAACAAGCTTTACCGAGATTTCAGACCCGAAGCGCGTTCGCAGAGCAGAGAGAAACTCGAAATCTGTCATGTTCCACAGGTGGCGTTCTTCCAAACCTTCCGCGCTTTCCACCGCTTTGGAAAGCATAGCTCCGGCCGCGGCTTTGGTGTGGTGGAAGTAAACACGCTCTGTGAGGGTGTACCTAAGCCTAAGCAGATTCATCACTTCGGAAAGCAGGTCGTCGCGCAGGACGCCGTTCTTCTCCAGGTGGATCGAGAGCTGTCCGTCCGCCACCAAAAAGTGCTTGTAGATGCGCTCGTCGTAATCCATCCGCAGGCCGGTGAAGGTGACATCGCGCTTCAGGTAGTCAAGCAGGTCGGCGCATACGGTTCCCGAGACAACCTGGCGTCCAAACGGAAGGAGCTCTTTTACGGTGTTGACAGCCTCCCCGGCTTGGGCGTCCGAGTGGCAGACCAGCGCGTACACGGCATCACGCACCCCGTGGCGCTCGAGGACGCGAGCTATCGCGGAATCCGGATTGGTTAGGAAATGGCGGGCGCGGCCGCTTTCATCGTGGCGGGGCCAAAGCTTGCGCTCGTCTTCGAAGGTGTGGCCGAACGGCACGTGGGAGATATCGTGAAGCAGTGCGGCAAGGCGGATGATTTGGGCTTCGTCGGCGCTTACCTTCCGCTCCGAATTGGGGTTGGCGTTTACGGCTTCCAGGATGCGGCCGGCCAGATGGCAGCTCCCGATGGAATGTTCGAAGCGGGTGTGGAGGGCGGTTGGGTAAACCAGATAGGCCGCACCCAACTGCTTGATGCCCCTCAGGCGCTGGAACTCCGGCGTATCGATGACCTCAACTTCCAGCGCCGTGAGAGTTATATCGCCGTGAACGGCATCACGCACGGTTATATTTCTAGAAGGCACTCTTCTTCCCCTAAGCGAAGCTACCAAAGGCTCTACAGCGGTGCCTAGTAGTCGATTATCTAGTGCATGTCAACGCATCTTTGAGACGGCCCTGACCTAAGGAGGATCTCCGCCTTGCCTAAAGCTTTGTGAGCCTTGTTTCCTAGCAACCAGGAAGATGGTTGTAGCGTTTCTGCCTTTCCCAAGCAATGCGTCCAATGCCACTACGAGCCAGTATACCCAAACGCATAACAGATGGCGCATTACACTGAATAGGCGCCTCTCTTCCAGCATCTGCCGAACGCCACGAACACTTTCTCTCCATAACCGTCCTTTAGGGAATACACACCAGAGTTTCTCGACACGCAGACACTCTGGCAACAACCCGACCAATTGGCTATCACTATAGTGGCGGAGATGGTGCTTGCTAGGTATAGGGAGCGCCTCAGCATTTGGCGTAGAAAGTACCAGAACCCCTCCAGGTTTTAAAACTCGGCTGACCTCTGCAATACACAAATCGTCTCGAGGAATATGTTCGATGACCTCGATCATGAGGACGGCATCGAAAACGTCGTTTTTGAACGGTAAGTGCTCCCCAGAACCGTAGACGGGCACCAAATTGTGCCGTCGAGTGCTTTGCATATCTACCTTAAGGCCGAGATCTGCGTCCGACCTAGGCGGAAGATCAATGGCGAAGACCAGCCCTTTGAGCGAAACTGTATAAGGTGAACGGCGTGCTCCCAAGTCGAGAACACGCCGCGCGCGGCCTGCATAGCGGTTGACTAGATATTGTACGAGCGCCGAATGTTGCCCGTACACAGCTATGGCTAATGGAAGCCGATACTTCGCATTGAGTTTTTCGATGAATTTCATCGTTCCCCGAAGTCACTCAGGTAGAGCTTTGACCAGGCTTTTTTCACGCAGGTTGGCTATCCAGCTTCCCGTTATCTGTGTGCGCTTGCAAAGATTTTGGCAAACAAGGCGCACAGTGCAGTTTGTCGCTCTTCCAGTTATGGATAATCCTACACTTCCAGCGGCAGCTTCACCGGTTCTTTGCGGTCCGCCGAGCGGTATGCCGCCTGCACCACCTCGACGGCTTTCAAACCGTCCTCGCCGGTGATTGGCACCGGCGTGCCGTTCTCGACTGCGTTCACAAACGCCCGGGTAAGACCCAGGTCCATGTTACTGCCCCAGTTGACCCACGAGATAGCGCCCTGGGTATCTGAATACAAAACCAGGTTCTGCGAGAACATATCCATGGAGATAACGCCGTCTTCGCCAACTATCTCCAGAGTCACATCCCCCCAGAACGGATACGTTTTGGGGCGCGACCAACTGGAATCCAGCGTGCCGAATGTCCCATCGCTCAGCTCCAGCGTTAGAAAGCCCACGTCATCGAAGTCAGCGTGGTTGATGAGGTTGTCTATTTCGGCGTACACCTGCACCACTTCGGCGCCGGTAAGCCAGCGCATCAGATCGGTTACGTGGACGGTGTGGTCCATCACAGCTCCGCCGCCGCTCTTTTCAAGCTGGGTGAACCAACCGCCTGGATTCCGGCCGCGGTTTGTTCCCCTAATGGCCAGGATGCGGCCGATTTTTCCGCTTTCCACCATGGCTTTCACCCTCTGCATGGCTGGGTGGAAGCGGCACGGGAACGCCGTCATAAGCTGAACGCCCGCTTTTTTGCACGCCGATATCATAGCCATGGCATCTATAACGTTGGTTGCCAGCGGCTTTTCACACAGCACATGTTTCCCGGCCGATGCAGCCATTAGGGTCATATCCTTGTGGCGGGCGTTTTCACTGCAGATAACCACCGCATCGATGCCGGCTGAAAGCAGGGCCTCGTAGCTTGGGAAATACTGGGTGTTGAAGCGCGAAGCCATCTCGCGGCCCCTAGCTTCGTCGTCGTCCGCAATTCCCACGATTTGCGCGTTCGGCAGGCTGTTCAAACATGCGGCGTAACTGCCGGCATGCATATGCGCGAAGCTCATCATACCTATGCGCACCATTTTGGCCTCCCTCCTTACTCCGACAGCGTAACCACCCGCCCCGTTTGTATGGATTCCAGGGCCGCCAGTGAGATCTCCAGCGCGCGGTAGCCGTCTTCCGGTGTAACAATCGGTTCCGCGCCGGACTGCAGGCAGTCAAGAAAATGGCGAAGCTCGGCGAAGTAGGGATCAACCTCCAGCGGGCTTTCCGGAACGGGAACGCCGCCCGGACCGCCGGCCTCTGTGCGCAGGCGAAGGTGCACAGGATCGGTGGCACTGCCCGCGAACTCTATCATGCCGGCATCGCCAACAACCTCGAGCTTTGCTTCAAAGCCGCCTGGGTGGGTCCAGGTGCCTTCCACATGCGCGATGGGCCCGGAGCGCATCCTAAGAGTTACAAGAGCGTAATCCCTGTGCTCGTGAACGCGGGCGGCAAGCCCTTTTGCGAAGACTCTTTCCACTGGACCGAAGCACCACCGAAGCCAGTCGAAGTCGTGAATAATCATATCCAGCACCAGGCCCCCGCTCTTTTCGAAGTCGGCATACCAATCGTTGAAGCCTTGCGGGAAGCCGTCGCCGCGGAATGTGCGCACCGCCGCGGGCTTGCCGATCGCGCCGTTGTCTATCAACTGCTTGGCCGTTGCATACTGCGGGAAGAAGCGGAGAACATGGGCCGGAAAGAGCTTGACCCCGGCAGTTTCGCACGCGGTGATGATTTCACGGGCGTCTTCAAGCGTGCGCGCCAGCGGTTTCTCGCAGATTACGTGACAGCCAGCTTTTGCGGCGGCAAGGGCGCACTCTTTGTGCCAAGGCGTCGGCACGCAGATGTCAACCACCTGAGGGCCTGCATCCAGCATCGCCTCCACTGAAGGGAATGAGCGTGTTTGCAGTTCCTCTGCAAAGGTTTTTGGCTCCACAGGTCCCACATCGCACACGCCGATAAGCTGTACATCGGGCATCTGCTTGTAAGCGCTTCCGTGCGTTCTGCCCATTGTGCCGGCGCCGATTAAGCCAACTTTCAGCACGGCTCAACACCCCCTTCTTAGAAAGATACCGCGGTTATTTAAGCCACCGGTCGATTGCCGCGGCAGTATCGCGAATCATTTGGTCTGGATAATGGCGGTAAGCGCCGACCTCGGCCACCACGTAATCGTTGTAGCCAACTTCCTCCAGAGCGGCGCGCACGGCGGGCCAGTTCACATCGCCTTCCAGCAAGTTGCAGAAGCCGTGGATGTTGCCAACGCTGGTTTTAAAGTCCTTAAGATGGATTTTGCGCAGTCTTGGACCCAGGATGCGTATCCACTGCTCTGGGAAGCCGTATGCCACGATGTTCCCCACATCGAAGTACGCGCCCACGTACTCACTGCCGAAGGAGTCTATAAAGTCACGCATTTCAAGGGGGCTCAGGAGGAATTTGTTCCACACGTTTTCTATGCCGATTGAGACTTTCAAGCGCTCCGCTTCCGGAACCAATTTGCTGATGGCATCTTTAGCGCGTTGGTAGGCCTGGTCGTAAGGAGTGTTGGCATCCACCAAGCCGGGAACGACGAGAATTGTATCGGCGCCGAGCCAGGCGGCAGCGCGCATCTGCGCCGTAATCGCCTCGATGGCGCGTGAAACGACGTGCGGGTCCGGGCTTGTGAGCGGCGTTTGCCACAGCATGCCGGTGCACACACTGCACACAGCCAGACCGTGCTGGGAGACTGTTTTCAGAAGCTCTTTGACCTGCGTTTCATCCATGTAGGGAGTTAAAACCCCCTCCGACGCCATGTTAAGCTCTATAGCGTCGAAGCCGGCTTCTGCGGCTTGTCGGCAAGCATCCGACAAGCTGAGGTTTCCCGGAAAAGCCCAGTGGTTGATTGCTTTTTTCATGTTGAACCCCTCCGAATTGCGAAAGTTTGCTTTACACACGGAGCAGGGGCTTGGAAAGCCCGCGAATGAAGAGCCAGAGAGACCAGCCGCGGAACAAGCCGGTGCACTTCTCGCCGACAATCAGGTTTTTTCACGGCCGTACATCCCCAGGGCCTCCAGACGGCGTATTGTGCTTAAGGATGTGCGCCTCCGCTCCATAGCCTGCCCCACTTTTATGGCCAGCAGGTCGTAAACGTCAACGCCGGGGATATTTTTCTCCACATAGTCGAACGCCCCGCGCTTCATGCACTCCACTGCGTCGGCCACGTTGCCGTAAGCGGTTAAAATGATTACTTCGGTGAAGATGTCTTGCGCCACGGCGTCCTGAAGAACTTGGGCACCGCTGTCCGGAGATTCCATAACCATATCGGTTACCACAACGTCGAAAGTTGGCCGTGCCTTTCTCAGAATCTCCCTTGCCTCGGCGTGACTGCCAGCCGCAACCACTTCGTATCCCTCGCGCTCCAAACGCCGCTTTACGGCCTCCCTCACTTCTTCTTCGTCGTCCACAACCAAAACTCTGCTCATTAGTTAGCCGAACCCCCTATTGGTGGCAGGAAACTTCCGAAGACGCCGGAAGCAAAATCACAAACCTGGCGCCGGCGCCGGGTTCCCCATCTTCCACGATGACACCGCGGTGTGCTTCCACGATGCCCTTCACTATGGACAAGCCCAAGCCCATCCCCTTAGAGCGGGTGGTGAAGAACGGGTCGAAAATTCGCTTCTTGTCCTGAACAGGAACGCCGGGACCTGCGTCCGCAAATTCCACCCTAATGACAGGGCCAGATCCCCTGCACTTCATTCGAGCAATCTCTTCATTAGACGCCAGGCGCGTGGAAACCTTCAGCATTCCGCCGTTTGGCTGGGCTTTTGCCGCGTTTTCGATAAGCTCTGTGAAGCACCTGTCGAGCTTTTCTGCATCTCCCTGAATGATCGGAAGGTCCTCCGCGAGATCCGCAACAACTTGAAGCCCGGAGTCTTTGGGAACCCCCTCCCGAAGGGACCTGAGGATAACCTCGTTGATGTTTACCGGGCCAAGCTGAAGGTGGGTGGCTTTTAAGAAGTCTCGGAACTCCAGAAGGATCTCTTCAACGCTGAACACATTTCGCTTAAGCCCATCCAAAATCTGAGGGAGCTGGGGGATGTTCACATTGGAGTTACGCAGTACGTATTCCAGCTCGTTAACATAGCCTTTTATGGCAAACACCTTATTGCCAATCATGTGGGCGGATCTGGCGGACATTTCGCCCCATGCGGCCATGCGTTCGCTCTGCACAAGGCGCTCCATAAGTCTGGAGATCTCCAGCGCAACCCCGATTTGGTTGGCCAGGGTAACCAGCAGGTCCTCATCCGCATCGGTAAACTCGTGGTGGAAGTATCTAGCGGCGCGCTTGCGGCGGACCACCCTAAGCACACCCAAAAGGCCGGAGGGGCTTTTTATGGGAACAGACATAAGCGCACCGATTTCATCAGGAGGGAACTCAGAGTGCAGGCCACGCCAGCGCGGGTCTTGCCTTGGATCGGCGGTGCGGATGGGCCGGCCCTCCGCCGCGGTCCAGCCGGTTAATCCCTCACCAACGGGATAGCTGGCAATTCCCACAAGATTGGCCAGCGGGCCGCGGGAGGCAACCAAAACCAGCTTGCTTCCGGTTTGGTCCAGGAGGAAAACGGAACAATCCTCCGCGCGCAGGATGTTGGCAGCGGTCTCAACCACCTTCTGCATGAGGGCCTCGGCATCAGCGGTGAGGGCCATTTCGTTGCCAAGCTCTATTATGGCGCGCTCGCGCATCTGGTGGTCGGCCATGCATATGGTGAGGGCGGCCTGACTTCCAATGGCCTGCAGAAGGTGTTCTTCGCATTCGCCAAACGCGTTTTCCTTATCGGACTCCAGGTTGATAACGCCGAGGACTCGGCCGAACGAATCCAAAAGCGGCACAGCCAGCTCGCTTACCACGTCGTCGAAGAAGGGCAGGTAATAAGGATCTTTGCTGACGTTGCCCGTACGGTAGGGTTTACCGCTGGCGGCCACGTATGCGGTAATTCCGCGACCCTCCTGCTGCCCGATGCGCAGTCTGCGCTTGCGGTTTTCCTCTGTCCACCCCTCGCCTTCTGTGAATTCTATGACTAGCTCTCCTGTTTCGTGGTCGACGAGAGCGAGGAAGCCGCGGGTTGCCCCAAGGGAAGTGGTGGCGTGTTTCAGGAGAGCGGCGAGTGTTTGGCGTCCCCCTTGGGACATATCTGCGGCCACATCATGGGGGGTGGTTGGAGGAGTTTTTGGCTTTTCAGACATTACGGGAACACCCCACGCAAGAAAGGGATCTCGCCAGGTTCCGGCGCCGAGGTCATTATACCACCTGCGGAAGTTTAAAAGAAGTGGAGGCGGTGCTTTGGGTCCCCTTTCCTTGGTGTTTGCACCGCCTTCCAACCCTTTTCCCTGAGGTTGCCCTCATCCCCAGCTCTTCTCCCATCCAAGGGAGAAGGAAGCGCACGCTTCCCCATCGCCCGTGTGAAGCTTACGGGAGATGGGTCAGGGGTGAGGGCGAGCATACACCACCCCCCTCATCCCCAACCCTTCTCCCACCCAGGGAAGAAGGGTGCATTCGCTTCCCCTCTCCTGAAGCTGGGAGAGGGGCCAGGGATGAAGGCAAGCAAGCCATCCACTTTCGAAAAGCATTGCTTTCTCTATTCTCATCCCAGGCCCATCTCTTGGCTTGCCCACAACAGGGATTTCCCGCAGAAACACCAAAACCATCCTGTTTTGTGCGCCCTCGTGCGAGAAGGCCTGCGCTCCACGGCGAATAAATTGAAAGTGAAAAGTTGACCCGTGAAAACCGCTATTGGAGGTTGGTCGCATGATTATCCCGCTGAGCGGAAGCGATTGGAAAATTTTGGGGTTGGTTCCAACAGAATGGGTGTGGAGGGGAATCGGTCAGCCCAATGTTGATTTAGACAACCTCAATCCACCGGCAGGCGATTGGATTCCGGCAACCGTTCCCGGAGACGTGCAAAGCGACCTGCTCGATGCAGGCCTAATTCCGGATCCAGACCGGGACTTCAACAGCCGCGCATGCGAGTGGACAAGCCAAAGGGACTGGATTTACCGCAAAGAGTTCTACGTAGAGCCCCAGCACTCGGGTAAGCGCTTTTACCTCAGGTTTGAAGGCGTGGATTTTTCATGCCACGTGTTCCTAAACGGGCGCAAGCTTGGAGAACACTCCGGAACTTTCACCCCGTTCGAATTCGACGTTTCGGATGTCATCAACTGCGGCAGAAACAACACGCTTTTGGTGGTGGTTGAGCATGCTCCTTTCGAGCCCGACGTACAGGGGCAAATCGGTTGGACAAGCCGCATAAGGTTGTGGAAGCCGCGCTTTGCCTACCAGTGGGATTGGTGCACCAGACTGGTCCCCCTGGGCATATGGGACGACGTACTCCTCATCGTCAGCGAAGAGGCGCGCATAACGGATGTGTGGGTGCGCCCAGAGCTTTCCGGAAGCAACCCGAAAGCGCTTGACAAAGCCGATGTGCGCATAATTGTGGAGTTCAGCGCGGTTGCTCCCTTCCGCGGCTCCGTTATCGCCTCCATCGCCACCCCGGAAGGCGCAGAAACAGCCTCAACCGCTGTTCCGGTGATTCGCAGCGAAGCAGGAACTTCGCGAAGCATCTTGGACCTGCAAATCGAAAACCCCCGCCTTTGGTACCCCAACGGCAGTGGAGAGCAACCTTTGTACACGGCCCGCGCAGTGCTTACCACCGAAGACGGCCGCACACTGGACGAGCGCACAGTCCGGTTCGGCATACGCCAAGTGAGAGCCGTGCCGAACGACGGCGCTCCTCCCGGTGCGCTGCCGTATGTTCTGGAAGTAAACGGGGTTAAAACCTTTATCAAGGGCTGGAACTGGGTTCCGATTAAGCAGTTGTACGGCCGCCCACACGAGCGCGAGTACCGCCGTGCCATCGAAATGGCGAAGCGTGCCAACTGCAACCTGCTCCGTGTATGGGGCGGCGGCCTCCTGGAGCGCGAGCTGTTCTACAACCTGTGCGACGAAGCCGGCATAATGGTGTGGCAGGAGTTCCCCCAATCTTCATCCGGCATCGACAACGAGCCTTCCACAGATTCGGATTATTTGGCTTACGTACGCCTGCAGGCGGAGCAAATGGTGGTGCGGCGGCGCAACCATCCGTCCTTGGTAATATGGTGCGGCGGGAACGAGCTCTTCACCCGGGATTTCAAACCGCTGGGCATGAATCACCCGAACATCGCCGCTTTGCGCAGAACGGTGCAGGCGCTGGACCCAGATAGAATTTTCCTCCCAACTTCGCCATCAGGACCGGTATTCGGCGCTTCACCCGAGCATAAAGGCAGAATGCACGACGTGCACGGCAACTGGACTTACCTGGGAGACCCTGAGCACTACCGCTTCTTCAACGAAATCGACCCACTGCTTCATTCGGAGTTTGGAGTGGAGGGAGCGGCAAATCTGGATACTTTGAAGAGAGCGTTGTCCGACAAATACCTGTGGCCGCCGGACCGCACGAATCCCGCTTGGGTGCACCACGGCTCTTGGTGGATAAACCGAGAGCGTGTGGAAGCGCTTTTCGGCCGAATAAACAGCATAGAGGATTTTGTTAAAGCAAGCCAGTGGCTCCAAGCGGAGGGCCTGCGGTATGCAGTGGAGGCAACCCGACGGCGGAAGTTCCGCACGGCAGGAGCTATCCCCTGGCAGTTCAACGAGCCCTGGCCCAACGCAAGCTGCACAAATGTGCTCGACTGCTACGGTCGGCCGAAGCCGGCTTACTGGACGGTGCGCACCGCCTATGCTCCATACCTGGTAAGCGCCGAGTATGACCGCATTCGCTGGGAGCCAGGAAGCCAATTCTGCGCCGCTTTGTGGTTGAATGCATCCCGCGCGCTGCCTCCCGACTGCAGATTGGCCTGGATGTGGTACGATGCAATCTCCGGAAAGCTTCTGGCGAACGAAGAGATTCCGGTGGTGGATGTACAACCACCCTGTGCACTCCGTCTGCACGAACTGCGCATTGCGCTTCCGCCAGAGCCTTCGCTCTTTGCGCTGGTGCTCTGCCTGCGGTCGCGCGGTGAGCGGCTTGCGTTTAGCGAATACATCTTCTCAACGCATAAAGAAGCTCCGTTCAGCCCCATGCTGTATGCGGCCAAAACCCGCTACAACCTGGTGACAGAAGAAAACAGCCTGCTCATTGAGCCGGCGGAAGAAGCCCCACTATTCGGCGTACGGGTAGATGCGGTTGAAGATTACCCGGAGCTGTTCATTGAAAACGGCTACAGGATGTTCCTGCCGCCGGGGGAGGCTTTCCGCACAGCATACACCGGCTGCGGAAGGGTGCGCATCTCCGCGTGGAACGCCGAACCGATGGAGATGGAGCTTCGCGGCCGCTGATAAGACGGGAGGTCATTCCGCGCTTCCTGCAGACCCAATACCGAACAGTTCGGCGGCGTTATCTCGGAGCAGTTTCTTCATGATTGCCCGCGCATGCTCCTCCGTAAAGTAGCCCTCTTCCACCTTTGCGGCCAGGGTGTAAGCGATGTTCTCGCGGGCAATCATCGAGTGCGCATAGGCACCCTCCACAAAAAGATAGTCGCCGCCGAACCCCATTATCTTGTTTATGGGCACGGTTTCTATCCACTCGTCCAGCATCCTTCGCGATGCGGCAGGAGATATGATGTGCATCCAGCACATATCGATGTACACATTGGGGAAGTTCTTCGCAAGTGTGCCGAGCTCACCGCAGTACGGATAGGCGCCGTGGAACAGGTCGAACCGCGTTCTGGGATAGTCGAAGAAAAGCGGGACCAAGCCGGTTGGGTTGGAGTTTGTGATGATGTTGCCGTTCCCCTCCTGAAGACCAGTGTGAATCTGGAAGGGGACGCCGAGCTCTCCAGCCGCCTGGGCTATGCGGTGCATCATGAAGTCCTGCAGGGGCTTTTCCCAGCGCCATTCCCTGCCGCTTGACCGCATGGCCTCCTCGAAACTGCGTTCCGCATCCGATTTGCTCACACGCTCGTAGTTAAGCGTGCGGGCATAAGCCAAACCAGACTTAACGGCCACCATGCCGCTATCCTTCGCCTTAGACATTGCCTTGTGCAGTGCTTCCACAAAATCGTCCAGCGAATGCACGGATACGCCGGTTTCCTTCTCTATTTCGAAAATGGTGTTGCGTGACCCAGGAATGATGAAGTGATCGAAGCGGATGGCCGGTACGAAGAACCGCTTGTCAACGCCGGTTGTGCCCACATCGGCTATGGAAACCTGAATGCGGGCCTGCTTTTTAAGAACCCACTCATACAGGCCGGGTTTGTTGGCCTCAGCAACGCGCTCGGAAAGGGTTTGGTAGGTGCGTTCGTTTATGTCATCCACGCCGTAAAGGTCGCGGGCCGCGATGAGAAGCGCTTTGGCGTAAGCGGTTGTGCGTGCGTTCTGCCAATGTGGAGCAAAAAGCTTCCACCGCTCCTCAAGGGGGCGGTTTGCGTCTCTGATGACCTCCAAATCTTTGGGTGGCAGTCCGGCAGACACAAGGTCGCAGGATGCGTAGTGGCTGAACCAGTGGAAAAAGTCAACCTTTTGGGAAACGCGTGCGTCTTCGTTGCACAAGTGCTCGTGGGTATCAATCAGGAAAGTTTGACGGGCCTCACGTAGCAAACGCCGGAAAAGCGGAGCCGGCTTGGTGCCCTTGCTTCTCGGCTGAGACCGGGGCGCCGCTGTGGCAACACCAACTGCTCCGGTCAGAAAAAGGTCTCTTCGGGTCATAGCAACCTCCTTTTGCATCCCATCAGAGCTTTTCAAAGTTCTGAAAGCACCACTTGAAACTCTTTTCTTGGTCAGCAGCCTCCATTCCTAGCCTTTATCCTGGCTTGCCCTCATCCCCAATCCTTCTCCCATCCAAGGGAGAAGGGAGCACGTGCTCCCCCTCGCCCGTGCGAAGCTACGGGAGAGGGGTCAAGGGTGAGGGAAACCAACAGCGCGGGAGAGGGACCAGGGGTGAGAACAACTCTATCACCGTAGGGAGAAGGGAGTTAGCTCCCCTCGCCTGCGTAAAGCGCGGGTGAAGGTGAGCCGCAAAGCTCCTTGCCCAAGTTCTTTGTGGTGGGCTTACTGCTTCAAACCGGTGAGCGTTATTCCCTGTATGAAGTGCCTCTGCGTAAAGAAGAACACCAAAAGCACCGGAAGCATAACCATGGTGGCCGCCGCCATCAGCATGCCGTACTCGCTGCTGTGCGCGCTTTGGAACAAGCGCAGAGCATACGCCAGCGTCATCTTCTCCGGCGATGAAATGTATATCAGCGGACCCATAAAGTTGTTCCACGATCCCAAAAACGCCATTATCGTGAGGGCGGCCAAAGCGGGCTTCACCAAAGGAAGCATTATGTTCCAGTATATGCGCAGGTAAGAACAGCCGTCGATTTTGGCGGCGTCCTCCAAATCCAGCGGAATGGTGAGGAAGAACTGGCGCAGCAAAAAGACGTTAAACGGCGCGGCGAAAAACGACCCAAACCAAAGCGGCCGCAGTGTATCCACCCAGCCGAGGTTCTTGTATATCAAAAACACCGGTATCAGCGTAACCGCCGCCGGCAGCATCATGGTGGAAAGCATTATCACAAACAGCACGTCGCGGCCGGGCCACCTCAGCCGCGCAAAGCTGAATGCCACCAGCGAGCTGGAAAGCAGCACCCCAATAATATTCAAAACCGTAACGAAAACTGTATTGAATAGATACACAGCTCCGTGGAGCGTCTCTTCTGGCAGAAAAGTCAGCGCGTCTGTGTAGTTGCGCCACACGGGGGCAAACCGCTTTACCTTCTCGATGCGGCTCTTTTCCGCTTTGAAGCGGCGGCCCGTTTCCAAATCCTGCACAAGCCAGCCGCCCGGAAGCTCCCGAATCTGGGCAACAAGCCTGCCGGTGTCTATCATCCTTGCAAGACCGTACTCCCCGCCATCCAGCTTCACCTTAACCTGCTGTCTCGGAATCCACACCGGAGGGTATTTGAACATATCCTCGTCTTCTTTAAGAGATGTTGTTATAAGCCAAACAAACGGCATGATGAAGATGATCGAGCCTGTAACAAGCACAAGGTGAAGCGCGGTTTGCCTGGAATCTTCCTTGCGCTGTTTACTGCGCCTCCAGGTCATCTTGGGGTTTACAAACAGCCGCCTGTACACCAGCGACCCCGCCGAGCTCAGCACGCCGGCCAGCAAAATCCTAAGGCTTAAGTGCGCCGGAACCGCGGCGCCAATCACCGCAAGAGCCGGCATCGCCAAAAGGGCCACATTCGAAGCCAACCCGTTGGCCTTCCGCATGCGCAATGCATCGGCCACGTCGGTTATCCACAGCCACAGCGCTATGTAAGCTCCCAGAACCCCGAATATCCAGATAAACGGAAGTATATCAGCCATCTCACTTCCCCCTTTCGGCCTCGTAGTACACCCACAGAGAGCCCATCTTCAGTTGGATGAGGGAAAGGGTTAGAATGATGGCAAACAACAGCCAGGCCAACGCCGATGCAAACCCCATCTTGAAGTACTGGAATCCGTTTTGAAACAGCAACACCACCGGCACCAATGTGGAATCGGCCGGACCGCCAGCAGGCTGGCCGGTCATTATGTACACAGTGTCAAACGTTTGCAGAACCCCTATGGTTCCCATTATGAGGTTGAAGAAGATGTAAGGAGATATCATGGGAAGCGTAACGTTGCGGAACTTGGCCCACCAACCGGCGCCGTCCAGCTCCGCGGCTTCGTAAAGCTGCTGCGGCACGCCCTGCAAACCAGCCAGCCAAAGTATCATGCCTCCGCCGGCGCCCCAAAGGCTTAGAAGAATCAGTGCCGGCTTGGACCAAACCTCCGACGCCAGCCAAGTTGGCGCCGGCCAACCAAACCACTGGCCCAGCGTGGCTTTCCAAGCCGCGTTAACAAGGCCGTAGTCCGGATTCAGCACCCATATCCAAAGGATGGCCCCGGCCACGATGGGCACAATCGATGGCACAAAATAAATGGTGCGGTACCAGGTCATGCCTTTCACTTTGGTGTTCAGCAGAAGCGCGATTGAAAGGCTGGTTGCCATGGTAAGCGGAATGCCCACAACGGCAAGGAAAGCCGCGTTGCGCAAAGAATGCCAGAACACCGGCCAATCGTCCTGTGGAGACAGCAACCACTTGTAGTTCTGCCAGCCCACAAACCTCGGAGGGTGCAGCACGTCGTAATCGCAGAAGGAAAGGATGGCGGAGGCCACAATCGGCCCCAAAGTGAAGAACAGAAAGCCGGCTATCCACGGCATCGCGAACAGGTAACCGGCGCGCACCTCACTGCGCATAAGGCGGCTTACTCGCCCCGACCTCCTGGCAAGCATCCAAACCGCAAGAACCAAGCCTATAAACGAAGCCGCAAGTATGGCTATTGGATACCGCCAATCCAAAAGAGGGAACTTTGTTCGGTTGAAAACCTTATCCAGCTCTTTCTGGACCACCCGCTGGCCGGCGGCAAGGGCCTGCTCTGGCGTGGCTTTGTGCCTGGTGGCGAGTTCAAAAGCGCGAACGTGCTCATCCCAAAGGCGCTGGCCAACAAAGGTAACCGGCCGGAAGCGAGAGTACGGCATAAGGTCCACAAAGGTTTGGAGGGCGCGGCGCAGGCGCGGGTCGCGTGGGGCAAACCTCTCCATAACGGCTTTGACCACGCGTTTGTTCGCAGATATGCCCGGAACAAACGGCCTCCCTTTGCTAAGGTTGTATTTGCGCTGAACATCGGCCGCCAAAAGCGCCGCCTCCACACTGTTCATCCACTTTATGAACTCCCAGGCTTCCTTCGGGTGCTTGGCACCAACCGGAATGGCGAAAGAAAACCCGCCGGACCACGTGATGAACCTCGGTTGCCCGCGAAACGGCGGCTCTCCGCGCAGTCTGGCGGCGGGAACAGGGGCCGGCGCCACCCCGAAATCCAAATCCGGGGCGTAGCGGGCGATGTTGTTCAGCACCCAGTTCCCGTCGATCTTCATGGCAACTTTGCCGATGAAGAACGGGTCCAGTTCGGCGCCCTGAAAGCCGCTTTGGAAAGCGTTCACCTTCTCCACACCGCCCAAGGCGTCGTAAACCTTAACCATGTAGCGCAGGGCTTCGGCGGTGCGGGGGTTGCAAAGCGTACAGCGCCTTCCATCCGGAGACATGAACTCGCCGCCGTTCTGCCAAGAATACAGATAAAGCCACGAGTTCCCGTAGTTTGGAATGAAGCCGATGCGCTGGAAGGACCCATCCGGATTTTTGCGGGTGAGGCGGAGGGCGTATTGCAAAAGCTCATCCCAGGTGCGCGGCGGCCGGTCGGGATCAAGACCAGCCTCGCGGAACAGTGCGCGGTTGTAGTACAAAGCGCGGTCGTCGGTGCCGTACGGAATGGCGTAAACCTTTCCTTGATACTCGGCCTCGGCCCAGCAGGCGGGGAAGTAATCTTCCTTTCGGATGGGGCCCGGGTCCTTCTTTAAAAAGTCATCCAGCGGCATAAACGCCCCGCGCGATGCCCAGTCGCCAATGGTAAACCTGTCTTGGTGTATAACATCCGGCGGAACCTCAGCGGCGATGGATGTCATCAGCTTCTGGGGGTCCATGCCGCCGGCGCCCATGGAAAGCATGGTGACCTTGATATTGGGGTGCCTGCGCTCGAACTCGCGCACCACTGCATCCTGGCCCTTGGATTCCTCGGAGCTTTGCAGGCCCCACACCATAAGCCGAATCCGAGCATGCGACGGCAGTGCGCTTAAAACCAAAAGCAGAAAACCAAAAAGAAGCAGAAAACCCTTTTTCCCCATTGCGCCAGATATGCGAAAAACAACTTCCGCCATTTTATGCCAAACAACCCAAAGCTCAGTCTGGCGGCAAATCCTCTTGGTGCGCAGATGCGCCGGCTTCCTCCGGAACCCTAGGGGCAACTGCGCCGTGGTTTTCTTCGGAAGCAGATTCGGCCTGCGGTCTCCGCCGCCTTCGCCTGCGCCGTTCCCTTTCCTCATCCGGAGGTTCCACCATACGCACCAGGCTGATGCTTCCCAAATAAAGCAGTGCCATGGGTGCAGACAGCACAAGCATGGTGAACGGGTCATTGGAAGGAGTAAGTATGGCGGCGATGAGCATGATGATTACCACGGCCTGGCGCCAATATCTGGCTAATGTGGATGCTCTCACCAAGCCTATCTGTCCCAAAAGCATCAGAACCACCGGAAGCTCAAACGCCACCCCAAAACCGAGGCACATCTTAACCATAAACAGCAGGTAATCGGACATGCGCTGTACCAGCTCCACCTGCTGGGGAATGTACCCGGCAAACCAGCGCAGACCCGCCGGCAGAACCACGTATGCCATCCCAACTCCCAAGCAGAAGAGCAAAATCGCCAGCGGCATAACCACGCGGACCGGCTTGCGCTCTTGCGGGGTAAGAGCCGGCACAATAAACCCCCAAAGCTCTGCCAGTATGGGCGGAGACGCTAACACCAACCCCGATATTAAGCACACCTGCAGCCTAACGAAGAAAGCCTCGGTTATGGTCATAAAGACCAGCTTGTAGCCCTTCTCCTCCAATATGGGCCGGATAGGAGCGGTGAGCACGGTGTAAATGGGGTTGTAGAAGAACCAGCACAGCACTGCGCCAACAGCCAGATAGAGGATAGCCCGTATCAACCTGGTTCGGAGCTCTTCCAAATGCTCAAAAAGCTCCATCTCCAGGTCATAGGGCTCATTGGGCGGCAGGCGCGGCACCACACGCCATATAATCACCAGCCAGGCGATAACTATGCCGCCCATGAACAACCCGAAGGTTCCAGTCGGGGTGCTCCACAACTGCGCCAGCGCTTTACCTATAGCACCAATGAATTCCAACACTAGAGTTGCCCTAAACCCAAGCAGAGGCGGCGGGCGCACCTAAAGGCGCTGCTTCTGCACCGCCTCTGGAAACTGCCAAAATCAGATCAACCAACCAAAGAAACGTAAACCTCCATCTGGGTGCGGGTGGTTTCTGTGCCGCTTGTTCCAGAAGCGGAAGTTCCGGTGTAACCCCCGGTGTAACCTGATGGAGGATATCCAGGTGGGCCGCCGTAGGGCCGTCCGGACATATACCTGCTGTAAGCGGTGTAAGGGTTGTAGGCAGGCCCCGTGGGACCAGAAGTCGGCGCCGTGGCGGTGGCAGTGGCGGCCAAGCTGGCACCCGAAGCTCCGCTCAGGTCCACGGAAAACTTATCCTCAACCCGCACAACGCGGCCGCGCTTGAAATCGAAATACGTGGTGCGCTTTCCGGTGATTGGGAACAGCGTTGGGGTAACAGCGCCCGGAATCATGTATATAGCGGTGCCGTCGTATTCCGTCTCGATCTTTGCAGTTTCGAAGCCGTTCTGCCACTCAAACCCTTTCAATGTGTGGATAACCTTGTTCTTTGCAAGCGCCAATGTCCAAGCGCCCTGCAGATTTGCAGCCTCGGAGGCGGTTGGCATATCCAGAACGTCCACACCCTGGTAGAAGAGCGGCACCTTTATACCGCTCTGCCACGAAGAGCCCGGCCTAATCGGCTCTTTCGGCACGCGCAGGAACTGAAGCGCGGCTTGCTCTTTCGTGCGCTCCATACGCTTGCCCGGAAAGATCGAGCCGTCTCTCGCCACCGTCATCACCAAACTGCGGCCGGCTTTGTAGAACTGAACGGTTTGGTTGGCCTCGGTTTGGCGGCTGGTCCTTTCAATCTTCTCGCGGATAAGCGCCGCACCGTTGGGCAGCACGTCATCGCAGGTGCGCTTCACTATCAGATGATTGCTGAACAGCTCAACATCGGCGCTTCGTGCTATCGTGCGGTGGCTGTAAAGGCGCTGTTCCTCGGGCCGGAAGCGGTAAACCAAGCGCACCATCGACGGAGGATTATCCAGCTTGTTTTTAACGGTTACGTACAAACTGTCGGTATTGCCAACCTGCTTGCCCTTTTCATCAACAACCATAACGCGGATTTCGTGCCTGCCGTCCGGCACAGGTTCATCTCCGGGTGCAGAGCCCTTGGTGTCCCACACGTAGGTTACGCGCGGAGCTTTCATTGGGCGGGCCACCGCGGCGCGGAACTTGCCGTCTATGTGCACCACCATATAAGCGTTTGCCGGCACAGCACCGGAATCTATCTCGATCTTCACCCGCTCACGGACTATGGAGTCCGGCGCCGGGTTAAGAATGCGCACAGGGCGAAGGGCGGCCGCAGAAGCCGGCCACACCAATGCAAACTGCAGAAAAACCGCCGTCGCCCATACACACATGCGATACAGATAGAACATACGACTCCATTCCTCCCCTATTGCGAGCTGCACAGAAGCGGTATTGAGTTCGGGCTCTGCCTTAATCTTAATCCCCAACCAATGCCGCCACGTTCAGCTCCTCAAGAAGCTGTCCTGGGTCAATCCCATAGGCTTGCGCTACCCGCTCAACGGTTTCCGTGCCTGCACCAAAGCAGGCGCAGCACTCCATCCCATGCCGAATAAAAACTTCGACAAGGTGCGGATAGGCTCTTAAAACCTCGGCCACGGTCATCTTCCCAGTTATGGTGTACCGAGAATCACCGCTCAAGTCCGCAATCCTCCAGTTGAAAGCCGGAGCAATAGGCAAATCGGTTCTAAAAAACCCACATCCGCAGTAAAAATGCGTAAAGCGTTACCGTAAAGAAGTACCCGGCAACAACCTGCATCCATCCCATGTTCCACAGCCGCACAAACAGCGGAGTGGAAGAGCCGTTTAGAACCTCCTCTCTATACTTCGCCAACAACTGCCTTCCTGCCTCCACCCCTTTCTCAATATATTTGGGTGCGGCAGGCCGCGTGGTGATATACTGCTGAAAGTAGCGCCCCAAAAACCGCCAGGTGAGAACGCTCACCAAAAGCGCCACATAGCGGTCAACCCACTCCAAAGCCGAGAAGATAAGAAGAATCATCACAAGGTTTGTGCCGCAGCGGGGATGCGCCCTTGGCATCTGGCTCACCACTTCCGGAACCAGCACCTCGCCGGCTTCGATGGCGGCCACGGTTTGGTGTTCAGCGGCATGGTAAGCCGAAAGCGGCGACACACGCACCATAACCAGCATCAAAACAAAGGGCATTATCTCCCTGCTTGCGTACAGAAGAGAACCGGGAATGGAAACAGCGCTGTCCAAATAGTTAAGCCCAACCGCAACCGCGTAGTCCGAAATAAGATAAAACAGCGCCAGCGCAACCCCCGTGAGAAACAAACCAAGGTCGCCGGCGCCGGCTCTTACGGTGCCCGTGGTTAGGTACACCCCAAGCGGGGTTGCCATTCCCGCAATCCTGTTCGGGCGCACCGATGCGGTTGCAACCGAGAGCAGCTCGGCATGCGTTACAACCCCGCGGTAAAAGCCGCCCTCTGCGGCAACCACCAGCGCCCCGCTTTTGGATAAAGCGGCGGCATCCAAAGCCTCTTCCAGCGCCGCCGCGGGGGAAACGCAGGTATAAACCTGCGAGATTAGGCTGGAAACCGGCTGGGCAAGCTCTGCATCGGAGGCGGAGCGCACCGCGGCGTGCAGTTCGTCTAGATGAACCACTCCCACAACGCGGCCGCCAACCACAACCGGAAGCAGTTGCAAACCGTTCAGCTTCATAAGCTCCACGGCTCTGGAAAGCGTGTCTTCCGGCCGCAGTGGCTTCACGTGCCTGACAATGCGGCCAACATCCAGCCGTTCGCTAATTGTTTCTTTTCGTTGCACTTCCATAGGATTTATGTTATCATTTTGGGCGGCGTGTTTCATCCGCATTGTTCGGCACGGAAGGAGGTGACTGAATGTCCAAAGTTTGCACCATCTGCGGCAAGGGTCCTATGGCCGGTCAGAATATTCGGCATAAGCACTCCAAAGGATGGGCTCTCAGGGCCCCCCGCACAAAACGACGGTTTATGCCCAACCTACAGCCTGTAAAAACCGAACTGAACGGCGAGATAACCCGAATATACGTGTGCACCAAGTGCCTCAAGGCCGGGAAGGTTGTCCGCGCCGCTTAGTTATTATACATTTATCCCTCACACCTGCGCAAACGGCGGCTTATCCGCAGCGCGCACTGCAAATTGAAAGGTTTCGACCGAATTGGGGATGGGGAGTATCCTTTCAGCATTATAACTCTGAAGCTATGCTTCTGGAAGGGAGACTCCTAAAAATTCAGGGCTTTTCAAAAAATGGTAACTTGTCTGCCCTCACCCCTGGCCCCTCTCCCAGCTTCAGGAGAGGGGAAGCGTGCGCTCCCTTCTCCCCGCGGTGGGAGAAGGGTTGGGGATGAGGGCAAGCCAACCGAAAAGAACCGCCATCCGCAGTTGAAACATAGCAACCTGGATTCGCGGTGGGGCTTTCTCTTCTTTCAAGGAAGCTGAAGCCCCCGCCGCGAATCGTGTTTTTGGGAAGCAAACCCCGCGCATCAGAGCCGAAAGCGCGGAAGACCGGTCCCCCGCAACCCAATTCCAAAAAGTGCCAAGGGTAAGTGTAATCCTCCCTGCCTACAACGCGCGTTTGTGGATATACGGCGCCGTCTCTTCAATCCTGCGGCAGACGTACCGCGACTGGGAGCTCATCGTCTGCGACGACGGCTCCACCGATGATACCGCCGACAAAGTCGAGCGTTTGTGCGCCGCCGACCGCCGCCTGAAGCTCATCCGCACCTCCCATGCCGGCATCGTAAGCGCACTGAACGCCGCCGTCAGCTCTTCCTCCGGCGAGCTTCTGGCCCGAATGGACGCCGATGACCTGTGCCACCCGCTCCGCCTCCAACTCCAGGTTGAACTTTTGGATAACCATCCCGACGTTTGGCTTGCAAGCTGTTTGGTTCGGTGCTTCCCCCGCAGGACTCTCCCAGAAGGCATGGAAAGATACGAACAGTGGCTCAACTCTTTGATACTGCACGAGGATATAGAAAGGGACTTCTTTGTGGAATCGCCCTTTGCGCATCCATCGGTGATGATGCGCCGCGCCGCCTTTGAGGCCGTCGGCGGATACCAGAACGTGCCCTGGCCGGAAGACTACGACCTTTGGATGCGAATGCGCCTGCACGGAGCGCGCTTTGCCAAGGTGCCGCAGATCCTCTTCTACTGGAGGGACCACCGACAGCGCCTCACCCGCACCCAGGAAAGATACTCCATGCGGGCATTCCGGGCTTTGAAAACACATTACCTGCGCAAGGACTTCCTCAAAGATGTGGACGCTCTGCAGATATGGAGCGCCGGCTACAGCGGCCGCAATTGGGCGCGCCACCTACAGCAGTCCGGCTTCACTGTGCTGAGGTTTATAGATATAGACCCGGGGAAAATAGGAACAGAAGTGTGCGGCGCTCCGGTGGTTGCCCCCGAAGAGCTGGCCCAATACCGCGGAGATCCTCTGCTGGTGTGCATAGGGGTTAGGGGCGTGCGCGCTCAGATACGCGCGTTCCTCTCCTCCATAGGCTGGACTGAGGGAAAAGATTACGTCTGCGTGGCGTAGCAAAGCGGCGAAGCGCATCACTTTGGAAAATACTGGCGGATGAAAATCTGGAGGTTCAGGTGAGCACTGAACAAAAAAGCGCACATAACTGGCGGGTTCTATCTTCGGAAAGCTACTCGATAGGCCCTTACACCATAAAGATGGACCGCGTGGTCTCCCCAGACGGCTGTCGCGAAATCAACTGGGTTTACCACGCTGGCAAGCATGCGGTGGCAACGTTGGCTTTGAGGGATGACGGCTCGGCACTGCTTGTGCGCGAGTACCGCCACCCGCTAGGCGGATTTGTGCTGAACATCCCGGCCGGTGGAGCAGGCCACGCCCGCTCGGAAGAAGAACTGCTTCAGCATGCGGCGCGCGAACTTGCCGAGGAAGCCGGTGTGGAAGCCGCTTTTTGGCAGAAGATAGGAGCTTATCATCCTCTTCCGGGCTTTTCATCCCTAACCATGCATCTGTATCTCGCTACAGGGCTTCGTCCCGTCCAGGAGAAGGGCGAGGGCGATGAATGGAAAGAGGTTGAGGAAGTCGTTTCGGTGCCTTTGGATGAGCTTTATAGGGATGTGGTCTCGGGCAAATACCCAGATTCTCCCACGATGACGGCGGTCCTTTGGGCCGCGGCGGCCGGAATGATTCCACTCCCGCCGCAACCGCGAGACGCAAACACCAAACCACCTGCGGAGGTGCAGAAATGAAAAGGCTGATGCTTCTGCTTGCCCTGTGCCTTTCGGCGCAGGTGCCTGCTGTTGCCCAGCAACCGCAGGGCCTTTTGGACCTTGTGCCGACCAATTCCATCGGGGTGGTGCACATCAACATCGACCCCGAAAGCCCCCACATGGCTCTTCTGAAGGAGGGTGCCGATGCCCAAGCCCTCTCTGCAGAGGAGTTTCTGGGCGCTTTGAGCCAGTTGGCCCCGTTGATGGGCCTTTCAATCGACCTTCGAACGGAGCTTCTATCGAATTTGGGGCCGCGCATTGTTGTGGCCTTCCGCCAACCTGAGCAGGGAAGCAGCAGCCCCTCCATCCTGGGGATAGTGCAGACAAAGGATCCAAAGCAAGCGGCCGATGCCCTTCGAAAGATTCTGCTGTCGGTGGCCAGGAATGATTCGGAGGAGGCTGTTCCGTGCGGCAAAAGCCTGATGCACCTTTACAAAACCCGCGGCGGCAAACTGCATCTGGCTTACGCATCCATGCCGGAGCTCATCCTCGTTTCCAACAGCCAATCTATGATTGCCGACGTGCTGGAGGGCCGCACACTAAGCAAGGAGTCTCCCCTCATCAAAAGCCTGCTCTCTATGCCGGAAGGTATGGTTACCTTCTGCGTGAGCGCGCCAGCCGACCCGAACAAGCCCGAAGCCGGCGCACTGTCTATCCTGGGCGGCTCTATGTCGATTTTGCAAGACGGATTTCAAATGGACGCCGCCCTCTTGTTTGAAGGCGAAAAACCCCAAGGCATTCACGCGGCCCTGAACGCACTGCCGGATGTCCAAGGAGACGCCCTGAAAGCGATTCCATCCGGCGCACTGGCGGTTGTGGCTGTGGGCAGTTTGGGCGGCATCCTGGATGCGGCACGAGAGCTGAAAAACCTTCCAAAAATCGGTGCACAAATCTCATCGGCCGCAGAAACGTTCGGCCCGATAGCCGGCCTTCTGCGCAACGATGCGGCCTTCGCCCTGCGCGGACTGCTGCCCAAGCCGAGTTGGGTTTTGGTGATGGCTGGCAAGGATGAAACCACTCTTCAACAGCAAGCCTCCCAGCTTGCCGACCTGATCGGCTCGATGCCCGGAACAAAGGTTGAAGAAGTGCGCTCCGAGACCGGCACCATTCGGATTCTGCTCCCAACCGACGGAAAGGAACAGCCGAAAGCCGTGATGGCCATGTCGGGGCGGTACGCGCTGATAGCTGCCGACCGCCAATCGGCAGAAGAAAGCCTGCTTGCGGCTTCCAGCCAAACCGCATCTCTTGAATCGGCCCAGGCTTTCTCCGCGGTTAGGTCCCGCCTTTTGGAAAAGCCAAAGCTCTTGGCCTATGTAAACCTGAAACCCATTGCAGGCGCCGGAAGCATACTTTCCTCAGCGTTCACCCTTGGGAACCCGGCGGCCGCTTCGAGAATTCGCCAGGCTCTGAGCTCCATACAGGGTGCGGGCTTCAGCGTTGGCGCCGATGAGAAGGCCGTGAAGATGAGAATGTTCATAGGAATCCCACCCGGAACGCTTAAGAGCTTCGGCGGAATGGGGACCGCCGCGGTCCTGGGCGCCGGAGTTGCGCTTCCGGTGCTGACCAAAGCCCGCGAAAGGGCGCACGAAGCAACCTGCATGAGCAATATGAGGCAGCTTGCCTTGGCAATGATGCAGTATGCCCAGGATTGGGACGAAAAACTGCCCCCAGCAAACCGATGGAGGGATGCCATCAAGGCGTACGTAAAAAACGATGGGGTGTTCCGCTGCCCATCCGACCCAGACAAGACACACCCGTGCAGTTACGCCATGAATCGAAGGCTCTCCGGACAGCCGCTAAGCCGCTTCAAAAACCCGGAATCGATAGTGCTTCTCTTCGAATCCACTGACACAACAGAAAACCCAAACTCCTTTGGCGAGGGCCTTGTCCTAAGGCACAACGGCAAAGTATGCTTCGCCTTTCTGGACGGCCACGTAGAGCTTAAGGAACCACCCATAGATTTGGGGCCGGTACCAAAACCGGCGGAGCCACCGAAAACCAAACCACCCGCCGCGATTCAGAAGCCAAAGCCCAAGCCCTCAGCGCCTCCGAAGCCGGCCAGGCCTCCTGCCAAGCCCGGAACCAAAAGATAGCGCCCCTTTCGGTATCCGCACGGCCTCCCCTTGCCCCCGGTTGTGGAACAGAAGACGCTTTCTGCTCCTCAGCCGGGGGCGTAGTAACTCTTCGCGCGCTGAACGGTCTAATATGGAGGCAGGCCCTTTTCAGGCCGCCGGTGGGGATTTCCGCCTCCCTATCCTTAACGAAGTTTTGCCAGCACAAAAAACAAATCGAACCGGCAAATCCTTTTCGAAGAGCAAAACCGAACCTTTGAG
>Ga0078972_1000893_pt1 | contig 98159 bp, 92 predicted proteins | sample YelNatPaOPGAMG01_FD_67568 | JGI IMG/M metagenome (GOLD analysis project Ga0078972, IMG submission 67568) | Hot spring thermophilic microbial communities from Obsidian Pool, Yellowstone National Park, USA - OP-RAMG-01 (SPADES assembly) (version 2) | ecosystem: Environmental > Aquatic > Thermal... | reverse complement strand
CGGGTCAGGGTCTCGTTGTCGACCGATACTGTCAGCTAGATCATTGTCAAGCCACCAACTTCCGGGGTCAGAGACACAAGGGGGATCCCCTGTAATCAGAAAGGATTCTGTTTCGTGCTGAATGATCTTGCGAGCGCTGTCATTGTTATCGTTGCTGTGTTGTTTGTCCTTTTGACAACTATTGCTTACCTGACCTATCTCGAACGCAAAATCCTCGGCTTCATGCAGGATCGCCTGGGTCCCATGGAAGTGGGGCCATGGGGACTTCTCCAGCCCCTTGCGGATGGTATCAAACTGGTCTCAAAAGAAGACATTATTCCGACAGCAGCCAATGTGGCAATTTTCAAGATCGCTCCGATCATATCCCTTGTTCCGGCGATCATTTCGTTTGCGGTCATTCCGTTCGGAAAGAATTCCTTCCATTTTCTCGGAATTACGACTCATCCTTATATAACGGACATCAATATTGGCATTCTTTATGTTTTGGCGCTTTCATCCATTGGCGCTTATGGACTTCTCCTGGGAGGATGGGCATCCAATAACAAGTATTCCCTGCTCGGTGCCCTGCGCTCGGCCGCGCAGGTTATCAGCTATGAGTTGAATGCAGGGATGGCGGTTATTGGTGTTCTCCTTCTTGCAGGTTCATTGTCCCTTGTCCGGATAGAATCTGCACAATCCGGGGGATTCTGGCACTGGTATATTTTCCCCCAGATTGTCGCTTTTGTCATTTACCTTATTTCAGGGATAGCCGAAACAAACAGAACCCCATTTGACCTCCCTGAGGCGGAATCCGAACTGGTGGCAGGTTTTATGACCGAATATACAGGGATGAGGTTTTCCCTTTTTTATCTGGCGGAATATGGGAATATGGTTATGGTATCATGCATAGCCACCATCCTTTTTCTGGGTGGCTGGAATTCGCCTCTCCCCTTTCTGGACTTTGTTCCTCCTTTCCTCTGGTTTATGCTCAAGGTTTACTTCTTCCTGTTTTTCTTTTTCTGGATCAGGGCCACCTTGCCCCGTTTGAGATATGATCAGCTGATGAAGTTTGGTTGGAAGGTAATGCTTCCACTCTCATTCGCCAACGTCATCGTGACGGCGATTGTTGTTTATATGATTCGGCGATAGCCCGCAGGATATCGGGGAGACTCCCATGACACTTAAATCTTTGATGAAAAGTATATTTTTTGTCGAAATAGCGCAAGGTCTCAAGCTGACGTTTACTCATTTTTTCAAGAAAAAAATCACTGTCCAGTATCCTCACGAGAAGCTGGAACTGGCGGACGGTTACAGGGGGTTTATTACCCAAAGGCGTTACGATAATGGTCAGGAGCGCTGTGTCGGCTGCGATCTCTGTGAGGCCATTTGCCCGGCAAAGGCGATTCGGGTTGTTGGTGACATTCATCCCGAGTTTCCGGACAGACGATATGCCAAAGAATATACACTGGATTTTACCCGTTGCATTTTTTGCGGTTTCTGCGTGGTTGCCTGTCCGGTGAACGCCTTGTCCATGACAAAAGAGTTTGCCCACTCTTCGTTTACGCGTGAAGGGCTGATTTATTCCAAGGACCAACTCCTTGCTTTAGGCGACAGGTGCGAATCGGAATCGATTTCCTACCTGAAAATCAGGAATATGTGGGGTGCCGAAGATTCAGGGAAAGACGAAGGCCGATATCATTTTCCCCCCATTTCAGCGACCCAATCCGGAGGGTAACGTCGACCATGCAAATGGCCATGTTTGCTTATTTCGGGGCGGCTATTCTATTGTCCGCCCTCTTTGTTGTGTATTTCCGCAATCCGATTTATTCAGCCATGGCTCTGTTGACCATGTTTATGCACATTGCGGGACTCTATGTCCTCCTTGAAGCGGAATTTCTGGCCGGTGTCCAGCTTTTGGTCTATGCTGGCGCTATTCTTGTTCTTTACCTGTTTGTTGTCATGCTCCTGAATGTCCAAAGTCGTGGCAGGTTTGTCCAAAAACAGACACCTGCAGTCATTGGTCTCGGTGTTCTTGCCGTCATCGAACTGGCCACCCTGATTTTTCACACCAGGTTTTATCCTGAACTTCCCGCCATCCCCCACCCTGGGGTTCCGACTCTTGGAAATACGGAGACAATCGGGATGGTTCTTTATACACAGTACCTCTTTCCATTTGAAATCGCCTCACTTGTTCTTCTGATCGCCCTTGTAGGCGCAATTGTCTTGGCTAAAGGCAAGTTAAAGTATCGCTAGCCTGAACGGACATAGACAGTTGCGAGCTTAATAGAGAATTGTTAAACGGAGACGCCGGAATGGTGCCATTGTCGTGGTATGTCGCTTTAAGTTCGACGCTTTTCCTGATCGGACTGGTCGGTGTCCTGATCAGACGCAATATTGTTATCGTCCTTCTTTGCATCGAAATCATGCTGAATGCAGTCAATATAAATTTCGTGGCATTCAGCAAGTATCAGCATGTGATAGACGGACAGATATTTGTGTTCTTTGTCATCACCGTTGCAGCTGCGGAGGTCGCGGTTGGCTTGGGTATTATCATCGCCCTTTTCCGCCTTCGGGAAACGATCAACATTGATGAGATCAACATTCTTAAACTCTAGTGTTTACTCTGTAGGGGAGTCTTGATGTTACCGTATCTTCTGATTCCGCTTCTCCCGCTTTCCGGATTCTTGATTGTTGGTTTACTCTGGCCCTATTTCCGCGGAAAAGGCCATTGGATCACCGTCCCTCTGGTCGCTTTGTCCTGTTTCCTTTCCATTCGGGCCTTTATGGATACCCTGAATGGTCCTCCCCTGCATTATGTCGTTTATAACTGGATTCACTCCGGCCATTTTTCAGCATCCATTTCGATCATGATCGACCACCTGACCGCCGCGATGCTCGTGATGGTGACGCTGGTGTCCACTCTCGTCCATCTGTATACCGTCGGTTATATGAAAGACGATTCCGGTTACGACCGATTTTTTTCCTATATTTCACTTTTTACGTTTTCCATGATCATGTTGCTGATCTCAGACAATCTTCTTGAATTATTTTTCTCATGGGAAGGCGTCGGTTTCTGTTCGTACATCCTCATCGTTCACTGGTATGAAAGAAGGCCTTCCTGGCTTGCCGCCAACAAGGCATTTATCATGAACAGAATCGGCGATTTCGGATTTCTCCTCGGAATTTTCCTGACCTACACAGTTTTTGGAACACTGGATTATTCCGGAATTTTTCAACAGATTCCGGCACACCTGAACGACCAGATTCTTCCTTTCAGCGCATTTCATAGCCAGACATCGGCCTCGGTCATTACCGTCATTGCCCTGCTCCTTTTTGTAGGGGCTGTCGGAAAATCGGCGCAAATCCCGCTACATCCCTGGCTCCCGGATGCCATGGAAGGTCCAACACCGATATCTGCACTGATCCATGCCGCAACGATGGTTACTGCCGGCATATTTATGATTGCCAGGCTTTCTCCCATCTACAATGCATCACACACAGCACTTCTTGTCGTTGGATGGACCGGGGCTGTTACGGCATTTGTTGCGGCGACCATTGCCCTGACCCAGCGCGATATCAAAAAGATCGTCGCTTATTCTACGATGAGCCAGCTTGGTTATATGGTGATGGCCTGTGGAGTGGGAGCTTATGGAGCGGGAATCTTTCACCTTCTGACTCACGGATTTTTCAAGGCGCTTCTTTTTCTTGCGGCCGGTTCGGTGATCCATTCGCTGGGGGGGGAACAGGATATCTTCCGAATGGGCGGCTTGTCCAAATACATGAAGCTGACATTTGTCACCATGTTGCTTGGTTCCCTTGCCCTTTCCGGCATTCCTCCCTTCGCCGGCTATTATTCCAAGGATCTCATTTTGACGGAAGCCTTCAAGGATGGCTCCCTTGGGCATGTTTTCTGGGCGATTGGAGTAACGACAGCAATTCTCACTGCATTTTATACTTTTCGTCTGATTTTCATGGTTTTTACTGGCAAGGAAAATTTTTCGCATGACGGACATCATGGTCATGCTCCCCACGAAAGCCCTTTGGTGATGACCATACCTCTGATGGTCCTGGCAGTCGGGGCGGTTTTTGCCGGATGGGCGGGGGAACATTACGATATCATCGGTTATTTGTCCCAGAGCATGACGGTGCCCCATTTTTCCGGAAGTCCGGCGATTCCAGATGATTCATTGAAGCTGATATCGGTCATTGCGGCTGTGGTTGGTATTGCAACGGCCTTTCTGTTTTATGGGCGTCCATCCAGCATTCCGCTTGCCCTTTCCCGCACTTTTCGACCGTTATTTGAGCTTTCTCAAAACAAGTGGTATTTCGATGAAATTTATGACGCGGTTTTTACCCGTCCGATGATTTTCCTGTCTTTTATATTGTGGAGAGAAGTGGACAAGGGCGTGATTGACATGGTTGTCAACGGTGTCGCTTCCTCCTGCCAGTCCATGGGAGCTTCGCTCCGCAGGTTTCAGACCGGACAGCTCCAGAATTATGCATTGGTCATGGCTCTGGGTCTGTTTGGCATGGTGAGTATTTTTCTTTTCATGAAATAAACAAGGCAGATTGAGAGCATCAGAGACCAGAGGAGTTCGATGACATTTTTATCCATACCGATCCTGACATTTTTGATCTTCTTTCCCATTGTATCAGCCTTGCTTCTGCTTCCGTTCAGGGCGATCCCGAATTCTGACCGGACCGTCAGGATCCTGGCCCTTGTCCTGACATGTGTTGAATTCCTGCTTTCCCTGGATCTGATCTTGGGAATGCACCATGGCTCCTACCAGATGCAGTTTACTGAAGACCACCTCTGGATCCCGTTTGCAAATATCCACTATTCCCTCGGTGTGGACGGTATCAGCATCGTCCTGATTGTAATGACAACCTTTCTTTTGCCAATGTGCGTCCTGACTTCATGGAAAGGCATTTCGACCAGGGTTGTTGAGTTCATGATGACGCTCCTGATCCTTGAGGGGATCATGGTCGCCGTTTTTTCGGCAACGGACTTTGTTCTTTTTTATGTGTTCTGGGAAGCCATGCTCATCCCGATGTACCTGATCATTGGTGTATGGGGTGGTCCCAACAGACTTTACGCAACCATCAAGTTTTTCCTTTATACCCTGGCCGGCTCGCTGCTTCTTCTGCTTGTCATCGTTTCGCTCTATTTCGTCGGGGGACACACCTTCAATATTGTTCAGCTGATGGGGCAACATTACTCCAGAACTTTTCAGGATTTTGCTTTTCTAGCCATGTTTGCCGCATTTGCTGTCAAGGTTCCCATGTTTCCTTTCCACACATGGTTGCCAGATGCCCACGTCGAGGCCCCTACGGCAGGTTCCGTCATCCTGGCTTCTGTCATGCTCAAAATGGGTGCCTACGGTTTTTTGCGTTTTTCCTTGCCGATGTTTCCTGATGCGTCCCATTTTTTTACCCCATTGATCTTCGGACTCTCACTCGCAGGGATTATCTGGGGTGCCATGATGGCGCTTGCCCAGGAAGACATGAAAAAACTGATCGCCTATTCGTCTGTCAGTCACATGGGTATCGTTACTCTGGGAATTTTTGTCTTCAATTATCAGGGGATCGAGGGGGCCATGATGGGTATGATCAATCATGGCGTGACGACGGGCGCTCTTTTCCTTTGCGTGGGAGTTTTGTACGACAGGACGCATTCGAGACAGTTAAGCGATTATGGAGGCATTGCCAAGGTCATGCCGGTTTTTTCAACAATGTTCATGATCTTTTCCATGTCCTCTCTTGGCCTTCCCGGGCTGAATTCCTTTGTGGGAGAGTTTCTTGTTCTTCTCGGGACTTTCAGAACTCATATGGCCCTTGCTACGCTTGCAACTACGGTGATTGTCTTGGCAGCCCTTTATATGCTTTACCTCCTGACGCGGGTTATCTGGGGAGTGTATGTTCAAAGAACTTGGTCCCTTCCCGACCTGAACCGCTATGAATGGGGAGCATTGCTTCCTTTGGTTCTTGTTGTTATCTGGATTGGAGTGGAGCCCAATCCCCTGTTGTCCTTTTTGCATGCGAGTGTTTCCCATTTGATCGGACAGGTTCAGGGAGCCGCCCCGCTGGCTTCCCTTCGGTGATGGCAGGAAAGCGTAATACGGAAAGGATGAGGAAAGAGGTATGAGTTTTTCGGCAGTCAACATTCTCGGAACCATGCCCGAGATCTATCTCACTTTTTTTGGTTGTATCCTGCTGATTCTTGAGACAATGGTTCCGAAGGAAAAAAGACCCTGGCTGGCCTACTTCACCATTATTGGACTGGTGTTTGCGATGGTGGCCTCTATCGGTCTTAACGGAAAGGGTCTTCCCCTATATAGCGGGCTGTATATCATCGATCCGTTTTCCAATTTCTTCAAAATCACGATATATGCTGCTGCCATTATTACGGTACTTCTCTCATTACCCTATCTCGAACAGGAAGACATTCACATAGGCGAATATTATGCCTTTTTACTGTTTTCTGTTGTGGGGATGATGGTCATGGTATCTGCCGGCGACCTGATCACCCTGTTTTTGGGGATCGAACTGATGTCGTTGTGTTTTTATGTCCTCGTGGGTCTGAAACGGGATTCCACCCGTTCTGTCGAGGCGGCCTTCAAGTACTTTCTGCTCGGGGCTTTTTCCGCAGCAATCCTCCTGTTCGGAATTTCCTTTCTCTATGGTGCTGCAGGAACGGAAACCATCAGCGGACTGGCCAATTTTATCAACAATCCCGGTGCCCTGAGGCCGATGGTCATTGTGGGCATGATTCTGACTCTTGTGGGATTTACCTTCAAGGTTTCAGCTGTTCCCTTCCACATGTGGACACCGGATGTTTATGAAGGGGCTCCGACTGTCGTGACGGGGTTCATGGCGGCGGCAGCCAAAATTGCGGCGTTCGGAGTGTTCTTGCGTGTTTTCTGGGTCGCCTTTTCCGGAAACAGGCACGACTGGGACCTTTTGATAATCCTGATTTCCATCCTTTCGATGGCAGTGGGCAATCTGGTTGCGATCCTCCAGACCAACCTGAAAAGAATGCTGGCCTACTCTTCCATTGGCCATGCGGGATATGCCCTGATGGGCCTCCTCCTTCCCAACAGGGAAAGTCTTTTTGCTCTCCTGTTTTATGTGTTTACCTATATGTTCATGACCCTGGGTGCTTTCGGTGTCATCCTCATGATGCGAAAAAAGGGGGTAGAAGGAGAAGATATCTCCGATTTTACGGGGTTGCACAAACGCCATCCCGTTGCCGCTTTCGTGATGCTGATATTTATGTTCTCCCTGGCAGGGATTCCTCCTTTTGGGGGTTTCCTCGCCAAATTCTATATCTTTTTTGCCGTCATTCATGCTGGTTACACTTGGCTTGCGATTGTGGGTGTCCTTTTTGCCGCTATCGGTGCATACTATTACATCAAGATCGTGATGGCGATGTATATGAAGGAACCGGAGGAAACGGTCGTTTTTCAGAGTACCCCTATGGGTCGTCTGGCGTTGTTTCTCACGGCCGGTACAACGCTCATCTTGGGTGTATATCCGGCGCCTTTTGTTGAGTACATCAAATCCTCCCTGGCACTTTTTGTTCCTTAAGGGGTATTGTGGTCACGGGTTTCCCGATGAGAGAGACGAAGGCCCTCACCTCCCGCCAGCGGGAGGTATTTGAATTTATTCTCAAATGGATGCGGGAGACCCGCCTTCCGCCGACTCTGTCCGAAGTGGCGCAGTTTCTTGGCGTTCCCTACCCCAAAAGCGCGTCAGCCCATCTGGATGCGCTGGAAAAGAAAGGATACATCCAGCGCTCACCGGGAAAAGCCCGAGGGATTCTTTTGACTCCGTTGGGTGAATCGTATCAGATGGACCGGCTGGTTGAGGATATACTGGAAATCCCTGTGGTCGGAAGAATACGGGCAGGGAGGCTCACCGGCTCCGAGCTTGTTCCGGATGGCTCCATGGCTGTTCCCCGATCCCTTTTTTCCGAAAAACCTGACTTCGTCCTGCAGGTCAGGGGAGACAGCATGACAGGTGCCGGCATCTTTGACGGTGACATGGCATTTATCAAAAAATCCCGGGAAGTCAGAAATGGCGACTTGATCGTGGCCCATATCCAGGGTGAGATGACGCTCAAGCAACTTATTATCGAAAAGCGGCGCCTGATTCTGCACGCAGCCAACCCCCAGTACTCGGACATCATCGTTCCTCCAGAAGACGAAGCCCAGCTTGTTCAGGGAAAACTGATCGGACTCTTTCGCGACAACATCCGTTCTGCCGTGGAGGCAAGGAGAGGATGAATCAATCCGGGAACCAGGAAGAGCCTCGTCCGGAAAAGCCGGCGGAGGAAGATCTTCCGGGTCAGGAAGAGGCTCCCCAGCGGGGTTATGTTCCAGGTATTTGCAACCTGGAGATGAAAGGGCGGATCATTCGTGCCGTCGGGGCTTTTGTCGGTTTTGTCGCAGTCATCATTTACAATGAAAACTGGCGTCTTCTCCTCGTTCACCCCGTTCCCTACTTTCTGGGGATGGTCCTGCTTTCTTCTCTGACAGCGATGACATTCTTGCAAAGTTTTCTGTCGTTTTGCGTGGTTGATGCATTCCTCGGACGCGTTTTGGTAGGAAAAGAACTGATCAAGGTGTCTGCTGAAGACCATCTGAAGGACCGCAGGCGTGCCTTCCTGATTGTCACTGCCTCGTTTGTGCTAGGCCTCTTTTTTTCAGCGCTCCTCCTGATCGAAGAGCTTGACCGGTCCATCCGTTGACGCGGCAATACCGTCCTTCTTTCCTCACATTCCCCATGTTATATGAGGGATTTGTCGACTGCCTGACAGATTCTTCCTGAGAAATGGCAATGAACAGGAAAAGGGGAGCCGATTTTTCATTCGTTACCTAACGGACAGAACAATCAGCTTGATCATTGGTTAACTGGTCCTTTGCGTTTCATGGATATTTTGAACCCTGGCGATTACCGATTTAGATAAGGCGGATTTTTTAATGTTCATCAACATTTATCGAATGGGTCCGGCCCATCAATCTTCCTTGAGGACACATTTCTGGGGGATGATCCTCTTGATGGGGATTTGGGCTGGAAGCGTCCGTCCGGCCTGGGCGGATTCCACACCTTCAGACAAACTGGTCATGGAAGGACTGGACACCCTTTGGGTTGTGGTTGCGGCGATCCTTGTCCTGTTCATGCAGGCAGGCTTTGCTTTTTTGGAAACGGGACTTTCCCGTGGCAAAAACGCCGGTCATATCGCAACCAAAAATCTGGTCATTCTCGGTGTCAGTGTTCTTGTCTTCTGGGCGATGGGTTTCGGAATCTCTTTTTCGGACGGGAACATGTTCATCGGCCTTCACGGATTTTTTGTCAATCCGTTCGGGCCCGCCGCGGACAAGATGTTTCCCTCCCTTTCATACTCCGACGCCACGATGGCGTCCAAGGTTCTGTTTGAAACGGCGTTTTGTGCGGTTTCCCTGGCAATTGTCTGGGGAGGAATGGCAGAACGCGTCAGGTTTCCCGTCTATATCCTGTTCGGAATAGTCTTTTCCGGTCTGATCTATCCCGTCGTCGGCCACTGGATTTGGGGAAATGGCTGGCTTTCCCGATTGGGGATGCAGGACTTCGCGGGGTCGACGGTCGTCCACCTGCAAGGGGCATTATCCGCTTTGGCAGGAACGCTCTTCTTGGGACCCAGGATGGGAAAATACCGGGAAAAAGGGGTGCCTCTTCCCATCCCGGGGCACAATATTCCTTTTGTGGTACTGGGAACCCTGATTCTCTGGCTCGGATGGTTTGGCTTCAATCCTGGCAGTACTCTGGGCGTCAATTTGCCTGTCCCCGGATACTTTGCCTATGTGGCGATGACGACAAACCTGGCTGCCGCTTCGGGAGTCCTGGCCGCCACGTTTGTTTCATGGTTGCTGCTGAAGGCACCTGATATGTCGATGATGGCCAACGGGGCCCTGGCCGCCCTGGTTGCCATCACCGCTTCCTGCGCCTTTGTGACTCCCCTGATGTCGGTGCTGATCGGGGCGGTTGCCGGTGCCATTGCTGTTGTCGGCGTGTTGTGGATTGACCGGAAAGGGATCGACGATCCGGTCGGAGCCGTTTCTGTCCACGGTATGGCAGGCGTCTGGGGAACCCTTTCCACGGGATTTTTCGCGTCGCCTGACCGGGTCAGGATCGTCGGAGTCGGTCGCCCCGGTCTGTTTTACGGAGGCGGGTGGCACCAGCTTGCTGTCCAGTCTCTGGGGATTCTGGCTGTGTCCGTCTATGTTTTTACGGCTTCCTGTCTCGTTTTTTACCTGATCAAGAAGGTTTCCGGCCTTCGCGTTACGCCTGCCCAGGAGTCTGCCGGTCTGGACTTTTCTGAACACAAAATGTGGGGGTATCCTGAAGTCCGGATTTCGGTGGGGGCTCCGCGTCCTTTGTCACCCGACTTGCCGGCGGACCCGGCTTCGGAGACCACCGCGGTATCGGAGACAACGGGGAGATGAAAAAAATGAAAATGATCGTTGCCGTTATCAAGCCCAGCCGTCTTGAGTTTGTCCGGGACGCTTTGCTGGATGAAGGTATCCTGGGTATGACCGTGAGCGACGTCCGTGGGTACGGACGCCAGAAAGGGCAGGTCGAGCAGTACAGGGGGTCACAGATGCAGATTGACTTTCTGCCCAAGATCAAGCTGGAGGTAGTGGTTCCTTCAAATCTTTTGGAGAAGGCGCTCAAGCTGATTCGTGATGCAGCCCGGACGGACCACATCGGGGACGGGAAAATATTTGTCCTGGACCTGGAAAACGTGATCCGGATCCGGACGGGAGAGGAAGGCCACGCAGCCATTTGAAAAAAAAACGAACGCCCTGTATTGGCAACACCTTCTGACGGAAAACCTGTCCGGTCTTCCGCCCCTGATCAGCCGATTAGGCCAGACCTACAGGGAGCGGGCCAGACTTCTGGAGGTGGAAGAGGAAAATGGGCGTCTTTCAGTCAGCCTTTCCCTGGACGGCGATGAAGGGGCCGAGAAAATTTCCGTTTCTTATTCCAGGCGTCCGGAAGGGGTATGTGGCAGCTGTGGACGCTGTTCTGCCTCATGGGTCTTGTTGGCAGACGCGTGCCAGCATCTTCATGGCGGTGCGTTTTTGTACCTCGTGAAGATCGAGGAATCCCTTTCCCGAAAGTCTCCGGAACCTCCTCCCCAGACTTCTTCCACATTCCGGGATTATGCCCCTTCCCGACCATCGGGACTTTTTCTGGTCCGGTTCTCCTCCGACTGGGGTTTTTTGATTCGCACGGGTCTGCGTTCCGCGCTTTCGCACCGTTCCTACCTGGACTGGACCAACCGCCTCCGGCATCCTGCTGCCCACCGTCTTCCCGAATATCCAATATGGAAAGCCATCCATGAAGGTTTTTTCCTGGAGGATATCCGGGAGTGGTCAGGAGAACGCTATCCCGTTTTTTTCCCGAAGAATGGCTCCCCCTTCACCGGCCTGATTGAAAGTGGTCGACTGTCTCTTTATCGTCCGGGAGAGACCCATCCGCTTCGCCTGTCAGCGGCCGTCGACAACTGGAGGTATGTGGGAAGATGGTCCTCGTCGGATGAGGGATTTTTGTTTCAGGGAGAATGGTGTCTGGGAGAGGAAACAGTCAACGGGTGGCAGACGCAATGGCTCGAACGAAAACACTGCCGCCTCCTCGAGGCTCCTTCCTGCCTCTATGTTCTTCCGGGAAATCCGTCTTTGCCACCTTCCCTCAAAGGACTGCTGGAGATCAACCCCCATACCCCCCTCCCGCTTCCCGCCACGGCTGAAAAGCTGGCAATTTCCCTGGAATTGAGAGGCCATCCGCGTCTGGCTTTTCAATGGGGGCATGGTTCCCTGGAAGAGGCGTTCGGGATTCGGGAAGACTGGAAGCCACAGATGGATGTTCAGCCCTTGGAAGGCCAGAGTATCCGGATCTTCCCCTATGTCCGGATTGGAGAGGTCCGGGTTCCACTTTTCGGTCCTGACCGGATAGCCCAGCCGGATTTCCAGATGGTCAGCGAATCCGGCAAGACGCTGTTGCTGAAACGGGATCGCCAGTCAGAGCTTCTGCTCCGGAACGTCGTGGAAAAAGCTGTTCGAAAGTCGTCCACCACTGCCTGGATCTACCTTTCGGAGGAAGAATCAAGGGGGTTCTGGAGATCTTCCTGGCCGGAGATCGAAAAGGCCGGATTTTGCCGGAGTACGGATGAGGCCCATTCAGGCATATTGTTGCCGGGTCCGATCAACTGTCATGTCCGTCTTGAATCGGGAGAAGGACCTGAACTCCTGGCCCAGGGTTATCTGGAAGCCGGGGGCCGGATTTTTCCGTTGCCTGCGTTGAGGGAAGAGGGGGAAGACCCCCTGGTCAAGCTGTCGGAAAATGACAGCATTCTTTTTGATCGGGTGGCGTCCGAGCAAGCTGAGATGCTCAGACTGCTCTTTCAGCTGGATTCGGACGGGAAAAGCTGGATTACCCCCCATGCCGCAGGTATGATTCTGTTGCATCGACCCGACGTGGATGTACGGGTGGAAGAGGAAGTGCGCAAACAGATTCGACCCTTCCTGGATCCTTCCCCGTCAACCTTGCGGGAAGAAGATGCCGGCCCTTCTTTTGCCGGGGTTCTGCGGACTTATCAAAAGCAGGGAGTCGGTTGGCTCCTTTCCCTCCTTGAGAAAGGTTTGCCCGGTGTCCTTGCCGACGAGATGGGGCTGGGAAAGACGGTCACTGTCCTGGCATTCCTGTCCCGCGCCCTGCCCGCAATCGGCCCAGGGCCAGTCCTTGTGGTCGTTCCGGCTTCACTGGTTTATAACTGGGAAAAAGAGGTTCGCCAATTTGTTCCGGAACTTTCCTGCCAGATCTATCATGGTTCCCAGCGGCAGGCAACGGCAGGGGATTTCAGTGGAACACAGCTGTGGATCACGACCTATGGAACGGTCCGGAATGATATTGACCGTCTGTCCGAAAGATCTTTCTCGATGGTCATTCTTGACGAAGCCCAGAACATCAAGAATCCGGAATCCGGAACCTCGGTCGCCGTTTCCCGGCTCAAGGGGGGGTTCAGGCTTCTCATGACCGGAACGCCTGTCGAAAACCACCTGCTGGATCTGTGGAGCCTCTTCCGGTTCCTCTTTCCGGGTCTTCTGGGAACCCGGCGCTTTTTTGAGGAAAGATACGTTCAGGGGAAAGGGGGAAGCTTGTGGCAGAAGGAACGGATCCACTGGCTGAAGTCATTGGTAGGTCCCCTGATTCTCCGCCGGACAAAAAAGGATGTTCTTTCGGATTTGCCTGAAAAAACGCTTGTTGACCACTGGGTTGATCCTGGTGAGGACGAACGGACCGCCTACCGCATGATCCTTCAAAAAGGGAAAGAGGAGCTCCGCGTTTTTTCGGGGGACCGAAAGGTTTTTCGAATGAATATGCTGGCCCTGCTCCTCAAGTTGAGACTTTTTTGCTGCCATCCGGATCTCGTCCTGGGAAAAGGGCAGATACAGATTCCCTCTCCGGCCAAATTCCTGGAAATGCTCGAAAAGACCCGTGAAGCTTTGGAAGATGGACATCGTGTTTTGATCTTCAGCCAGTTTACGGGCATGCTTGATATTCTGGGAGATGCGCTGGAACGCGAAGGTGTGGGTTTTTACCGGCTGGATGGACAGACAACCCCAAGAGAGCGCCAGCGGCTTGTCGACCGATTTCAGGAAGAGAATCCCTCCGGACCTTCCGTTTTTCTGGCCAGCCTCAAGGCTGGAGGTGTGGGACTAACGTTGACGAATGCCGATTTTGTATTCCACTATGATCCCTGGTGGAACCCCCAGGTAGAAAACCAGGCGACAGACCGGGCCCACAGGATTGGCCAGAAAAGGCCCGTTTTCGTTTACCGGTTTCTGACCCGGGGGACAGTGGAAGAGAAGGTGAAAGCCCTCAAGGATGAAAAACTGTTGCTGTTCGATATGGTTATGGGAGAGGTGGACCCGGCATCGGAAGACGGTTTTTCCCGCCAGCTGGAAAACATTCTGGAATGGATCCCCTGACGGTGAGATGTTCTTGCCGGAAGTTTTAAACGAAAGACTGGAGGCAGCATGGATGAACAATCCCGGGATGTCTCCCGGTATATTGCCGGGAGCGATGCGACACAAGCCCTTGAAAGGGCCCGTCTTTTGAACAAGGAGGGGATCGGGACGCTTCTCGTCCCCCTGGAATGTGACCTTGAGAAGGAAAGTTATGAAGAGAGGGTAGAGAGTCTCCGCGACATGGCCCGTCAGATGGGGATGAAAATGATTCGCGGGGGAATTTCCCTCCGGCTTTCCGACCTGGGTTTTATGGAAGACCGGGAAAAGGCGCTTGGCCGCCTGGTGACCGTGATTCGGGCCGCGGAAGAATATGCTCTGGCGATCTGGATCGACATGGAACACCCCGAAGTAGTGGGGGACACGCTGGAGGCGTATCTGGACCTCCGGAAGAAATTCCCGCATCTGTCGATTACCCTTCAGTCACGGCTGGATCGGACGAGCGCGGATCTCCGGCGGGTGATCGCCGCAAGGGGACGTGTTCGCCTGGTCAAGGGGGAGTATGCGGACCCGTCAGGAAAGGCCTCGAACGATCCGGAAGAGATCCGGAGACGGTACCTTGCGGACATGGAACTTCTGTTTTCCGAAGGGGCAATGTTCGCCATTGCCACCCACGACGAAACCATTCTTGAGGGAGCCTCTCGGCTTCAACATAACCATCCGCGGATGATGGAATTCCAGATGTACATGGGGGTACGCGAAGAACGGATCCGGACACTCCTTTTCGAAGGAGGCTTCCCTGTGACGCTCTACCTGCCATTCGGTGTGTCTCCCCACCGCTATTTCCGGCGGACGGGGCTGGGACCGGCTTCATCGGAAAAGGCGTAAGGGAACCGGGGACCTGTGTGCGGTCCCCGGAATTTCAGGCCTGGGGTTTGGGGAGATTGAAAAATTCGCGGGTGATGTTGACCAGCATGTTCCGGTGTTCCGGCATGCCGAGGTTCAGACGGTATTCGTTGATCACCTTGACACGCATGTCTTCCCAGGCCGACCAGCAGACCCTGCAAACCGAATCCTGGATTTCTTTCCCGAATGCTGACGGGAAGGGGGGGGATTCCAGTCCTTCTGCGTCGGCGCCACATCGTGTGCAATGGACCACAGCCATGTTTTCTCCTTGAATGATGCAGTATATGAAGATTGATGAGACGATAGAGCTGAATCTCCGGACAACCGGAGGGCTCCGGCTACCCGATTCCATAGCTGGAGGGGCCTGTCCGGAAATAGCAGGCAAAAAACCCTCAGGCAGCTGACACCATCCTGTTATCATACTGTGGAAAATCGGTCGAGTTCAATCCGTTTATGAAACGTCCGGATTCAGGGGACCCCAGGGGTAAAACAGGTTCTCTCCGGGAAGCTTTCGGTGATTGGGGGGATGAGTGGAAGAGCGGTGTCCGGTCTGTTCGGAGACGGGCAACAATGAGCGTCTGGTATTTCGGGACAGTTCCGCGGCGGTCTACCATATGGGAAACGTGGCGCTCCCGGGGTATCTCGTACTGGCACCGATTCGTCATGTCACATTGTGGAAGGATCTTGAGGGACCGGAATCCGCCAGTCTCGAACGCTTCCGGGCTCTGGCAGAAACGTTTCTTCTCCAAAAAGAGCTGATCCGGAAGGTCTATTTTCTGAGTTTCGGGGAGTTGTGTCCCCACATCCACATCCACTGTTTTCCGAGAACGACTTCCATGGCAGGGGAGATCCCCATGACCGTCGGAGTGGACGGCCCGAAGGTATTCGATCATTACAGGACCGCATTGAAGACGGACACGTCACCTCCGGAGGTGATCAGCATGATCGAAACGCTACGCCGGGAGTTTCAGGACCATTTGCTGACCGGGAAAAGGACAGGCCGCTGAGGCCGGGTCATATATCCCCATTCTCTGGGAATATGAACTCAGCCAGATTCTCCAAGCTTTTTCCACAGACGGTTTTTCCTCCAGACTCCAAAAAAGAGTTCAAGATCTTCCGGCAAAAGAGGGCGGGAGACCAGAAATCCCTGGATATGTCGATAACCCATCTCCCGGATCATCCGGAGCTCACTGGCCTTTTCAACCCCTTCCTGGATGACGCAGGCGTGAAATCCCTCTCCGATTTTCAGGATGCTTTCCAGGATCGAACGGTTCCCTTCATTGTCACTGGACTCCCGGATAAACGACTGGTCCACCTTCAGGGAGTCCGGACGGAGGATGCGGACCATGGTCAGGGAGGTATATCCGGTTCCGAAGTCGTCAAGGGAGATCTGAATCCCCTGTTCCTTGCAGCTCTGGACCGTCTTCTGGATATCCGCGAGGTCGCTCACAAGGGTGTTTTCGGTGATTTCCAGCGCGATGCCCGAAAGATCGAATCCGGAATTCCCCAGGGAAGCCAGGTCTCCCACAAGCGTCCCGCCGTTGAAATGGCGGGGAAAGATGTTGACTGAGATCCGGATGTCCATGCCGTTCGATTTCCAGCGGTCATGCTGTTCCAGTGCAGATTTCAGGACCCATCGGCCCAGTGCGACAGACAGGTCGTCATTTTCGACAAACCCCAGAAAATCCCCCGGATAACGGATTCCATCCTGGTGGTACCAGCGGAGCAGGGCTTCGACCCCGATGATCTCTCCGTTCAGGATATCGACCTGGGGCTGGTAAACCAGCCGAAGATCGTTTTCCTTCAGGGCCCGAATCATTTCCTGCTTGAAGTTTTCCCGCTTCCGAAGTTCCGTTTCCATGGAAAGCTCATAGTAATGAACCCTGTTTTTTCCCCTGTTTTTGGCGCTATACATGGCAATGTCGGCATGGCGGACCAGATCGTCGAGCCCGGAGTGGTCCTCGGGGTAAAGGGTAACCCCTCCGCTGGTTGTGAGGATGATGGATTGTCCATCGATTTCATAAGGACGATGGATTTGTTCCATCAGCCGCAAAATGATCGAGGAAAGCTCGTTCAGATCATGAAGGTCCGGAAAGATGACCAGAAATTCGTCCCCTCCCATCCGTCCGACGGAATCGCTCGTCCGGATCCCCTGTGTCATCCGTCGGGAAACCTCTACAAGCAACTGGTCGCCAGTATGATGTCCGAGGAGGTCGTTGACATTCTTGAACCCGTCGAGATCAATGAGGAGAAGACCGAGCTTCCTGTTCCGCCGGGTCGACTGGAGAATGGCGTATTCCAGCCGGTCCCGCAGCAGGACACGGTTGGGAAGTCCGGTCAGGGGATCGTGGTAGGCAAGGAAGGCAATACGTTCTTCGGATTCCTTGACGCCTGTCAGATCATGAAAGATTCCGATATAGTTTTCGACGGTTCCGTCCCCATTTTTCCGTGTGCTGATCGAAAGCCATTCGGGATAGACCTCCCCTGACTTTTTCCGGTTCCACAACTCTCCCTGCCAGTAACCGACGGTCAGAAGTTCATTCCACATGGCCTGGTAGAAAAAGGAGTCGTGGCGGCCGGACGCCAGAACGCGGGGATTCTTTCCCTGAACGTCCTCCAGGGAATATCCGGTTATTTCGGTAAAAGCCCGGTTGACGAGGATGATCCGGTTCTCGCTGTCGGTGAGAAGGATTCCGTCGCTGGCCATATCAAAAACCTGGGAGGCGATTTCCCGGTTTTTCCGGAGGGAAAGGGTGTCGGTAATGTCGTTCTGGATCCCGAGAAAATGGGTGATGGTACCGTCCGGATCGGTGATGGGAAAGATGCTGAGCTCGTTAATGAAGAGACTGCCGTCCTTCCGGTAGTTCCGAAGAATGGTCCGGATCGGTTTTCCGGCCGCCAGGGCCGTCCTGATATATTCGCGTTCTTCCTGATCCCGATCCGTCCCCTGGAGGAAGCGGCAGTTTTTCCCGACCGTTTCCTCCAGGGGATATCCGGTCACGCGTGAAAAATGTTCGTTGGCGAAAATGATGGGAAGATCCTGCCGGAGGGCATCGCAGATACACAGGGGAACGGTCGCGCTTTCAAAGGTTTTCTGGAAAATCCGGAGCCGGGATTCGGAAATCGAGAGGGCCTGCAAAAGAAACGCGTTCTCCAGAGATCCCGCGATCTGGGCTGTCAAGGCTGAAAGGAAGGCGATGTCCGGATCGGACTCGATATACGCCTCCGGACAGATCATTTCAAGAAAGCCCAGGTAGTTGTCCTTGGCGCCGAAGACGGGAATGTGGACCCATGTGCCGTTAACGGGAGGGGAGGGTGGGTGATCATCCGAAAGCCTGTCCGAGCGGTAGGCCTGCCGGTGGGTCCGGGCCCAGGAGGCAATGCGTTCGCGTTCTGGCGGGGGAAGTTCCGGAAGACTGTCTCCGGTGGAGGAAAAGTCCTCCCGTGCAAGGGATCCATGTTCGAAAATGCCGAAGGCGATCCGGGTCGATCCGGTCAGGGTATGGGCCGATCGGGAAAATGCCCGCAAGATCTGGCGGGGATCGTGCTGGCGGTTGTTTTTCAGCGTTTCTTCCAGCAGAAAAGAGAGACGCTCGCGATGGCTTTGAAGCTGGCGATCGGCCGTTAACCGGGCATCTTTTGAATCGAAATAGTCGAGGGCAAAACTGATGTCGAGGGCCATCTCCCTGACCAGCTGTTGCTCCGGACGGCCAAAATACGATTTTTCACCAGCATACAGGTTCAGGACGCCGATATTTTTCCCTCCCCGGGAGATCGCCACACCGATGCTTGAACGGAAACCATAACGGCGGGCGGACCCGACCCAGGGGATCGTTCTCGAATCCCTGAAAAAATCGTGGATGACCTGTGGCTTACCGGTCCGGAGAGCCGTGGCAGCCGGACCCAGACTTTCCGGCCGTTCAGGATCGAGGAAAATCCGGATCTCCTGGAGGTATTTTGCTCCTTCCCCCGACCAGGCCACCGGCCGTATCTCCTGTTGAAACGTGTCGTGAATCCCGATCCAGGCAAAACGAAAATGGCCGTATTCTGTGGAGATCCGGCAGATTTTCCGGAACAGGGTGTCGGCATCGTTTGTCCGCAGGATGGACTGGTTCACCTGGCTCAGGGTGGCGTAGAGGCTCAAGAGATGGCGGTAGGATTGTGTCCTGTGGCGGCTCACGGGCTTTTCCCGGGTTTTTTCCAGACAGGTGGGGAAAAGGGAATCATTCGTACCGGGTGTGCGCAAATGCTCATTACGAGAACCTCCGGAGGGACAGAGGATCGTCCGAAATCATCAGAAGAGCTTTTCCGGTCAGAACCCGAATTCGGACAGCAACTTGTCGACCGAATCCTGGGAAAATGTGGATTCGGAAGGCACGCCCTTCAGTTCCAGATCTTGGACTTCCTTTGCTGCGGAGCGAGGAGCACTGGTCTTCTCGCTCTTTTCCGGCTCCCGCTCCACAGAGAATTCCATCAGGATTTCCAGAAGCCGTTTTTCCAGATCATTCAAGGTCCGGGTGATCTTCCGCAGGTTCTGTCCCACGAGATCCTGAAAAGCCATGGCTTCAAAACCCTCAAGGATCCGGGTTTCCTGGCTCGAGAGAAGCTGTTCGATGGCCGGCAGGTCCTTCCGGAGGCGCTTCGGGTCGGAGGCCATTTTCTGGAGGTCCGAACGGATTTTCTGGTTGGTTTCCAGAGAGGACTCCAGTACCGCCAGAATCGTATGGGCCGCTTCCTCGGTCATCCGGGAGACGGTTTCGAGACCACCGGAGGTTGTCGGAAGACGGTCTCCGACCAGTTTCATGGTGTCCAGCATGGAATCCGACATGGAGAGTATCTTCTGGATTTCCCGGGCGGTCTTGCCAATCTGGGTCACGAAGTCGTCGGGCTGCGGTGTGGTTTCGGCGGGAGGTTTCCTCTTCTGTCTTTTGGGTGGGGATATCTTTTCTGCCGCATGGTCCGGATTGATAACCCGAATTTCCCCGCCGTTCGGCAATGGACCCGTCATATAGCCGAATCCTTCTTCCAGCGGGGTTCCTGTCTGAAGGTCGTCTTCCTGAATCCGCATCACCTTGCCCAGTTTTTCAACCACGACACCGAAACGCATGCCGGAAGGGGAGCCGATCAGGAGGAGTTTGCCGGGGGGGGAGGAGGGTACGGTTCCATTCCAGCGCCTGGGGTCATAGACAGGAATCCGTTCTTTCCCCTCTTCCAGCCAGCCTGCAAAGGAGGGCCCCGTTCCTTCGCCCGGAACGAGCAGGTCGGGGGAAAGGATTTTCTGGATGTCGAAGAGCCGGACCGCCCAAAGCGGATGCTCGCCTGTCAGAATTGTCAGGATCTGCAAGTTTCCTCCCGAATTGTCCATCATTTCGGTGTATCGTACCCAAACTTCCCCGAAAAAGAAATATGCCGTTGAGGCTTGAAGCCGTCAGCGGCTCGCCGGGGGAAGGGAGAAGGCACCCGAATACATGTTCGCTGTGACCGCGGAGCATTGCCCCCCTTTGTCCAGGCGATGGCTGCTGACGACCAGGTAACGGGAATCCCTCCGGACAAGGATCGTTGTATAGATCGGGCAGAATCCGGTGAGGACGGACTGGATGGTATATGTCCCCGGACCGGGTGGAGACCAGGTGAAAGTGCCGTCCTTCCTGACCAGGAGTTCGTCGACCTTTCCGCCTGTCCCGGCAAGTGTCAAAAAGAGGGGTACCGTTTGTCCCGGGGGAGGGATCATGAACCCGCGGATGGCGGAAGAGGCCACGGAGACTTCCTGACTGGCCGAAACGGGACCGATGAGCTCCAGCCGGGAGGGGGGACAGTGGATAAAGGTGAGTGCGGGGGCCGTAACCCGAACCTTCAAGGGGGGCGAGCCTTCCGGAACGACAAAGGTGTTGTCCACCGGGCAAGATGAGACGGGGGCCGATTTCAACCGCCAGGTTCCCGGCGCCAGATCCATCCGGAAATGACCCTGGAGGTCGGTCGCTTCCTCGAAAGAGCGTCCGGGATGGGAGAGATCCGTCAGATAGATCGCGGTTTTGGGAAGAGCCAGGGTGCCGCTCAGGAGCGTTCCTGAAACGGATATGGCGTGCCGGGAAGAAGACCCCTGGGCAGGATTGGAGCTGCAGCTCGTCAATGCCCATAAGAAGATCACAAAAAACGGAAGGGCCCTATGTCCGGTTCCTGACTTTGCAGACAGGACACCCCTCCCGGAGGCTTTCTCCCGGACAAGGGTCTCCGTTGACCGTTTCCTGGTCATAAAGAAGCAGAGTAATTTCTTCCCGTACAGTTTGAAGGACATGGTCCGCTGCCTTTCCTGTTATTTTTTTCCGTTGGATCAGGTCTTCAACCCAGAGGCCTGTGACGAAGGTCTTGGTCCGGAGATAATCATATGGATCAAACTCTGAAAAAGCGATTGTGTGAAAAAAATCGACAAAATCTTGTCGGGGATTCCCGAGGAATTTTTCCACGCTTTCGATCGTCCGGGGAAAGATGTCCGGGAGGTATCCCCCGAACTCCCAGATTTCCTCCGCATATATCCGGTTTCGGTAGAGGGCCGGGTCGCCCCGCGTGATCTCCGGACTGACAGGTCTTCCTTCGAGGAGCGTTTCGAGAAGGAGGTTGTCGAGAGTTTCCGTGACATGAATGCCGCAATGTTGTCCTTCCCCCGACGGCATCGCTCTGCCCCTGTCCAATGCAATCCGTCCGTCCGGACGACTTTCGGGCCAAGCTGGGTCGACGATCTGGCGAAACCGTCCGAATTCTTCCACGACTGTTGGAATATCCTTGTTGTCCACCTCCAGTGCGGCACCCCTTAAGGCTGGAAAGGGGCAAAGAACGAGCACGGCTTCCAGGCATTCCCAAAGGAGATCGGGGATCCGGACCCGGTGGTCATCCCAGAAATCGGGGGACAGGGGTTCTCCGGACATGGAGAGGCCCCCCGCATGAATCTCCACGACATGTTCAAGGGGGAAGGTATCCCGGATCCATCCGGCGAAGTCTTGTGGTACAAAAAATGGTTGTTCAATCCGGAAAGCGGTCATGGCATGACCGATGTCCAGCCCCATTCCGAGGGAGGTGCCTTCCAGGATCGTCCGGAAAAAATCTCCCGGGGACAGGCTCCCCATAGAAAAGAAGGGAAACGGGGGGATCTCGATCAAAAGCGTTCTTCCGCGCAGACGGGACTGCAGCAGAAGGGCATTATCCCGGATGACGCGGGCGACAGACGGATCAAGAACGGGGGGGAGGTAATACCCGAAAGTGCGACCTGCCAAAGTTTTTCTGGCACATTCATGGATGATCCAGGGGGAGCCAAGCGCGTCCAGATGCCGGTTTGCCCGGCACGTTTCACGCTGGTAGGCCGGACTATGGGGAAATGCCGGTTCGGTATACCAGAGGGCGTCCCCGTGGTAGCTCAGCGGAATGTCCGAAGGAACGATCTCCCTCCTGGCCCGTTCCAGATCTTCGGTTTTTCCCCGGAAAATCTCGATATAATCAGGCCGGAGAGATGACGCCTGAAGGGCGGCGAGTAATTCTTCAAGCGGAGGAAAATAAAAATCTGTCGAAAGGCCCACGCCGAGGCGTGGAAGGCTTCCTGGGCCCTGGAGGGCAATCGGAGCAGCGGTCACCTTTCGGATTCCTCCCCCTCAATACGGGTCGTTCGGATCAGCCTTTTCAGGCGTCGTGACATCTGTTTTTCAGGTGCGAGGAATCCGCCGGCACGGCTGATGGCGATCCCTTCTCGATAGACCCGGATCGCCTGGTCCCTTTCCCCCATTGCCTCCAGTGTTTTGCCGAGAATTTCCCAGGCTGCAGCGTATCCCGGTTTTTTCTGGATGACCGTTTCGAGCACATCCCTGGCGCGGGACAGTTCCTGTGCTTCCAGCAGTCCCGTTCCCAATCCGAGTCCGACGACCGGGTCTGACGGATCCATGGCCCATAATTTTTCCAGCCGTTCCAGGCGATCTCGGTCCACGTCATTGCCTCCCCCGACATCATAAACAGGAGAAGATCTCCCCGCAACCGGCCTTGGATGTTTTGGAAAAGTGTCTTCTGTTGTCACCGGGAGACCGGTCTTGTACCCTTGACGTGTCGATGGTTTGTGAAACGGGAGCGGTCGATGGGGGATGATCCCCGTGGATGATCGCTCGGGGCCTGTGGAGACCGGACATTCAGGCGTTGGATCGACGGAGGGGGCTCGATGGACGCGATGGGGGAGAAGGACAAGTGGCCCCGCTGGCTTCAAACACAGGCGATATTCCTTTCGGGCATCCTTTTCGTCGTGGCGCTGCTCCTGGTTTTTGGAACCCTGTCCATGCAAAACGGGCTGGCGTTCCTTCGGGAGCTTCACCGGCAGGAAAGACTGACGGATTTTCGACAGAAGCTTGAGGGGGTCTTCAGAGACCTGCTGGAATCCGGGGGCGATGAGCGCACATGGCTTCTGACCGGGGATGAACGTGCCCGGGCCTCCTTTGGGGCATCGACCCGGAAACTGGTCAGCGACCTGGATACCCTTCTTCATGCTCCTTCGCCCGGTGCCGGGATATCATCCATGCTTCCGTCACTCAGCCGTGACATTTTCCTGAATCTTTCGGTCCTGCAGCGCGAAATCCGAGAACCCCTGGTTGCGCGTTCTCCTGCCAACAATCCATTGCCATGGGAGAGTGTGGAAAAACGGGTTCGCGCGATCGATGAAGCTGTCGAGGCCGATATCGGACAGCTGGAGATTGCGCGTCAAAAACGTCAGAACCGGCTCATTATCGAGTCCGTTTTTTTCATGATCCTGATTCTGGTTATCCTTTTTATGGGGTACGCCTATCTCTACCGGCATAACCGGGGCATGGACACACTGCAAGAACAGTTGCGGGAGCTGGCTTTCCGTGATCCACTGACAGGGATGGCCAACCGGCGATATCTCCTCCAAGCGATGGAGTGGGCTCTGGGAAGGATGCTCCGGGACCCTCACGTGTGTGTCGTTTTTTATCTAGACCTGGACCGTTTCAAGGAGGTGAACGACCGTCTGGGTCACCAGGCCGGAGACCGCCTCCTCGTTGAATTTTCTCGCCGTCTGGTTTCCCGATCAAGAAAAGGTGATCTGGTCGCACGGCTTGGCGGGGACGAGTTTGTTATTTTTTGCGACCCTGTCCAGAACGTGACCGATGTTCCGGAGATTTTGCGAAAGATATTGTTGCGGGTGACGGAAGAACCCCTTCTGCCGGAAGAAGGGTTTGGTGAAATTGGCATCAGTACCGGATGGGCATCGTATCCGGAAGACGCAAAAATTGCGGAAGAATTGCTTCGAATCGCGGATCAGCGCATGTACGAGGCCAAGACAAAAAGGGGAAAAAAGGGTCCTCCCGGTCGGGAGGACCCTTTCGGATCAGTCTAGTTCTGGTTGTGATGGTGCTTGTGATGATGCTTCTTGTGGTGGTGCCGGTGGGGATAGCACTTGTGGTGCCGGCGATAGTACTTTGTGTGATGGTTGCAACGGTGATGACGCCAATGCCTTCTATGCCGCTTGTGGTGCTTTTTGGCAGGCGCGGTTGATGGTGCCGGAGTGGCCGGTGCGCTGGCAGAAGAGGTCGCCGGCGCAGAGGAGTCGGCAGCCTGTGAAACAGGAGCTTCGATAGCCAACAGGCTGAACATCAGGGTGGAAAGGAGGAGACTGGACATGAGTTTCCGAATAGACATCACGACTCCTTTTGAAAGTTCTGTGGAAAACAGGGGGGCAGATCCCCCCCATTGGGTGAGGAATATTAGGTTAAAGTTGCGACAAAAGCAATAAACGATAGCCGGATGGTCCGGTCAATTCATCCGGACTGGCCTGACTCCGTTCAGATTCTTAAAGTAACATGAAAATAGATAATATTTTGTTATGTGTATTTTGGGGAAAATTTATGAAATCGCGCGTCGCGGAGAATCAGGTCGATTTTCACGATAAAGCGTCTTTTGGCCTTTCGGACCAGGTTATCTCTCGGGAAGATCATGCCATTGAGGGGATTTCATATCAGATTGGGCGAGAAATTGTGTGAAATATTGACTTCGACCTCTCCAGGGGAATAGAGTTGTAAAAGAAATGAAGGTGGGTCTTTGAAAGATTCCGGATAAAAACACCCTTATCTGCTCCCTCAATCACTTTCCAAGAATCAACTTCCTTACCTGTTTTCCTGTCAGCCTTCATCCGCCATTTTTTGACAGACATCGTGGGCACATCTTCATGCTGAGCATCTCCACGCGAGGGAAACACTGACTCGCAATCACCCGGTGATGAATGAGATTTGATGTCGGAAAGGTTGGATTCGATGGAAACAGTTCAAAAGAATAAAACAGTGATTCTTGAGAGGGCGTTTGAGCTTGGCAGAAAGGCTTCGGTCGACCCGGTTCCTGAAATGTGGAATAGTGAATCCCTTGAAGCACGCATTGATACCATGAAGGAACATTTTGAAGATATTTTGAAAACACTCGAAAAAGAATATGAAGGAATGGCCAAGGAACAGGTGGGGCCGGATCTGGAAACGAAGATCCTGAACGAAATGCAGAGAGGATTCGAGTCTCTTCTGCATGAGCAGCCGGGTTACAGTGTGGAAAAGAAAGAGCTGAGGAAAAATCCGGAAATCCGGGCTGAAGTTGAAGACGAGATGAAAATGATCATAGAAAAGACTTTCTCGGCGCTGCTTGAGAAACGCCGCACAGAGCGCACAGAGAAGGAATCCGTTCACAAATCATTGTGGATCGAAAAAGGTGACGCCATGGGTCTGGTCAACGAGGTATTCAATGAAATCAAGGATGAGCACAAGGGCTAGGGGTGTAACCAAAAAATCAAAAAAATTTCCTGGAAATTTGGGGTTCTTTTTTGATCCTTCCTCTTTTCGTTCCCGTCTTTTCAGAAACCCTGGAACCCCCCCAGTGTGATCAAAATGGAGCGGGCCGTGCAACTGGACGGCCCCTTCGATCCTCCCCCACATTGTCACCCGAGATCGTCGGGAACTTTGACGCGGAAAGTCCCCGGTCATTCAGGAAGGCGGCAGACCGGGTATTTCCCATCGACGAAGGATCCGGTCTTTCAGCTCCAGACGGTCGAGGTCATAAGGGTCCAGTTCGAGGGCCTTTTCAATCGCGTCCAGGGCCAGGTCGATCCGGTTGGTGTCCTTGTAAAGCGAAGCGAGACCTTCGAGGACACCGGGATCCCTCGGGTTGATTGTCAACGCCGTCTTGAAGGCGCTGATCGCCCGTTCCTGGAGGGGTGCGGCATTTTTCATGGCACCCAGATCCGCCAGACACCAACCCAGGTCAACCTGATAGCTGACATTTCCGGGTTCGAGCGAGCTGGCCCTTTCCAGTGCAATCAGGGCCTTGTCCATATCCCCAGTCTGTCTGTGTGCCTGGGCGAGCAGATGATACTGGCCTGGGTCATCGGGATCCCGCTTGATGGCTTCGTGAAAACAGCTGACGGCCTCCCTTGGCACCCCTTTTTTCAGAAGGCACTCCCCCAGGCGGCGCAGGATATGGGGGGAGTCCGGCGCCTGGACCAGAATCTGGCGGTAGGCGGAAATCGCCTCGATGAACTGTCCCTTGCGACGATGTTCCTCACCGTTTTCATAAAGTTGGTTCAGATCGTTGATGTCCATCAATCTGCCTTTCGTCTTTGTCCCGTTGTCGGTCGTATCCCATTCTTTCACATCCGGTTTTTCGAGTCGAGGGGAAGTCTCTTCCAAAATGGTAACACTCTGAAGAAAGCATCGTGACTCCAAGGAAGAGTGAGTCTGAAGGAGAGCAGGTTGATCTTGATAAGAGAATGGTGGTCGATATGAACGAAGCAAAGCTCAAGACACTGATCCCGTCTCCTTCGGCGGTTCCGGGAAAAAGGAACCCTGCAACTTCGGAACCGATCTCCCTCCAGGGAATTCCGGAAGGTCTTGGACTCCACGTATCCCTGCAGGCAAAGACAGACGCATGGTATGGCACCGTTCGAGCCCTTTTTCCGGACCCGGCACAAAAAAGCTCCTGGAGCGGGCTTTTGAGCCCATGATGACAGCCGGGTCGAGGGGCCGTCCCGTATTTCTGTCTCTCACCTGTACAACCTGGAGGAGGAGCAAAGGTCGGTTCAAAACGCTGGCACTGGAGCAAAACCCGTTACACCAAGGCTCCGATCGGGAACGGCTTTCCGGGCATTTCCATATCGACAGTGTACACCAGGGGGATGAGGGCGGCAGGAAAGGGCTCTACACTGGAACAGCTGGAAAAAATGGCCCACCCCCCAAACACGACAACGAGGCGGCCGAATGACTGAAAAATGCCCGGAAGATCCTGTTTTAATTTCCTGTACGACAGAAGCAGAAAATGGGCCTGAGACCTTCTTGCTGATACACTCCGGCCAAAGTCAATGCTTGAAAGACTCGATCATTTCTGAGGCAGTTTCAGACTCATGCCTGAATTGGAATGGATTCGGGAACGGGCCAAGAAACAAAACAGATTATCAGGGAGGCACTCCGGAATTTACCGGGGTGATGGAGTTGTCGGGGGAACTTTCTTCTTTTAGCAAGGTTTCAATCTGCCCCAAAAGACGCGTTCCGCCCATCCTGTAAGTCAGAACCTGGGTCTGGATGCCGTTAATGGAGAGGATGGCTCGGATCGCCTGCCGGGTATTTCCGACAGTTCCCACGGCCTGAAGGGAAAATACGGAACTCTGGACGGTAACAAGGCCTTCAATATTGGCAAAGACGGCAGGGCCGAGAATCGACGAAAGGGCGGAAAGGGAAGTGTAGGGACGTCCCTGGATAATCTGGTTGGCGATCGCAGGGGAGATTCCGGGATCCAGTGATTCAAGCACGATGGCAGAGGCTGTATTGACGTTGACCTGTCCTCCCGAAGCGACGGTAATGTAAGGTTCGAGTGCCTGATATTCGGCCTCGGTCATTCCGGCCACCTGATGGAGTTCGGACAAGGCCCCGATCGGCCCCCCCCGCGGTCGGTATGGGGGGATCATCGACTGGTAGGGCCCTCCACCCGCGCTCCCCGAGGGGATGGGTGTGACCCATTGGATGATGGCGGGAATAATGGAGGGGTTGACGCCGACCAGAGAGAACAACCTTTCGAACTGGAGCTGCGTCTGGGAGGTTCCGCCAAACTGATTCTGCCCCAGCAGGTTGATGTCGAGCTTGGAGGATTCGTCCACGATCCGTCCGGACAGGAATCCGTGATGTCCCACGGGATAGTTGATGATCGGGGTGGCCCACGGTTGGGTCAGGGCGGTGTAGTTCTGTCCGGATTGCTGGGATTCGAGAGTGCTGGAGACCAGGATGACCTTCCCGGCCTCGATGGCGGCCCTGGCGAGATAGTAGGCCTGGGTCTGGTTCCGGAAAATCTCCGCCTCTCTCAGAACCTCCCGGCTTTGGGAGACAAATCGAAGGACAAGAATCGTGATCAGCCCCACCATGAACAGAACGAGGACGAGCGCGAATCCCGGGTCCGGAAAATCCCGTCGCTGCAGGGGATCAGGTGGGCTGGATGCTTTGCACATCGATACGTACATCCAGGAGACGATGCTTGTCGAACCGCCGTTCGATCGTAACATGGGTGATCCGGATCAGGTGGCGGGAGCGTTCCAGACGGGCCAGGAAAAGCAGGATATGGGGGAGGTCGACCTTTTCGATCCGGAGGCTCACCAGGGTGGTGTGATAATTCCCGTCAGGGGGAAGGGAACGGGGTGTCATCTGGGTGATGGCGGAACGGATATGGGTTCGGTCCGCCTCCTGTTCAAGATAGGAAATCAGGGAAAAACCCGCATGATCTTCCGCCAGGGTCCTGGATCTTTCCTGTATGATCTGCTGGCTTTGGCGGATTTCCCGTGAAAGGGTGATCGCCTGAAGAATATCGGAGCGAAGGGAGTGTTCTTCGTCCCGGTATCTCTGGTAAGGGGAAACAAGCGTTGCCTGGACCAGTAACTGAAAGATATACAATCCCAGAATGCCCCCCAGGAGAGCCAGAAGTCGTCGTTCCCGTTGATTCAGCTGATCCCATTTCAGCTTGAGGGGTTGTATGTGTCGGTCCCCGAAGGCTCCGAGCGCCCTCTTCCATTCAGTCATGGGTTCCTCCCAGACGGAAGGCGACGGTTTTCCTGTCGATATCCAGACGCGCGCTCTGGACGACCAGGGAACGGATGTGGGGTGTCTTCATCAGGGAAGCGCGAATCCTGTCCACATTCTGAAAGCTGACCGTCTTTCCGGATATTGTCACCGATTTTTTTCCGATCGACAGGGAAACCAGTTCGAAGGGGATATCGGGTGCGGGGGCGCCGGCAATGTCTTTCAGGATGGCAATGATATCGCTTCCCCGGGACAGGATCCTTTTTTGTTTTTCCAGAGCATTCTTGCGGGCGTTCAATTGCGACAGGGGTTCCACGACAGGTCCCGGAGCCAGAATCTTCCCGGCCAGGGAAACAAGAACCTTCCGGGTCTGTTCAACCCGGTTTTCCAGTGCCCTGACATGGAGCCAGGCATCTGCCAGAATCAGTGTCACAAGGGCCATGGCGACGATGCCCAGGTTCCTGGAGTGGTAGAAAAGGTCTTCCCGGTCTTTACGGAAAGCGAGCGATCCGTTCCGAAAGTCCGGAGGAGGGTTCGTTGTGACGTTCTTGGCGATCCATTGACCGACGGCCACCGAGTTGCGTTCTTCTTCCTGTCTTTCCGGATCAGGGAGAACCAGATTCCCCGCATCGCCCAGGTGTTCTTCCCGTCCGGGCCCTGTCCAGAGAAAAGCCTTGTCAGGGGGATCCATAATGGCGGATGCGACCAGCAAGTCCATCCAGGGAGGGGTTCCTTTTTTGTCGGGTGTTATGGTGACAACCGATTCCCGTAAGGGGAGCCCGTCCCTGATGGTCATGACGAGATGCCGGTTTTCTCCGGTCGCGAGCAGAAATTCCGTCTGGGGGCGGGGGGTGGGATCAGACGCCCTGAAGGCAAGAAGTGCGGCTGATTCCGGAATGATGTGCTTGGGGTCAATCCCATACCCGGCGAGTGCGGTGAGGGCATTTTCGAGCCATCGACGGGGGGTCGCCCAGGCGTAGACACCCCAGCCCTGGGGGATGCGCGTGGCATGGACGGCAATCTGGCAGTCCTCGATGTTCCAGGGAAGCAGGGATTCCAGTTCTCCGGCGACAGCTCCGGACAGTTCCGAACGGGGAATTCCCGGAATGCGCGAGGCTCCGGAGATGGACAGTTCAGTGGGCCACAGGAGAACGGAGGCGGCGGGAACCGGTTTGTCATGCAGGGGGTCATGGTGTCCATCCGGTTGTCCCTGGCGCGGGGTGATCATCTCCCGGACAGGCAATCTCAGAAAAGACGGGGGCTCCGGAAGCCATATCTTTTTGACGCGTCTGTAGGCCTGATTTTTCATATCGCCGGAGCGGGGTGTGAGAATCCAGAATCGGGAAGAGGCCATATCCCTAGTGTGGAAGCAAAAGACCGTTCAGTGCGACTGCCGGGGAGGCCAGAACCCCCTGGAGATGGATGTGAAGAGTCCCGTCCTTTCGGTCTTCGAGGGAGGGCAATGGAATGGCCTTGAGCTGGCCTTTGAGGCGAGCGTGGAGATCCATGTTGATCTGGCTGGTGGGGTATGGAACCCGCAGCAATACCGTGCCTGAGCCGGTAATGGAGGCGAGTGGGCCGTCGGCGGTCAGGGATTCAATGCGTCCCTGGCCGTCATGCAGGAAAAATCTTCCTTTGACAGATGTAAAAACGAGGTCGGGAAGGGGGATGCCGTTCAGTTTCAGGGATCGCACCACAAGATTCTTGATGGAAAGGCCGAGAATGCCGTGGCCGAGCTGTTCATTGCCTTTCGTCCACGTATAGTCGGTTTCGAGATTCATGGTTCCGGACAGGTCCTGACGGATCAGCTTTCTGGTGGAGACCAGGTCGATAGGGTGGATCGTTTTTCCCCGAAGATGGTTCCACTGTCCTTTGCGGGCCTGCTGGAGGCGCCCCCGGAATTCGCCTCCGTAGGCTTTCACGTCAAAGTTGTAGCGGGGTTTCCCTTTGACCAGGCTGGCCAGATCCATGTGGCCGGTAAAGCGCGGAATCTCCCAGGCCACCGGTCCGCCCGGAGCCGGTGAAACCAGGTGGAGGCCCTCGTAGGTCAGGGTAGCAGGCAGGCGGAATTTCCCCGTGTCTGCGCTGACCCCGAGTCCCGTCTCGGCAGACAAACCGGACAGTATCTCCATCGCCATTTCCTGTCCCGGAAAGTTTCGACCCGCAAACCACAGGAACATCCCCGCACCCCAGAAAACAAGAAAGAGCAGGGGAAGCCTCCGAAAGCGCCGGATTCCTGTCCCGGTTTTTCCGGTCGATGTGTCGGCGGAGAATCCGGGGAATCTTTTACCCCCGTACAGCGCCCTGAATTTCTGGAGGAGCTTCCGGAAAAAGGGGGTCGGTTTCATGGATGACCGGCCTTCAGATAATGGTTGATGGGTTCCTCACTTGTCCATGGCCCAGGAATCAATGTCGGCATTGTTGCCCGTCCCCCCTCTTACCCCGTCCGCCCCGTAGGAGATGATGTCAAACTCCCCGTGATTTCCCGGAGAGAGGTAAATGTAGGGATGCCCCCAGGGATCCTTGGGGATTTTGGAGATATAGCCGCCATCCTTGTAATTGTTCGGAATGGGCGGTGTTGTCGGTTTTTTGATCAGGGCATCGAGCGTCTGTTCTGTCGTCGGATAATTGCCGTTGTCAAGATGGTAGAGATTCAGGGCGTTTTCGATTTCCCGAATCTGGGCTTTGGCCGACACCCGCTTTGCTTCCTCCGTCCGGCCAATGATCTTGGGAACGACCAGGGCGGCCAGAAGGGCGATGATAAAGATCACCACCATGATTTCTATGAGTGTAAAACCTCTGTCTCCGGACGGCAGGAAGGGGAACTTCGCCTGTCGTCGGGTCTGGCCGTCTGGTGTCAAGGTATTCCTCCGGGGGATCGTGGCTGGCACACGGAAATCATTCAACTGCCTGGCTCATTTCAAAGATGGGAAGGAGTACGGCCAAAACCATAAAAAGAACAATAGCGCCAATGAATAGTATCATAACCGGTTCGATGATTGAAGTCAGCGTTGACACGGTCTGGGAAACCTCCGATTCGTAACCCTCCGCCATCTTGAGGAGAAGTTCCTCCAGTTTTCCGGAACGTTCCCCTGTCTGGATCATGTGAATGGCCATTTTGGGAACATGAGGGGAACGCCTGAGGGCCGATCCGAGGGATTCTCCGTTCCGGACATCTTCCCGGGCCTGAACGGCTGCGCTTCTGAGGGCCTGATTTGTCAGTACGGTGGTCCCGATTTCGAGAGCTCTCTGGAGGGGAACGCCGCCTTTCAAAAGGACGGAGAGGGTACGGCCGAAGCGGGCGACCTGATCTTGGGCGATCAGTGTTCCCACCCGGGGAATCCTGAGGATCAACAGGTCGATTTTCTGGCGATTCCTGGCAATGATCCGGGCCATAAAAAAAGCTAGAATCACCAGGCCGAGAAGGATCCATACGGCTTCGTGCCGGATCCAGTCGGACATACCCATCAGGAGAATGGTCGGTAGGGGAAGGGTCGCATTGAGTCCCTTGAAAATGGAGGTGATCCGGGGCATGACGACGGCGAGCAGAAAGATCACCATCAAAATGCCGACCATCATCAGGATCAGGGGATAAAACAGACTTCCAACGACCTTCCTGCGGGTTTCGACCTGTTTTTCCAGAAAGTCGGACAGACGGTCCAGCATGACGTCGAGCGTGCCAGACTCTTCTCCCGCGCGGATCATGTTGACGTACAGGTCGGAGAAAATCCGGGGGTGGATGGACAGGGCCCGGTTCAGCGGCTGGCCTTCCTTGACGTCTTCCCGGATAGCTGCGATCGTGCTTCCCATCGGATCGGGGAGTCCTTGATCCAGGATGGCTCCCAGGGCATCGACGACGGGAATTCCGGATCCGATCAGGATCGCCATCTGCCGGGTAAACAGGGCAATGTCCCTGGATTTGGCCCGCCGGCCTCCTCCGGTCCGCTGAGCCGCTGGCGCGTCCTCCCGGGGAGTCAGGGTCAGAGGAAGGATGCCCTGGGTTTTCAGTTTTTGCCGTGCGGTTCGCGGACTGTCGGCGTCAACCAGCCCGGTAATGCGGGAGCCGTTTTCCTGGACGCCTTGATACGAATAAACGGGCACGGTTTGGCCTTTCTAGTTTTCGACCGTGATTTCGGACAGGGCGACCCGCAGGACCTCTTCCGATGTGGTGATCCCTGCCAGAACCTTGCGTTTCCCGTCTTCAAGCAGCGTAAACATCCCTCGGTTCCGGGCCTTCTGGCGAATTTCCGATACCTGTGCACGGTTATCGATCATCTGGCCGATCGTTTCGTCCACCACGAGAAGTTCATAGATGCCCTGTCTACCCTTGTACCCGGTGTTCAGGCAGGCGCCGCAACCTTTTCCCCGAAAAAGTGTTCCGTTTTTCAGTTCTTCCTGCGTCATCCCGAGACGGCTCATTTCATTCCTGTCCGGAACATAGGGCTCCCGGCATTCCGGGCAGATCTTCCGGACCAGCCGTTGAGCCAGGATGGCCTTCAGACTGGTGGAAATAAGAAAGGGTTCCACCCCCATGTCGACAAGACGGGTAATGGCTGAAGGGGCGTCATTCGTGTGAAGCGTCGAAAAGACGATATGGCCCGTCAGAGAGGCCTGGATAGCGATCTCGGCCGTTTCAAGGTCTCGGATTTCGCCGATCAGAATCACATCGGGATCCTGCCGAAGGATGGATCGGAGTCCGGAGGCGAATGTCAGTTCGATGCGGGGGTTGACCTGGATCTGACCGATCCCCTTGAGCTGGTATTCGACCGGATCCTCGATGGTGATGATGTTCTTGTCGGGACTGTTGATCGTATTGAGAATGGCATAGAGGGTCGTCGTCTTGCCCGCTCCGGTGGGTCCGGTCACGAGAATGATCCCGTTTGTCAGCTGGATCAGGCTGGTGAGCGTATCAAGATCCTGCCGGTCGAATCCGATGGAGGACAGGGGGAGGAGAAGGGTACCCTGTTCCAGGATACGCAGAACGACCCGCTCCCCGTGCCGGATGGGAATTGTGGACACCCGGATATCCACGTCCCGCCCGGCGGTTCGGATCCGGATGCGACCGTCCTGGGGAAGCCTTTTTTCCGCTATGTTCAGGTTGCCCATCAGCTTGAAACGGGAAACGAGTCCCGCCTGAAGGCGCGACGGAATGGAAAGCACATTGAACAGGACGCCGTCGACCCGGTAACGGACAAGGAGTTCCTTTTCGAAGGGTTCGATATGAATATCGGAGGCTTTTTGACGAATGGCCTGGGCCAAGAGGGAGTTTGCCAGCCGGATCATGGGAGCTTCATCCCTGGCGTCCAAAAGGTCAACGGACTCCTGAAGGGAGAGGAGGTCAACGGCTTCTTCGTTCGGGGAGTCCATGCGGGACAGGACGTCTGTTGTCTGATGCTGGCTGTAATGTTCGTAGACGGTATTGATAAAGTTCAGAAGGGTTGTGGCCGGCATCATATGGATTTCCAGCAGGTCGGGAGAGGGTCGGGGAAGGTGTCCCGCGTCAGAAAGGAGGGCAGAGAGCGGGGGGATCGCCCACATTCCTTTCGGGTGCCCCACCAGGACGATGATCCGGGGCTCTGAACCGTCGGGAGGTGACTGCAGAAGAACCGGAAGGAGGAGATGCGCTTTTGCGAAACCAATGGGGGTGGAACGGATCAAATCCGGCGAAACCCGTTCGTGGGAATATTCCGTCAGAAACGGGATTCCCCGGTTTTGGGCCCAGTTCTTCCAGAGGGTTTCGGGATTCTGGTCCTTGAGCTTTTCCAGGGAAATATCGGCCGTTCCCTCGTCGATGGGTGAGACATGTCCGATCGCGCGGGCAATTCCCCGGGAAATGTCCATCTGTTACTCCGGTGAACCGGGGTCTCCCGGGAGGTTGACCGTTCCCAGGTAGAAACCGGCCGCCCGGGAAGACGACTTTTTGGGCAGGATCAGGGTCTGGATCAGACCGGCCTTCCTTGCCGCTTCCTTCAGTTCGGCCGGAGCCCCATGCTTGACGTCGGCAAAGGAATACGCGTCCCTGATGATGTAGGGGGTCAGAAAGATCAGGAGATCATCCCGTTTTTTCTCATTGGATGTGTTCGAAAAGAGATAGCCGACAATGGGGATATCACCGAGCCAGGGGATCGTGGACTTGTTCAGCGACTTCGTCGAGCTGATCAGACCCCCGATAACGACCGTCTGTCCGGAGCCCACCGTGAGGATGGTCTTGGTCGAACGCTTCGTGGTGGTGGGACCGACAGCGATCGTTCCGATCAGTTCGGATGCGTTCGTCAGGGCTGAAATCTCCTGCTTGATGTCGAGCCGGACGCGTTTGTGGGCCATGATATGGGGGGTGATCTCAAGGGTGATTCCGACATTTTCACGCTGGATCATCGTCATGACGTTTCCGCCCACTGTCTGACTCTGTCCGGTGATGAAGGGAACATCCTCCCCGATGGTGATCTTGGCTTTCTGGGCATCTGTGGCAAGAATCTCAGGAGTGGAGAGGGTTTTGACGTCCGAATCCGTCTGCAGTGCGTTCAGCAGGGTACCGATGCTGGGATAGCTGACGCCGCCATAGGTAAACGAGCCGCCTGTCAGAACCCCGGCAATCAAACCGGTCAGTCCGCTCAGGGACTGGGCGGCGCCAGCGGCCCCCGTGGCGATGGGAGCGCCTGTAGTGGAGGTTGTCGCGTTAGCTCCGGTCGCTCCGTTGATCACATCCCCCACCATGCCGTAATTGGTCCCGCCAAGAACCCCGGCCCCATTGGAACCTGTCGCCACGGCGCCCAGGAGGTTGACCTGGATATTGTCCAGCTTGTCTGTCGAGATCTCGATCAGGGATGCCTTCACATAAACCTCTCCCGGTTGACGGTCGAGGCTCCTGAGCAGGGATTTGATGACGGCATAGTCGTTCGGGGTGGCAGAGACCAGCAGACTGTTTGATGAGGTATCCGGGACGATCTGGACAGGGCCCTCAAGACCGCCCTGGCGGAGCGAACCGACCGGGGTCGGGGTAAACCCTTTGGACAGAATGCTGTTGATGGTTTTGGCAACGGATTTGGCGCTGGTATTTTCCAGTGTGTAGAGGAAAAGCTGCCGGGTCATGGGTGCCTGGCTTGCCGGAACGAGAAAAATCATGCCCTTTTTCTCGACCGTCTCGAATCCTTTCATCCGGAGTGCCTGGACAAAAATCCGGAAGGCTTCCGGAATGGTCACGGCCTGTGGCGAGAGGATGGTCACTTTCCCCTTGACCCTTTCGTCCATGACGATGTTTTTTTCCAGCAGGTCGCTCATGAACTTGACCATGACCGATATGTCGACATTCCGGAAATTCAGGGAAACTGTCTGGGGGTTCAGCGGCGCGGGCAGGAGCGTCGGCACCGGTGTCTGCCCGGATGAGGCGGGAGCCGAATCCGCCGAGGGCACGCCAGGAATCAGAATCAGTATCATTCCGGCGAGAACGAGTCCGGACCTGGAAAGTATTGCCCTGATGGATTGTGGGGCTGGATGTATCGGCATAATGGCTGTCTTTTCCTATTGAATCTGATATTCGAATGTTTGAGGGACGCCGTTTCTCACCAGGTTAAGCTGAACCTGGCTGACGGAACCCAGTGTGGTCAGGGCCTTGACGAAATTCTGGGGATCACTCATGGACATGCCATTGATGGAACGGATGACGTCTCCGGGTGCCAGTCCAACCTCCTGGTAGAGAGAGCCTGGCTGGATAGCAACCAGGCGGAATCCGTCCATGTGGCCGGAGTTCATGTTGGGCACCGCCCGTGCCTGCATCATCAGGGCGTTCATGTTTTTGATGGCGAAGTGGATGGCCCGGGATTCGATCAGCCAGTGATGGTCATCCAGTTTTCGGATTCCGTGGAGGGAAGAACCGGGGCTGTTGTCGGCCAGGGCCTGCCCTGTGTCATCCAGACTGTTGTATCGGGCTTTCAGGATGCCGAATCGGGCGCCCACACGCAGGATGACGTAATCCTTCCTGACAGCCATCAGGGCAATTTTTCCGGGGACGACTTCCTGGTTGATATGATAAAATTTCTGGTCTTCTTTCCCGATATTCTGGATAACGGCGCCCCCCTCGGTCCCGGGAGCCATCAGGGTTCCCACGAGGCGCAGTTTCAGAACGGAAGACTTGAGGACAGGAAGATTCCGATGGTTCATCCAGTTCCCGACCGCGACCACCTCGTCTTTTCCTGAAACTCCGTTTCCGGTCGGAGCATCATCGGAAAGGTCGAAGCTTCCCGGCAGGTATTTCGACCCTCGCGCCCGGGGGCTGAAGGGGTTTCTGGAGACGATCAGACGAAGGTCTTCTTCCGTCGGAAGCGCATGATTCTTGGGGATCAGGCTGACACCCGCGTGCAGGGGAGGGGTGATGTTTTCAAGCCTCGTTCTGATGGCTTCATCTGTTATGTCTGCGGCAACGTAGGCGATACCTGTCACCAGGACCCAATGAGCCAGATAAAAGGAACGGGCAAGAGGGCTTGCAATCATGATCGGTCAGGATTCCACTTGAGAGAGGTTCCGGGAACGTCATCCGTATTCCCACGGGTTTCAGCGTCTGGCTTATTATACCCGAAATTTTTGGTTGCGGATCAATGCCGGGGCTTAAAATCTTTAATCCAGAAAAAGAAGGAGGAATTTTGGTTGTGATCGTGTTCGTGAATGGAGAAAAACAAGAATTGCCTGCTTCCTCAACGGTCCAGAGCGCATCCGAATACCTGGGGATCTCCGGAAAACATCTGGTGGCCGAGCTCAATCTGGAAATTCTTCCGCGCGACATCTGGTCAGAAAAAAAATTGGCCGACGGAGATCATCTCGAGTTTATCGGTTTTGTCGGAGGAGGACGGCAGGAGAGCTAAACATATCTGGAAAAAAACGCTTCTTGTCCACTCCAGGGCAGTTGTGGTAACGTCTTTATCGTGTCCTCCATACGTGGGCGGGATTAACTCAGTGGTAGAGTGTCAGCTTCCCAAGCTGAAAGTCGCGGGTTCGAATCCCGTATCCCGCTCCATTCCTGCAAGGACCTTGCACTGTTTCCCGATCGGCTCCCCAAATCACCTGCCCAGCCTGATTGTGTAGAAGCCAGCGTGTTCTTCAATTCGTGTCAAACATCGTTGGATCCCTCCATTATCAATGGCTTTTCATGAGGAACGGCGGGGCGTGTATCGTCGCTCCGGCTTTGAAGTCATGCTTTGCCGGAGCGACATCAACACGGGATGAGCATCTAAATGCTCCACCAGAAGGACAGACCGGCCGGAGGGATCTTGAAAACCGGCGTCAATTCAAGAAAGCCTCGCCTGAAGCTTTCTCTGGGTGTTCATGTTCCTTCTTTAAAGGAAATCCTCGGTCTGCACCAATGGTCCCTTTTCCGGAATGATCAAAAGAAAGGGTTTTAATTTTCGTGCCCCTTTCTCATGGTATCGAACACCCCTCGCACAAATTTGACGGCATCATTTTCTTCTATCCAGATGCCCTTGTGATTCGGGGACAAGTGTTCAAGCTTTTTTGAAAGCAGACTCTTCATGGCTTTTTTCATCTCTGTTGCGATTTCCAAATTGCTGGCTTGCGATCCTCTTGCGTTTTTCTTGTCCGCTGCCATTTCAATCTTCTTTGTTGCCAATGCGACTGCGGCATTGTGTTCTTCCGAAACCCTCTTGTTTCGACTGTCGACCAAATTTTCTGCAACAACCGATTCGTGATAACCAAGCTGGGTTCCCATCAGAGTCTCAAACCCTTCTTCTATCGCATTCAGGATTTTTATTTCCAATCCCGGAGTGACCGGTTCTTTCAACAAACTTTCATATTCTTTTCCAAGTTTGTTCAACATTTCCTCAAAATGCCCCCTCATGGTTTTGATGCGAGAGTCTTCAGAGGTTTCATTCCAAAGCTCGGGGACGGGATCGGCCAACGCTGTCCGCCCCATCTGAAACGACTCACCGAGAATTTTTCCTAATACATATGCACGGTTTTGTGACATTTGAAGTGTTTCCATGGAAATCCCCCTGCTCCAAAATCGTTTTACCCCATTCCCTTCACTCAGGATGGAGAGGTAAGCCCTTTCGGGTCCACCAATGGATGAATTGTGCTTTTATAACGGCGATTCCGATGAGGAGATGAGTGAGGGAAGAAAAACCACGGTTAGAGAACAGTTGAATCAAAAAACGGAAGGCATGCTGAAAGCACGGTAGATTCTGGAATACCGGAACTGACTCTTTCCCGGATTCTATTCATCAGTATACTTGAGGATCTGCCATGGGATCAATGTGATGTCACATCCAGCAAGCTCCCGTCGAAGTTGGAGGGATGTGATAGACTGTGGAGCTGGCAGAGCCTCGACAGCTCGAAGGTGAAATCGCCCTTGGCCCGGGAGGGCGTCGGAGGAAAGACGCCCAATTGGCAGGCCCAAGACCCGGGAGGTCGGGGGGATGGGGGGCTCTGGCAGTAACAGGAATCGTTGGTTGTGGGCGGTATAGTGGAGACGCCGGCTCTGCTCCGACCGCGCTCATCCGATCCCGCGGTCCCGGGGTCGGCACTTGAATGCGAGGGCTCCCCATCGCAGCAGGGTCACCCATTCGTAGCCGCAAAGGGCAACGTATTTGAGCCCCCCTCCGACCAAACTCCGAAAGCCCAGGTAGTGGTGCGTCCGCATCAAGGTGCTCCCCGGGGCTCTTTTTCGGAAGGACCGGGCAGCGTGATTTGGCGAAGATCCAACGAAGAGTCGTTCATAGCTCGATTGGGCAAAGATGATCGAAGAACACCAGTGAATGCAAAAAAGTCCTCTTAGGGAGCATTTTGTGTTCAACTATGACGGGGACTGACACCCAAAAAAAATTAGGATGGATGTTTCAGATAAGACCGGAAAAACAAAAACAAGAAGACAGTCAACGGTTTTTTGTTTTTTGTGCCGGTAACATGTCTTGCCAGATTGAAAATTTAAAAAAGGAACCTGGTTTGCTCCTGGACTGGAAGAAGTATTGTCCAATCTTAATGGAGCTTCAAAAACTTCCGGTTCAGAAAAGTTTTTCTGCCAACAGTTCAGAGGCTTCCAGACCCCATTTCGGCATTTTGCCCTTTGTCCCGAAATAAAGATTCTTGAATTCCATTTTCAGGAGAAATGGGATGCGGCCCGTTTTCAGGACCTGTTCCGTCCCTCCGAACCAGCTGTTGGAACGGATATAGAAGGCTTTTTTATCACCCATGTCCCCGATGCAATAAGTGACCGGCGCCAGATGGTTATCCGCCTCTTCAGAATTCATTTTCCCCATGTCTTTGGCCATTTGCCTTCCAACGATATCGCATTCCTGATCGGCGATGGCTCCCAGTTTCGGCACGGTGATCGCCGCCGCGTCGCCTGCCGCAAAAATCTCCGGATAACGGGGATTCCTCATCAGCGTGTCGGTGATGACAAATCCCTTGTTGTCACTGATGGGAAGCCCTTTCAGAAAGTCATGGGGAGCCCAGTCCGGAAAGATAATCTTCAGTTCGGCGTCGATTTTCTGTCCGCTTTTCAGTTCGACGCCATCCTTCGTCAATCGGGTGATGTCCTGGCCGTTGTTGACATAATGGAAGCCCATTGCTCCGGCGATTTCAAGGAGCTTCCCGACCACTTTTTCTCCGGCGTCTTCGGCGATCAGCTTGGAGGGAGTAAAAACGGTGATTGTTTTTGGGCTTCCCTTGTGATGTTCCTTCAGCCAGGTTCCCAGGGCGAGCATCACTTCTACTGGAGGCCCTTCGCAGGCGGCCTCCGCAACGGGAAACGGGTGTCCCCCGTAAAGGGTGATATCCCGGGCCCCGTCTCCCTGGTGGAACCGGGCTGAACCAATGGCAATCGGTCCTCCCTTGTAGTCGTTTTCCAGAAATTTCCGCAGTTTGTTTCCATAGAAGAAGTTGGTGACCGTATGGCCATGGTCGGCAAATCCTTCGATTTTGTCGAAGGCCAGGCGGTTTCCGATGGCGATAACAAGGTAGTCGTAGACGAGGGTTTCTGTTGCCGATCCGGGGCGCTCGTTTGGCAGGAAATCCACCCGCTTTTTGTCGGGATCAATCGCCTTGACTTCTGCCTGTATGAACTCGATATCCTCGTCGGCGAGGGTGTTCGGGAGGTCCAGACGCAATGTTCTGGCAGGGTCCCTTCCTTCGAAGATTTCCAGCGGAATGTTGGGGACAAAAAGCAGATAATCCTTCTGGTCGATAAGGGAAATCCGAACAGAATCTCCACAGTACTCGCGAATTTTCAGGGCGGATCCCAGACCGGCAAAATTTCCCCCCAGGACAAGAACATGCGGTTTCATGATCGCCTCTCCTTCTGATCGGTGGATTGATCTGGCTTCATCCAGTTCATCTGAAAAGAATGTACCAGACCTGAGGTCAAAGCAAGGGAAGACGATGGATTTCTTGCGATCAAAACTTGCCCGGAAGGAAAGGATCCGGCAGTGAAAGACCACTTCAGACTGGCTTTTTGGCGGTGAAAGGCCATCCTCGATCGGCTCCTCCACCATGCCACGACCGTCAACATCAAGGGCGAGTCCTTCCGTCTCAAGGATCGACGGAGAACCGGGCTCATGGAACCCAAAACGACCTTGCCAAAGGAGGACAATCCCAAAGACAACGACGCTCAGGAATAAGATATTTCAGGGACAGCAGACTTCCTCCGGAGAACGTTGAAAATCGTTTCCGGAGGGTGATGGGGACACTTTCTTTCGGAAAAAAGTGACAGGTTAAATCCTGAAAAGATGACAAAATACTTGCTTTTTGACACGCTGCCGTGGCCTATGTATGTCTAGGTTCAGATGAAATGGCACTTTCTCTGGTAGAATCTATCGATAAAACCCTCACCAGGAAGGAAAGTGTTCATGGAGAGCGAAAAGGCGGAAGAGACCGGGAAAAAGAAACGATGGACAGGGGAAAGGCCAGGATTGTCCGTCGGTATCCCAAAAGACCCTGTGGGGTTGGCCGACCTGGCCGAAGAAACAGGAAATTCCCGGGGTTGATTCTCGCGTGGGCCCAACAGACATTGGAAGGGCTTGAGCAGACTTTTCAAAGGAGACCCATCGACAACGGAAAGTCCTGTATCGGGAGATCCTCGAAAAAGAGACCCGGATCCGAAAACTGGAATCCGTTGTCAGTGAACTCTCCACGGAGAACCTGACGCTAAAAAAAAGCCTGGGGCCCTCTCACAGGAACCCATGTCACCCCGGAAACGACGAAGGAGATCCTGAAGAAGGTGATGTTTCTCAAGAAGGCGGCAGAATTTCCGGTCAAGCCGTCCCTGGAGGTGCCGGGACTGGCAGCACGGACCGGCCATCGATGGGTGCTGTCCCACAGGAAGGGAAAGCGTCCGGAAGGGGTTCTCCCCAAGGGACACGGGATTCTCCCGGAGGAGCGGGAGGCGATCCTGCCTTCAAGAGAAAACACCCCTCCCTCGGGGCCAAGCGACTGTCTTTCATGATGCTGGACCGGAATGTCGCGGCCGTGTCTCCCTCAAGCGTCCGGAGTGTCTTGCAGGAAGCCGGTCTTTCCAGTCAATGGACGGTGCCCGAGGGCCAGAAAGTGCATCATAAGGAGATGGGGGATGGGGTCGGTCTGTGACCGACAGGCTATCCATCCCCGGTATGAATGCCGGGGTTTCCCGCGCAAATGGATGAAGGGTGAGAAATCGGGACGAGTGAAGACGATGGCGCGCGTGCGACAGGACCCCTGTTTCTTCCGGCCTCTGCCGCTTTCGAGGGACTTCTACGACAGGGATCCCCGGAAGGTTGCCCGGGAACTCCTGGGCAAAGTTCTGGTCAACCGTACAGACGGCGTCGAGAGAATGGGACGGATTGTGGAAGTCGAGGCCTATCTGGGGCCCCACGACAAGGCGGCCCATTCCTCCCGGGGCCTGACGCCGAGGACGCGTGTCATGTTCGGACCCCCCGGACATGCCTATGTCTTCATGATCTATGGCGTGCACTTTTGCATGAACGTCGTGACCGAAGGGGAAGGCTGCGCCTCCGCGGTTCTCCTGCGGGCGGTTGAGCCGATCCAGAACCTCTCGGGATCCGGTTCGGGACCCGGAAGATTGTCCCGGGCCATGCATATCGACATGCGTCACAATGGTCAGGATTTGACCGGTGACAGCCTCTTTATCTCTTCCGATCCGGAAATCCGGCGCTTCCAGGTGATCCGACGCCCCCGTGTGGGTGTCGATTACGCCGGGGATTGGGCGCGCCGGTTGCTGCGTTATTACATCAAGGGCAATGCCAGCGTCTCTGTCCTCTGAAAAACTCCGTGTCCGGTTTGTCGCCTGTCCCTGCCCATTCAGAAACGCCTCTCCCCTGACGCGGTCAACCCGTCCGGGCGCTTCCCGTCCGGACCTGGAGATCCAGTCTGTCCAGCACCCATCTTGAGACTTGTTCGAAAACGGCCGGAAACTCGATGTCGGACTGGATTCCCAAAAAGTTCTCCCCCTTGGCGAGAAGGGTCTCGAGTGCCGGATTTTCCGGAATGGACAACGGACAAAGACGGGTATTGAGGAGCCAGTCGAAGCGGCCTGCCAGGTGGTTGTGAAAGGAGTTTCCGTGATGAAGACGGTTGATGATGTAGTACCGCTCGCAATAGATCCCTTTTTCCGCTTCCGCCCGGTCGAAAAAATTTTCCATCTCCTTGGCCGCGAGGAGGGAGGGGATTTCCGGGATGAGGGGGGCGATGACAAGTGGTCCGAAATCGACGGCTTCCTCGAACAGGGAGCGGTTGGCCATGGGAAGGTCGAGAAGGATGACCGGCGTGGGATGATGCGGGAAGGAGTAAAGGGCCGGCGCTTCCTTGCGTATTTCATGATAGAGGTCGGTAAAGGCCAGATCCGTTCCGGATCGCGAATAGAAGGGAGGATCCATACGGACGGACAAAAGCGGGATCTTTTCTCCGTTCATGAAAAAGGACGTCCAGATTTTTCCCGCCCTCGCGGTTTCGGTTTTCTGCTGGCCCAGAAAAAGAAAAGAGAGAAAGCTTGAGGGGCTCAGGTCCAAGACGATGACAGACCGGCCCATGAGAGCCCACTGGGCAGCCATGGACGCCAGGAGAAGGGTCTTTCCGGTGCCGCCCGCCGGACCCGTGATCAAAACGGCAGGCCAGCGCTTTTCGGTCTGGACGATTGTCGGTCGTGATTTTCCGATGGCCCGGTCGAGCGCCGGCAACTCGTCCGACGAGGGGGGAACGGGGACAGGTGTCACCGGTTGACGCGGGGGGGTTCGAACCGGCGGAGAGAGGGGTCTTGGGCGGGCGGATTCGGCCGGGAGAGACATTTTCTGGGCGTCCTGGCGAAACTCCACATAGGGGGACTCTTCTCCCCGCCTGGACATCTGGAAATAGGATTTGATCCGATCGAGATCCGGTGACTGGCTCACTTTTCCTGGTTCCTCCGGGCCGGGTGTCCGCAAGATCAATCCGGCCGTGTCAGTAATAAAAATACCACGAAAATCCTTCGTAGCCCCCTACCCCCCCAAAAGCGGACGAACGAAGAACGCCGCCGTCCAGCAGAAGGGTGGAGTCCAGAGGAGAGACGGACAGGCGAAGGGCGGCCCCTCCCTGGAAGGCGTTATAGCTCTGGTTTCCCTGAACGATAAACTCAGGTCCAGCGGCCATCCGGAGGGTGCGGTCCTCCTTTTCCCAGAACCGGTGGAGATATCGGGACTGGAAATAGGTGTAGCTGATATACCCCGTATAGTTTGCGAACAGGTCCAGGCTGCCTCCCAGAATGTACGACAGAATGTCTCCCTGGAGGAAAAGGCCGTTGACGATATCGGGAGGGGTCAACGTCTGGTCATGGAGGGCGAATCCCCATCCGGCGTCGGCTTCGACACTTCCGAAAAATGTCGGGAGCCGGACTCCCACGGCCGGTGTTGTTCCGATATAGGATTGGGACAAGAAAGAAGAGCTGGAAGGGGTGGGGTGGTACTGGAACGTAAAGGCGTTCTCCAGCACGAAGGCGTGAAAATAGACCGGTTCCGGCCCGCTTCGCCCCAGCAGATGTCCGACAGGAAAGAGCCCTCCGATCTGGGTGTAGTAGTACTGGGTGTACTGGCTGAAAACCGTCTCGCCCAGCAGAAATTCGAAATGGCTGCTCCCCAGGGCCGACTGCTGGCGTGAGATGGCCGCAAGTGTGTTGGCCGCATCAAGCGCATTCGTGCGATTTTCAAACCCTTCTCCGTTTTCAGCGAGACGCTGGGCTTCCAGCGCTTCCTCGCGCGCCTTTTTGAGATGGTTCCGGCTCATGTCCAGTCGGGCCAGGGCCAGGAGCAGGCGGGGGGACCGGGGATGGAGCGTCAATTGTTCTGCCAAAATGGTCCGGGCTTTTCGGGGATGCCCTTCCAGGAGGGCAAGCCTTGCGTCAAGAACAGTCAGGCTGAGTTTCTTCCCCCACCGGGAGCGGGCTTCGGAAAGCCATCGCCTGGCGGTGTGGAGGTGGCGTGCCGCCAGGGCGATATCGATCCCGTTTTCGTAAGAAGACAACGTGTTCCAGGGGTGGAGGGAGCGGATGACGGAGAAGGCCTTCCCCGGATGGCCGGACGACTGAAAGACCCTGCCTTCCTCCTGCCGAAGGAACCGGCTGCCGGGTCGATTTTTGAGGGCGGCCCGGACGCGGTTGATCGCCTCTCCCGGGCGATTTTCCCGAAAAAGCCTGTTGAGGGTCAGTTGGAGGTCCAGTTGGCGGAGGTGCCGGACTTGTTTTGCTTCCTCCCGGGACAGGGTCCGGATGCGGTTCAAACGATCCAGAAGTCCGGAGAGGGGCTTGTCCTCATCGAGCACCTCATAGGCCCAGGCCATTGCGATCAGATCCCGATCCGACATGAGCGACAGGTTTTTTGAAGCGGACTCGAGCTTTTTGTCGGCCGTCCGGGTGTTTCCGTTGTGGGCGTATATTGTCCCTTCGAGCACCAGAAATCCTGGAGAGGATCCTTCGGCATCCTGGAGGATTTTTGACGGTGTCGAACGGAGAAAAGCGAGCGCGTCCCGGTAACGTTTAAGCGAAACGAGTCCGTTCATGATGACGATCCGGGCCGACAAGTCCTCCGGATGCGATTTCAGCACCCTTCGTGCGAGCAAGAGGGCCCTTTGGGGGTGTCCCCGGCGAAGTTCCAGCCCCGCCAGGAGATCCGGTGCCGCCGGATCTCCTGGAAGAATCCGGTGGGCCTTCCGGTAGTTTTTTGCGGCGGCTGCCGAATCTCCGTCGGATTCTTTTTCTTCCGCTGACCGGATCAGTGTCCAGTAACGGATTTCCCGGGACAGACGGAGGATCGCCGGTCTCTGTCGGGATGTGAGGGGGAGGGTCCGGACTCTTTTGATAGCGGCCCTTGCCTGATTCGGATGATTCAGTCCCAGATCGGCGGAGGCGAGACCGGTCCAGTAGGAGGCGTTATCCGGATCTTCCTTCGTCAGCAGTAAAAAGCGATTCCGCGCCTCTTCCATCCGACCCGCGTGAAGGGCGTCGAACGCTTTTTTGGGCAAGGGACCTTCCGTCAAGGAGCGTCTTCTGGCCCGGGAGAGGAGGCGGGAGATCCGGGGATCCGGAAATCTTTTGAGAAAATCCGTCAGGTCGGGGATGAAGGAAGGGTCGTCTCCGGCCCAGACGAGCGCCTGACGCCAGGCCCGTTTACCCTCCCGGTGGATCGGGCTTTTCGAAAGAGTCACCTGTTTTAAAATAGGGAAGGATTGTCGTCGTGTGGATCGATGATAGGAGAGGATCTCTCCGTAAGCCAGACGGTATAAGGCACTTTGCGGATATTTTTTTGTCAGGGCCAGAAGTTCGGTCCGGGCTTGGGAGGGGCCACCGGGCTGTCTGAAGATCAGTTGGTAGTATTCGCCGGCGAGCGCAGGCGGAGGAGGTTCCGGGCCGAACGCCTCCCGGAACAGCCGGAGGGCCCTGGGATCGTCGTGTTTTGTTTCCGCACGTCTGGCGGAGGCGATCAGGGTCGTCCAGCGATGGCCGAGCGCGATTTCCCGCCGGAAAACCGGAAGATAGGGGCTTTCCGGATAGCGCTTCTCGAATGTCCTGATCAGGGGACGGGCTTTCTCTTTTTCTCCGGTCAGGAGGTAGGCCTGGATCAATCCTGTCAAGGCGGGTCGGTCGTGAGGATAGAGAAAGAGGATCTGACGGTAGGTTCCGGCCGCCAAATCTTCCCTGCCATTGTCGAGCCAGTACTGCGCCTTCTTTTCAAGTTCCATCCGGATGTCCTGGCCTTCTGCCATTTTGATATGGCCTAAAACAAAAAAAACGGCCAGAAAAGCCAGAAGACACCGCCACTGCTGTCCTGCCGATGGGAAGTGGCGGGAAAATTTTGAGGTGACGCGAAGTTTCATGTCGATGGGTTCTCCGGAGTGACATTGACTGTGGAATGTTTGTTGGCAATGTGCTCCAGGAGGGCCCGGAGGGAAAAGCCGCCACCCAGGGACAGGAGAATGACAAAGATCACGATCCCGATCGGGTGGGAATAGAACCAGAAACGAACCGCTTCCACCGGATCGAGTTTTCCGGTATTGAAGGAAGGGGCTGGCAGGAAAAAGGAGTTCATCCCTTGTGGCGTCACCACGGTCACGTTTCCGAAAATTCCCGAAAAAAGCCGGGGGTCGAAAAGGACCCGGTCCATCGACCGCATGCCGTTCTGGCTGACGCCGACGACCGACAGGACGACCCGGCCGGGGGTGTAGGGAGAGACGGTTTCCGTCAGCACGCCGACCGGAAGACGGGCTTTTCTGAATTCCCGGATCAGATCCGAGGGGCCGAAATGGGAAGGCGGAGGATTTTTCCAACGGAAGATCTTGAGCAGCAGGTCTTCCGTTCGGAGTTTTTCAAGATTCGCAGTCGACTCCCAGGGCAGGGACCGGGTGAACTTTAAGAGAAGGGGGTTGGAGTCGTAGGTTCCTATAATGACCAGGTTCCTTTTCTGCACCCGTCCGAGCGTTTCCGGATCCGCAACCCGGATCCGGAGGGCGGGCAGCCCGGTCTGGGCGCCGAACGTGGACATCATGTGGAGGAAAATCCCGATGTCTCCCCTCCCGGGAACCTTTGAAAAGACAACCCCTGTTTTTTCCTGGTCGGCGTATCGTGTGAAGGGATATCCTCCATTGGGAAAGAGCCTGAGATCCGGAAGGACGGCAAAGCGGGGGAAGGAGGTGATGTCGATGGCGGAATCCGGCAGGATGGTTCCGGACAGCTGGGGATTTTTGTCCATCGTGCATGAAAGGACAGCCGGAAAGGAGTTCCGGAAGTTGAAGTTGAAAACCAGCCGGTTCCGAAAAGGGGTGAGGTCGCTGATGGCGAGCGGAATATCCGCGGTTTGCGTGATCGCTCCCTCCTTGGACGAGGGGAGCGGGAGAGATTCCTGGTAGCGGTCGTTTAAAAAAATGTCGAGTCGGGAGCGGTTTTCCTGGTTTTTGGTCCGGACCCGAAACCGGATGCGGGCGTGAATCCATTTCTGGCCCCATGTAAAAAGGTCTGGTGGAAGGGAAAAACTGACCCGCACCGACCCGGTTCCATGGACTGTCAACGCATCAGGAGGTTCCAGCTTGCCAAAGCGGATGGTCTGCCTGGAGGTCACCCACCGCGGAGCGTCGTCCGGAAGCCGGGGGGGCGGAAGGAAGGCCCCCTCAAGAGTCGCGAATCCCGTGCTTCGGGAAAAGCTGTTTTCCGAAAGCGCGAGGGCGGCCACCCTGATTTCGGCGGGGGAGCGGCCCGAGATCAGGAGAATGCGGGAGAACGGATCCGCCGGATGCGGCACAATTCCGAGAAAGGGGCCCGAGATGGGGGTTGGAAACCAGCCGGCGGGAATATCCCGGGCCGGGGCCAGGAGGATCAGGTGCCCTGCCGGAAAACTCTTGGGATCCAGTTTTTTCAGGACGGTGACCGGGAAGCGAAACGGGAGGTAAGGACCGTTGACCCCGAGCCAGGAGGCGGTGATACCGCCGGCTTCCAGTATTTCCGGGTTGGTGGAGGTGAAGACAAACGGGATGCGCCGGAGCCCTGCGGCGTCCGGAAAAAGAAAGGGAAAGGGAAGGTCGGACAATCGGGGCGGGACGCCGATACGGCTTCCCCGGACGCTAACGGTCGAACGCTTGAGGATGGTGATAAAAGGGACGGATCCGAATATGGCACAGGGGTTTTTCGGATCCCGGATGACGCGAAGCCTCAGGGTGTTTCGGGTGTTGACAAGAAAGCCCGGGACGGCGATCGAGACCGACACATCCTTTCCGGCGGAGCCAGGGGATCCGCTTACGCGTCCCAGCATGATCCCGTTCCAGTCAACCGCGAGCGTGTGGTGGGCCGTCTGGAACAGTCCGGGGCGAAACCGGTAGACCAGATGGATGGTGGCGCTTCGGACCAGCTTGTCCGGGGATACGCCGACCTGGAAGGCCTGGTCGGCGGAGTTGGGTCCGATGTCAAGATCTTTCTCCATCTGGAGGTCCTCAAAGGACAGGGTCTGGTGAAACTGTCCGTCCGGAACCGGTGCGGGGGAGGGAGGCTGTCCGGGCAAGGGACCGGATGTCCCGGGAAGCGCCAGCGCTGTGCCTGAAAAGAACGGGTGCATGGTGAGGCTCAGGGAGAGAATCATCGCCCAATGCGGCCGAAAAAGGGTCACGCCGACTCTCCGGAAGGATTTTTGCTGACGGAAGGCGGCCGGGGAGTCCCCGACCATAAAATCCCCTGGATGGCCCGGGCCTGCCCCACCAGGGCGAAAACCGTGACTTCCCAGAAACTTTTCAGGATGCTGTCCGCATCCTCGGAGACCCCCAGCCGGACCCAGGCGTCCGCCCTTCCGTACAGGATCAGGACGAGATTGCGTTCCTCTTCCAGCGTCAGTGGCCTGAAATTGAAACGGACGGAAAACTCGTCCATGCCGACAACCTCTGCGGGAAATTCGTGGATCCGGTCGAGAAAAGGGATTTCCATGTGGACCTCTTCTCCGGTGCGGAGCGCTGCGCTCTTCAGAAGGCGGACCCTGACCCCGTAGTCCGACATGTCTTCGGTTTCTCCATAGATGGCCTGTCCACTCTCGCCGGAGATCCGGATGGGAAATGTCACGCTGATGCGGGGCCGGTACCGCCTTTGCGCCCGTTCCCACCCGACCGCCAGGGTCGTTCCGATAATGAGGAGGTTATGGATCGTCCAGGCCAATGTCAGGATGATTGTCGGGATCTCCCCGAACCCCCCGGTAAAACGGAGAATTCCGGAAAAAAGGCCGCCCAGGTTCAGAATCCACAAGACGATGAAAGGTTTGGCGATGTCGCGGTCGTAGTATTCCTTTTCGATGCGCCCTTCCTTGGCGGTGACATTGAAGCTCCCCAGACCCGGGTTGACCAGCGCCAGGACGGTCGGAAGAAAGATGTAGGGCGCGAGGGTCGTCTCGTACACCTGATTCCAGAACGAATGTCGGTGCCGTCCGTTGATGGCCGCGTTCGCCAGGAGGGAAACTCCAATCGTGGGAATGGCGTAGCTTGCGATTGAATAGGCGTCGGCGTCAAAAATCCGTATGCCGAAATACAGGTAGGCCAGGGGGGCGGTCAGGAAGATGATGCGGGGGAGGGAGGAGAGGAAAAAGAGCATCCCATTGAGATAACACAGTTTCTGGGGGAGCGACAGCCCCCTGGCCAGGAGCGGATTTTCCACCCGGAAGATCTGGACCATTCCACGTGCCCACCGTATCCGTTGACGAATGTGGGCGGAAAGGGAGGGGGTGGCGAGGCCGGCCGCCTGTGGCAGGTTCAGGTAGGCGGATTGCCATCCACGCCGGTGCAGCTTGATCGAGGTGTGGGCGTCCTCCGTGACCGTTTCGACGGCGAATCCCCGGATTTCTGCCAGGGCTTTCCTCCGCATGACCGTGCATGACCCGCAGAACGTCGTGGCGTTCCAGAGATCATTCCCGTCCTGGATGACTCCGTAAAACAGCTCCCCTTCGTTCGGGAGTTTTTTGAAGACGTTCAGGTTCTTTTCGTAGGGATCCGGGGAATAGAAATGGTGGGGTGTCTGCACGAACGCCATGCGAGGGGACTTTTCCAGAATGCCGACCGTCGTCTGGAGAAAAGAACGGGTCGGAATGTGGTCGCAGTCGAAGATGGCAACGTATTTTCCTTCGGTCCGGGCGAGTGCGAAGTTGATGTTGCCGGCCTTCGCGTGGTGGTGTTCCGGCCGGGCGATATAGGAGATTCCCGTCTGTTCGGCAAACGCGGCGAAATCCGGTCTGTCACCATCGTCGAGCAAATAGATTTTTTTCCTGTCGGCCGGCCAGTCGATATTGATGGCCGCCAGGATCGTCGGTCGGACGACGGAAAGGGGTTCGTTGTAGGTCGGAATCAGAATGTCCACATCGGGCCAGGTCGCGATGTCCTTTGGAAGCTGGTCGGCCTTTCTGGAGAGCGGATAGGCGGTTTGCAGATATCCCAGGACGAGGATGATCCAGGAATAGAGCTCCGCGGCAAACAGGATGAAGATAAAAGGATACTCGTACCAGCGGACATTGGGGTCTCCGATGCCGAGCGTCTGTGTCGTCCTCCACCAGGCATAACGGAAGGTGGCAAACAGGGAGAGGGAGATCAGGGTCAGAATGACCCATCGTTTTCCGTCCAGAAATGTCTTCAGGAGGAGACCCGCTGCGAACAGGAAAGAGCCGAGCCAGAGCTGGGTTCTCCAGTCGGGAGAAGGCGTGGTGGCGAGAAAGAAAAGGAGGAGTCCACCCGTCATGAAGAAAAGGCCCTGGGCCATTCTGGAAAGAGGTTGCATGTAAAAGGATTCCTCCCCCGGTTCTCTTACGCAACGTCTGGCGGAAATGGATGGTCCGCTCCCCTTGTTCCGCTTTCTGACCGGGATGACGACATGGTCGGCGGATGACAAAGACAGAAGGCATACTACCTGGCGCGCGGGTCGGGCTCCCTCCCGCCACTTGAAATTCTGTTTGGAACAAGACAGGCCTGCAATTCCCGTTCCACTGGGTCGCCCGCCAAGGCTGAAGACAACTCCATGATAATATTTGAAAAAAAACGACGTTTCTCGAAGGAGGGAGCGAGTTTGTAAAGGAGTTGTTCAGTTGTTGTCAAAAAAACCGACAGTTCCGGCATCCGGCGCGATTTCCATTTGGTGTCCAGTCTGAACGAAGGTCCGGAGATGTTGCCAAGCGGCTCTTTCCCGGCCTTATTCTTTTTCCGCCCTGAAGAATCACGGGCGGATGCCTTCGATATTCGTAAGGAAGGCTGACACCGCGATGACAAGAAGAGAGACTGACGGATTTTTCCGCCGGGAAGATGCCAGCGGATGGATGGAATGTCAGACGACTTTATCAAAGGACTTATCCCCGAAGTAATTTTTCCTTATTCGACTCCTTCCCGGTTTGGGAGAATAATAGGGGAAATCAAAAATTCAGACACGCATCCCGGTCACCGGAGGCTGACCGGATTCCGGTGTCCGGTCAGGAGGAGGACGATGTTGAAAAAAGTTTTGTCCGGTATCGCTTTGTCAGTCCTGATTGCCGGAGGTGCAGCGCCTCCGGCGGGAGCGGTGACGCTGATGGCCTGGGGGAAACATATTGCGAAAGAAGGGAACGGAACTCCCGGAAGCACGGCCTGTATGGAATGCCACCGGCTGAAGGGAGGAGGGATGCCGTCGATCGGTGCTCCGCGGATCGCCGGTCAACCCCGGCGATATATCGCCCGGGAGATTCGGGAGGTCCAGGCGGGCAAACGTTATGGTCCGGTCATGTCGGGCGTTGTCCAGAATCTTTCCAGACGGGATATCCAGGCGGTGGCCTTGTACTATTCCCGCGTTCATTCCCCTAAAATCAGGGATGTCGGGGAGCCTGACCCATCGCATGTATCGAAAGGGCGCCGCATTGCGACCAGGGGGCTCTGGAAAAAAAATATTCCGGCCTGTGTCCAGTGCCACGGACCGGACGGGTATGGGGTTCCACCGTTGTTCCCTTATATCGCCGGCCAGAACAGGACCTATCTTTTGCGCCAGCTGATGGCCTACGCCTTTCTCAAACGTCAGGACGACCCTCAGGGGCTGATGCGGGGGATCGCACGACGCCTGACGCCGGAGGAGAGAAAAGCGGTGGCGGAATATTTTTCCAGCCTTCATCCGCCGGATCGGGACGCGCCCTGAATCTGCCAGCATTCAGAACGGTGCTTGGGTACCTGCACAAAGGAGGAAGAAGATGACAGTCGGAAGGACATTTCTGGGGGCGTTTATTGTTGTGGCGATGGTTCTGTCGTCTGTCGACCGGGCCTGGTCCGGCCCCGTGGAGGTCATGCAGGGGTCGGAGATTTTTACCCCTCCGCCAGACTCGGAGATTCCGGCGGGGCCGTTTGGCGATCTGGTCCGCAAGGGGGAAAAGATCTTCACCCAGACCGGCCGGTTTGCCGGAAAATATGTGGGAGCGGAAAATAAGATGACGTGCGAAAGCTGTCATCTGGACCGGGGACGAAAACCCTATTCCGCACCGCTCTGGGGGGCGTATGTCATGTACCCCCGTTACCGGTCCAAAAATCATATGGTGAACAAGCTTGATGAGCGGATCCAGGGGTGCTTCCGGTTTTCCATGAACGGAACTGCTCCCCCGGTGACCAGCGATACGGTGAAAGCCCTGATCGCATACAGCTTCTGGATGTCCCGCGGGGCCCCCGTAGGGGTTCGCCTGAAAGGAGCGGGTCTGGTCAAGTTGCCGCCTCCGGCACGCCCCCCGAGCCTCTTCAGGGGCAAGAAAGTCTATGCGGCCCGTTGCGCGCTCTGCCACGGAGCCCATGGACAGGGACGCACCTCCCATGGTGGCCAGGTCTTTCCGCCGGTTTGGGGCAACGGTTCTTACAACAAGGGCGCCGGGTTTTACAAGATCGACAAGCTGGCGGGGTTCATCAAGATGAATATGCCCTTGTCCAAGGGGGACTCCCTGACTGACCAGGAATCCTGGGATGTGGCCGCCTATGTCGACAGCCAGCCCCGTCCAGCGGATCCCCGGAAACTTGTCCGGCGTTAGGGGGGCGGAAGGATCAGGGGTTCCAGAAGCGGTTCGGCGGCCTTCCGGAGAAGATCTTGATACTTCTGCCGGTCGTAGGTCGCATCCGGTGTTTCCAGGGGGTAGGCCCGGGCACGACGGGACGGGTCCCGGTCCTGCGCATTTGTGATCACGTAGCGGACCGTCTCGCCGGCTTTGATCCGGATACCCCTTCCCGAGAGTTCCCGGGCGACGCTGGCCGTCAGTGTGCCCCGGCCATATCCGTCCGGCGGTTTTGAGAGGGTTTTCCGGAACACCAGTTCCTCCATCGGAACCCGACCTTCCGACAGACGGAGCCATCCGTCTTCGAATGCTTCCCGGGCCTTCGGGATCAGTGCGCGGTACTCCTCCATGTTCCGGGCCTGGGAGAGGATTTCGACCATCCTGGACTGGACGTGCCGGATCAGGGGAGGCGTGTCGCTCCTGCGGGCCTCCAGTCCACGCATCTTGATTTCTCCTGTCTGGAAAACACCCAGAAACCGGTTGGGCACGGAGAGAGAGGGGTGTTGCCGGGACGGAAAAAATCCGATCCACCGGTAAATCCCTTCCAGGTTCAGGGGAATCCCGGTCTCTTCCCCGACCTCCTGTGCGAGACGCAGGCAGTCTTCCTCGTTCAACCCTTCTTTCTGAAGCCACAGGGAGTCGACGATCCCGTGGAGGAGACGGTATCCCCGGTTTTCGGCCAGCTCTTTTGCCCGCAGGAGGACTTCCCGTCCATATGCCGTGACGCATTCATGGGCTTCAATCTTTCCGAAACGGGCGTTTTTGTACCCCAGATATCCAAAAGAGACTACCAGGAGCCATTTGAGAGCTTTCTGGCGCAGGCTGTCCGGATGATCCCTGCGCAAAGAGGGCGGAAGGCGCGCCAGGTTTTCCTTGTAGGCCTGCCGCTTGCCGAGCAGGGGTTGAAGGACCTCCGGAATAAATCCCTTGCGCCGCGTGCAGAGCGTGTGCCGGGTGCCGGGAACCCGGTTTTCCGGACAGCAGTGGCAGCCGACCGTTTCGGGAGAAATGTTGAACCGGACCATGAGGGAAGGGTACATCGAGGCGAAATCCAGTTCCGCCACGGATTCGTGGAAGCCAGGGGGTGGCAGGAAGACCATTCCTCCCTTGTCTTCCGCGAGAAGATCCAGTGCGGTCCCGAATGATTCCGGTTCGCTCTTGTGGCGGGGAATGAGGATCCCCCGCCGGGTGGCGTGTTCGAGCTGGAGGGATGTGATGCCGGCGCCGGTCGATGTGCGCGCCATCTCCTGTACCGGTATCCGGGTGATCCGGGACTGTTCGAAGAGACCTTCGAGTCCGGCTTCCCGGACAATGAAGCTGTTGCGTCGGTCGACATGCCATCGACCGGAAAGAAGGAAAGGTTCCGGCCGGAAATGAACCCGCCCGTAGGAAAACCAGCTCTGCGCGGTTCTTTTTTTCGCTCCGGATGTCGGTGCCCGGGACAGCTCGAGCGGGATGGATGTCCGACCGGACAGTATGCCGAGTCCCGGAAAAATCCAGTCATCGCCCCAGTCGCTCAGGATCAGGTCCGGATCTTCCTTGCGGATCCGGCGGTTCAGGCTTTCGATGAGGAGAGCCGGATTGTCTCCGTCGAGAATGCGCACGCCATCGGATGTTCCGACCGCCAGGGAGACGGGAGGGCGGTGACGGGGATTTCCGTCCCCTTCTGCCGGCGAGAGGGTGATCGTTCTGAGTTCGGGCAGGCGGTAGCCGGTATCCCAGGGAGAATCCAGACAGGCGCTTTCCCGGATCCGGCCCGTCTTGTCCAGGGAAAAACCGCAGAACGCCAGCGGAAAAAGGCCGGTCGTATAAAAAAACATCTGTGGCAGGGCGATATCGCAGTTGTAAAAGGCCAGTGTTCTGCAGTTTTCCAGGAGAAAGGCGACGGCGGCCGGAAAAACCGGAGGGCTGTCGATGCAGATTTCAAGGACAGTCAGGGAGCTTCCGCTCATGAGGTCCGTTTTTTCCGTCGTCCGGTGGCTCGCGCCAATCCCCGACTTTTTGAGCTGGAGCGGCACCGCTTGCAGGAGTTCGGGTTTTCCGGACAGATACAGGCAGGGGGAAAAAGGAAAGACGACCGGCAGCCTTTGTCCGGATTCGGAGAGGAGCCAGAGGCGCATGCCGTCATCGACCGGCAGGGCATCGAGAATCCATCCACGGATATCAGGAAAGGCGCTGTTCGAGCTCACGGATCCTTGCCTCCAGGGCGATCCGGGATTTCCTCTCTTCCAGCAGCATGCACAAAAGCATGACCGGGAACGGATCCGCCGGCGAGAAGTAGGCGCCTGCCTGGGCATGGGGCCGGACACTGTCGAACAGGGAGTCGAAGACAGTCTGGTCTTCCCGCCTCAATGCCCGTCTGAAAAGATTCCAGAGGATGCGGGTCTGGTCAATTTTCATGGTGAACGTGTCCAGTGTTCGTCCCATCATCCGCCTCCTGGAGGTTGATCCGCTGGAACGGCCATCTGCCGGATGCGAAGAAGGATGTTGCGGGTCCGTCGGGAAGGGGACGGGGTTGGTTCGACCGGTATCAGGATCCGGACGCCCTGACGGGAAATCCGGTTCATCGTCACCAGCAGCTGTTCCAGAATGCCAAACGCCTCCCTGGAGGGAACGGCCGCATCGGAAAAAAGGGGCAGGAGACCGGAAACGGCCACCAGGGTGGATCGGGTCCGGAGGATTTCCGCTTCCAGGCGTTCCGAAACGATCGATAGAAGCTGATAGATGGTAAATGCCCTTGCGATATGAAGCCGGGACAGTATTTCCTCAGGCAGTCTGCCCGCCTGCCGGGCTTTTATGATCAGGAAATCCGGCTGGAACCGGTTATCGGCGCAAACGAGAATGGTCGTCCCGCCCCTCAGGATTTCACTCGACAGGGACTCCCAGAGCTTCCGGGGGGCAGATGGCCCGTCCGGAAGGATCCGGAGACCTCCGCGGGAAGCATCGTCCGGCGGGAGAATGTCGTGCGCGGCGGGAGAAAGCATAGGGTCATCTCCCCGGAAGTCGAAGGACGCCGACGACAACGCCCTCGATGCGGAAGGTTTCTTCTGGTGGAACGGGAATGTCCTCATATGCCGGATTTTCCGGAGACAACACGAACTGGTCGCCTTTCTGGCGAAGGCGCTTGACCGTGCTCTCTCCGTCGATCACCGCAACGACGATCTCTCCGGGCCGTGCGTCCGGTCGCGAGCGGACAAGTACATAGTCGCCGTCGAGGATCGCCGCGTCCTTCATGCTGTCCCCCCGGACACGCAGAAAGAAGGAGGGGCCTTCCGGCAGCCAGTCCGGATCGACAAACCATGTTCTGGTGTGATCCTCCGGAGATTCCCGCGGCCCTCCGGCCGCAACCCTTCCCAGGACAGGAACCGGAACGGCGTCAGGCAGGAATCTTCCCGCAGAAAGGGCGCGGGCACCTTTTTCACGTGTCAGGTGGCCTTTGGTCGAAAGGGCGTCGAGGTGTTTCTTGACCGCATGAAGACCGCGTATTCCCATGTGGGAGGCAATTTCCCGGAGTGTTGGCGGATAACCGGCGCGGCCGGTGTAGCTCCGGATGAATGCGAGCGCCTCCCTCTGTCGCGGGGGAAGGGATTCTTCGAGCTGGTTCATCCTCTGTGCGCATTGGAGACCCCTCCGTTTACGGAGGAGAGGAATGCGCTCTCCTTTCTGCTTTGAAGATCCGAAAAAGAATACCCATACCCGTCGGCCCGCTGGATCAGAGTGCAGAACCGATGGGAAATGCCCTGAACGACCCCGGCTCCGGTCTGGATATTGAAGCCTCCGGAGGCCCTGACTCAGAAACCTCCGGATCGGGCGTTTTCGTCCGCTCCGGCAGATCCGGAACGGGTGGTGTAAATTTGTTCACCTATCTTAGCCGGGTTGTCTGGTATCGTCAACGGGGGAGAGATCATCATGCCGGAGAGGGGCGGAGCCGAAAATAATGGCCCCGCCGAAGCATCGGAGCTATGCCGGGCCGGCTGCCCGGGCTTTTCTGTAGCGGATGATCAGGGCGTTCGTGGACGAGTCGTGGGAGAGGGGATCGTCCGGACTGGCCGTGAGTTCCGGCAGGATTTTCTGGGCCAGGATCTTGCCCAGTTCGACCCCCCACTGATCGAACGAATCGATGCCCCAGAGGACGCCCTGGGTGAAAACGCTGTGTTCGTAAAAGGCGATCAGGCTTCCAAGGACAGCGGGTGTCAGACGCTCCGCCAGAATCACGTTCGTCGGCCGGTTGCCCTCGCAGATCCGGTGGGGAATCTGTTCGGGTGGAACCCCCTGTTTCTCCAGTTCTTCCCTGGTGCGACCGAAAGCCAGGGCTTCAGACTGAGCGAGAAGGTTGGCGATCAGGATGTCATGGTGGGCGCCGGAAGGGTGGAGGGGATGGAGAAAGCCGATCAGGTCGGACGGGATGATCCGCGTGCCCTGGTGAATCAGCTGGTAGAAGGAGTGTTGCCCGTTGGTTCCCGGTTCTCCCCAGAAGACGGGACCGGTGTCATAGTCGACCCGGGTTCCGTCCAGTGTGGCATGTTTCCCGTTGCTCTCCATCGTCAATTGCTGGAGGTAGGCGGGAAAGCGTTTGAGATACTGGTCGTAGGGAAACACGCCGCGGGTGGCGGATCCCATGAACGTTCCTTCCCAGACGCAAAGCAGTCCGTGAATGACCGGGAGGTTTTGTCCAAGTGGGGCGGAACGGAAATGGAGGTCCATCTCCCGAAACCCTCCCAGCATGTCATGGAAGTTTTCGCTTCCCACTGCCAGCATGGTCGAAAGGCCGATAGCGGAGTCCATGGAATATCGGCCACCGACCCAGTCCCAGAACCCGAACATGTTCTCCGGATCGATCCCGAATTGGCGGACGGCTTCCTCATTGGTCGATACAGCGACGAAATGACGGCCGATGGCCGGATCACCCAGGGCCTGCCTGGTCCATTCCCGGGCTGTATGGGCGTTGGTCATGGTTTCCAGTGTCGTGAAGGTTTTTGAACTGACGATGAAGAGGGTTTCGGCGGGATCCAGATCCCGGACGGACTCAAAAAAGGCGGTCGGATCAATGTTGGAGACAAAGCGGAACCGCATGTCCCGCCGCGTATAGTTCCGAAGAGCTTCGTATGCCATTACCGGTCCGAGATCTGATCCTCCGATGCCGATATTGATGACATTCCTGATGGGTTTTCCTGTCTGTCCGCGCCATTGGCCATCGCGAATCCGGTTGGCAAAACGGCTCATGCGCTCGAGGACAGCATGGACTTCCGGAACGACATTTTTCCCGTCCACCCGGATCACCTCGTCCTTGGGAGCCCGGAGAGCCACATGCAGGACAGCCCGATTTTCTGTCACATTGATCTTTTCACCCCTGAACATCTGCTCGATCCGGTCCGGGAGACGGCATTCCCGGGCCAGATCCAGAAGAAGTTCCATCGTGCCGGTGGTGATCCGGTTTTTGGAGTAGTCGAGAAAAAGTCCTGCACCTGTTGCGTTCAGGTGCTCGGCACGGAACGGATCGTCCCCGAACAGGAAGGACAGGTCGAGGGACCCGATCGCTGTCTTGTGCGCCTGGAGTCTTTGCCAGCCCTCCCGGCGAGAGAGGGGCATGCCACGGTCGATGGTTGTCATGGTTGGATCTCCGTTCATATCAGGTTGATGTTCGATCGGCTGTTCGGGATGCGCATGATCAGCCCCGGGTTCCCGTCGGGAGATGTGTCAGGTCCATCAGATCTCCGATCCGTTCAATGGTCCGGTCGGGCGGGGGATCCGTGGCCGATGCCGCCGGATCCCGGGCATAGTGGCCCTGTCGGACCCAGATAGTGGTCACCCGGTTTTTCCACTCCCGTTTGACGGCTGAAAGTATCCGGCTCTTGTCATCGATCAGGACATAATGGCTGGCAGGAAATTCCTGTTCCAGGCGGTCGAGGCGGGTTTCCTTGTGGACGAAGATCCGGACGCGGTCGGCAACGGCAGCCCGGATTCCGCACCGGTCGATCTTGTGGGGCTGGAAGAAGGCGTCTCCGTCGGACAGGATGACGGGAGTTCCTTGGGCTGAAAGCCGGGACAAAACATTCAGCGCGTTGGGGTAGAGGCCGAGGGCGAACGGAAAGTCCCGCAGGAAGAACGACAGGTCCATGGTGGAAGGGTGTTCTTGCATCGCGATCCGAAACTTTTGGGCGGCTCCGAGAAAATCGGCGAAACCTTCCCCCGCCCGGAGGTCTTCGAAAATCCTGATAAAGGTGTCCCGGCCTTGCCGTCCGAAACGCTCGTCGAGAAACAACCGGAGCTGGTGTTCGAAATGATCGTTGTCAAAAAGTGTATCGTCAACGTCCACAAAAAAAACGGTTTTTTCCGGGGTGGTCATCCTCTGCGCGCATTGGAGACCCCTCCGTTTACGGAGGAGAGGAATGCGCTCTCCTTTCTGCTTTGAAGATCCGAAAAAGAATACCCATACCCGTCGGCCCGTTCATGGTCTCAGGAGACCATGAATCATTGGGGAACGGGAACAGGCCCGTCTGTCCTGTTTGGCTGTTCGTCACTCCTTTTCGGGAGGGAGCGCGATCAGCTTTCGTTTTTTTCAGTCCGCCACACGGGAACGATCAGCTGCGAGGTTTCCCGGGCAGCCTGCTTGTCCGGAAAAAAGAACGTGCAATGATGCTCTACATCTTCGATGTCCCGTTGGTCGAGGGGGAAAGTGCGACACGCCATGGGCCTGAACGAGTTGTATATGCGGCAGGCCGTATGAGAACCATATTCGATGAGAAAAGGGCACGACAAGACGATTTTGCAGCAGGCTCCGCATTGATCGCATTCTCCTTCCCTCTTCCGGACACTTTCCTGGACTCTGGAAGGGTAAAGGAGACAGAGAAGAAATCGCCTGAGCTTTCCTTTCAGGCGATTGCCAATCTTGAGAACCCGCAAAAACCTGTTGGTGAACATCCATTCCCTCCAGTGTTTTTGTCGGTGAATAAAAGACTGCCGGTTTGGGCAAGCGGATGAATGGCTTGTCCCTTTTTCAGGTTAAGTGAATCCGGCCGGACAGTTCAAGCCATCCAAAAAAAGGTTGGATGGCATCGGGGCCCGAGGACAAGTCGCGAAGGAAGGTTCCGGGGAAGGATGCATGACACGTCACCGTTCCCCCGAATGTGGACCTCAGGATTTCTTCTCTTCGGATTCCGTCCCGATCGACCGGTTGAACGCTTCGTCGAACCGGAAGCGATTGGGAACCTGTTTTCTGAAAAGGATATAGAAAGTGGGAACGAGAAAAAGCGTACTGAGGGTTCCGACCATCAGCCCTCCGATGACCGCCCTTCCCAGGGGAGCGTTCTGTTCCCCGCCGGAACCGGTGCCGAATGCCATGGGCAACATGCCCAGAATCATTGCCGTGGCCGTCATCAGGATCGGCCGGAGACGGATGGAGCCGGCGGCAATGGCCGCTTCCATGGCAGAGGCGCCCCGTCCCCGCTCCTCGTTGGCGAATGTCACCAGCAAAATACTGTTGGCTGTGGCGACACCGACGACCATGATCGCACCCATGGCCGATTCGACGTTGAGCGTCGTATGGGTCAGTATCAGGCCGAATGCCACCCCCGACAGGCCCGCGGGAATGCTGACCAGAATGATAAAGGGATCCAGGAACGACTGAAAGTTCATTACCAGAAGCAGATAGACCAGGACGATCGCGAGAAGAAGCCCGATGCCGAAACTCCGGAAGGATTCAACCATCGCCTGGCTCTGTCCGCGGAACATGATCCGGGTTCCCGGAGGAAGGGCGAGAGAACGGACTGTCTGTTTGATCGCCGACGTGAGACTTCCCAGATCCCGGTCCTGGACGTTGACGAGGACATCGATTGTCCGCTGGATTGTGTAGTGCGATATCGACCCCGGGAGGGTTCCTCCCTGGATGGAAGCGATGTTGGAGAGGTACTGGGTATTAGGTGTTGGCAGCTGCGTCCCCAGGGCTGCCAGCAGCGGGGCGGGAGGAGGCGGATTCGATGTCGTGATGGGAAGGCGCTGAAGGTCGGACAGGGAGGCAATCGTTTCGGTCGGCGCCTGGACAGCGACGATATAGTTGACCGTATTTTTAGGGTTGACCCAGTAATTCGGGTTGATCAGGGTCGACGAGGCGGTGGCGACCAGCAGGTTAGACGCCACGTCGTTCTGGGTCAGTCCTACCTTGAGCGCATCGGCCCGGTGGGTCCGGACAAAAAGGGTCGGGTAGTGCATGACCTGGGGGATGGAGACATCCACCGCTCCGGGAATGGTCTGGACCCGTTTCCGGATTTCCTGGGCCAAACGGTAGGACGCTTCCAGATTTCTGCCCTGGACCTGGATATCGATCGGTGCGGAAAGCCCGAAGTCAAGAACTTGGCTGATGATGTCTGCCGGCTTATACCAGAAGCCGATATCGGGATACTCGGCATGGAGAACCTCCCGGAGTTTTTTCTGATACCAGAACACCGACCGGTGGGGGGAGTTCAGGGAAATCAGAAAATCGGCATCCATGGGCCCGATGCTGTCCGTCTGGTAAAACGCCAGGTTGTAGTAAACGGGCAAGCCGATATTCACGTCGACGCTTTTCAGTTCGGCCGGAGGGATGATCTTCTTGATTGTTTCATAGACATTCTGGGCGTAAGCATCCGTCACTTCGATCCGGGAGCCGTCGGGGGTCCGCATGTGCAAGGCGATCAGCCCCGCATCGACCGGAGGAAAAAAGTCCACCCCCGTTTGGGTCAGAAGAAATCCGGCCACGGCAAATATCGAAAAGGACCCCGTCAGCACCAGCCCGGGTTTTTTCAGGGCCCCCTGAAGAACAGAGGTGTATCGGTTCTTGAGGCGGTCAAAAAGGCGCTGGAAGCGTGTGTTGACCTCCGGATTTCCGACTTCGGCCCCGCCTGGCAACGTGTGATTTCCTGCCGTCGGCCGGTTCTGGTGAAGGAGCATGGACAGGGTCACGACGAGGGTCCGGGAGAGAAAGTAGCTGGCCAGCATCGAAAAGACGACCGACAGGGCCAGGGGCGTAAAAAGAAACTGGGAAACACCTTTCAGAAGAATGACAGGAAAAAACACAATCAGGATAGCGGATGTTCCGACGAACGCCGGAAGAGCGACCTGATTGGCTCCGTCCCACACCGCCCGTAACGGATCGGGTGTCAGGAAACGGTTTCTTTCAATGTTTTCGATCGCGACCGTGGCGTCGTCCACGAGCATGCCGATCGCCAGTGCCAGCCCCCCCAGGGTCATGATGTTAAGGGACTGGTGGAAATACTTGAGGAAGAAGATGGCGCTCAGGATGGACAGCGGGATGGACAGAAGGATGATGAGGGTGGAGCGGAAGTCTCCCAGAAAGAGGAAGATCATGAGTCCGACCAGGATGGTTCCGATTGCCCCTTCCTGAAGGACGTCGGCCAGGGCGCGCTTGACGAAGATCGACTGGTCGAAGAAAAGCTTCAGGTGGATGCCGGGAGGAAGGACGGATTCGATCCGGGGGATCGCATGGCGAACGGCCTCGACTACCTTGAGCGTTGATGCCCCCGCATGCCGGTAGATGGCCAGGTAGGTCGAGCGATGGCCGTTGACCCGAACAAGATTTTCCTGGACCGCATAGCCGTCATGGACCCGTGCAACGTCCCGCAGGCGGACGACCGTACCGTTGACCGCCTTGACCGGGAGGCGTCCAAGGCCCTCCAGCGTGGATGGACTTCCGTTGATCTGGACGTTCATTTCGAGTGCGCCTATTTTGGCCGTTCCCCCGGGGACGATGACGTTGGAGTGGATCAGCGTACCGACGATATCGTTGGGAGAGAGGCCATATCCGGCCAGCTTGTCCGGGTAGATATCCACCATGACCTGGCGAATCTTTCCTCCGAAAGGTGCGGGTGTGGAAAGTCCGGGAACGGTAAACAGTCCGACGCGGACAAAGTTCAGTCCGTAATCATAAAGTTGCTGCTCAGAATATTGATGTCCCTGGATTTCCATCTGCACAACGGGAACGTTTGAGGCATTGTACTGGATGATATTCGGGGGCTGCGTTCCCGGAGGGGCGATGCGGAGAAGGGTTTCGCTGACGGCGCTGATCTGTGCGATGGCGGCGCCGATGCTTTGGTTCTGGTGAAAGTAGACCTTGATGAGGCCCGTGCCGTTGATCGATTCGCTTTCAATCCGGCTGATACCGTTGACCGTTGTCGAATAGGCCCTTTCCGCAATCAGGACGATCCGCTCTTCCATGTCCATCGCGGAAAGTCCCGGATAATTCCAGACGACATTGACGACCGGGATATCGATCGACGGAAATATGTCCAGGATCATCCGGTTAAAAGAGATCACCCCCATGATCAGGATGATCGCCGCCATGACAAAGATCGTGTAAGGACGCTTGATCGCGATGCGTACAAGGAACAAGAGTCAATGCCTCCTTATCATTTTTAAGCCGAAAGGGTTTTTTGTCGGACCCGGTGTTTCTTCAAGGGACAACTTGCACGCAGGAAGCCGGTCAGCCGAATGTCTTCGGGTGCCCCCCCCTACGAAGCGTCTCGAAAAATAAGGCGGATATCGGAAACGGCCGAGCATTATTGCCGGGTGTTTTGGATGTTGCCGAGCCATGTGGAGATAAACTTTCCGGCCACTTTCTCGTCCAGTGAGTCCATTGGCAGCAGCCTCGTCCAGGCGGTCAGGACAATCCTGTGCGGGATGGCCGGATTGGGAGCTACGATGACCCCTTTCCCCTCTTCCAGCCCCAGGGATGGAGAATATGTGTCGAACGAGGCGGCAAGTTTCTCCAGGGACTTGACTGTATCGGGGCAGGTACAGTTGTACTGGATCAGCACGTTCCCGTGTTCGAGCAGGTGGACCTGGATATAGGGCGGAAGGGGAGAGGAAGGTGTGTAGGTATCGATGAACTGCTCCATATGGGGGCCGGACGTGGGAGGATTCGAATTATAGTGGAATCCTTCCAGCCGGGAGATATCCCAGTGGTCATGGCCCTGCGAAGGGTAAGCTTGGCCCAGACCGGAGTTGTCCGGAATGGATGCTTGCTGTCCAGCTGCAACAGGCGGCTTGGGCGTCCCTGGTGCCACGGTCGAGGGTGTTCCCTGGAGTCCGGTTGACAGATTCTTCTGGTGGCCGACATAGACAAAGAAGATTGCAAGAATAAAAAGGACCAGGATCAGGGGCCATCTGGAGATTAAGGAATTTTTCCCGGCCGGAGCAGGTGACATGAATCATCCATCCTTTCATGGGCAATCTTTAGACAATCAAAAAATCAGGGGTCAAATGAAGACAGTCTGTTGAAGTGCCTTGTTTGTTGCCGGATGGTCTATCCGGGGCATTCTCTTATTATCGCCGGAGAATGCAGGTTGTTCAATCCTTAAAAGAGGCCATCGGGAAGGTGCCGGGTACCCGGAGGAAACGGCGTAATGCCTCATATCGAAGCTTGCCAGTCCTCCGGGCGGGAGGAGGTCCTTTAGAAGAATCCGGGCATCATCATCCCCGGATCCATGAATCCCGGGCCCATCATCCCCGGATCCATGAATCCAGGATCCATCATGTCCATGGGCATGGGAGGAGGGGCGGGCGCCTGGGCATGAAGATGGCGGCCTCGGATGACGGGAATCCGCACGATCCTTCCTCCGGCGGTCTTCATGTCGGTGGGTCCGATGACCGTTCCGATCACCTCGACCTTGTGTCCGGGCTTGTAGCGATCTTCCGGAAGGAAGTCGTCGGTCACGATCTCAAAGATACCCATGGAAGGCTTCCGTGTATCTGGATGGAGTTCCTTTCCCAGGGGATATTCCTTGACGACGATCGTACCGACCATTCCCTTGCGGGTCACGTTCAGGATTTTCCCTCCCAGGACGACATGTTGTCCTTCCAGGGATTCCGGATGATGGGCGATATCCCTGAAGAGGATGGCGCGGTCTGCCCAGTGGACTTCCTGTTTGGAAAACGGCGGTGAGTCGAACAGGGCGCAGCCGGACAGAAAAACCAGACTGCCAAACAGCAAGGCCGGAATACGGGCCCATCTTGCCCGAAATCCCGAAAATCCGTCACTTCTTGGGGACATGGTGCCTCCTTATACATATACGTTTTGCAATGGGGCCCGGAAAAACGATTCTGTGATCCGGACAGGAAAAGCAAAAAAGTTACGAGACCCCTGGAATGTGCTGGCTTTCCGACCCGATCCCCGAGAGTATTCGGGGAGGGTTCTCCGGCCCTGACAGGGGACATGGTTGCCAAGTGCGTGGATCAGTGTACCGTGACTGCTTCCCGGCGTAAACGGCGGAGCTTCCGGGGGCTAACCCCGAGACGCAAGTCCACGTCTCAAAATGGTTTAGAGCCAACGGCACTCTTCCATCTGTTGGTTCAGGAGCGTTTCTCGTCTGGGGGGTCGGATACAGCCGATACTTGAATGTTTTCTCTTATTGTGTTGTGCATTCTATGTTATACTAGTTTTATTAAACACTTAGTCATGGGCACGCCTTATGAGGGCAAGGGAATCGGTGTCTGCTGCAGAAAGATTCCGCCGGTCCGGAGAGTATGCATGAAATGTCTGGTCACAAGCGCGAGGCCTTATGATCGCGCTTTTCTGGAAAAGGCAAATGACAACCGCCACGAGCTCTTTTTTGTCGAGTCCAGACTCGACCGGAGTACCGTTTCGCTGGCCCGGGGATTTCCGGCGGTCTGTCCCTTTGTCGACGACCGGCTGGACGCCGAATGTGTGAGGGTTCTGTTTGAAGGAGGCACCCGGATTCTGGCGCTCCGGAGCACAGGGTACAACAATGTGGATCTGGATGCCGCAAGATCAAGCGGAATGACGGTCATGCGTGTCCGCGAGTACTCTCCCTTTGCGGTTGCTGAATTTGCGCTGGGATTGATGCTTGTCCTCAACCGGCATATTCACCGGGCCTACAACCGGGTACGGGAAGGAAATTTTCTGCTGGACGGGTTTCTGGGGTTCGACATGCATGGCCGGACGGCAGGTATCGTCGGGACGGGAAAGATCGGAACCGCACTTGCCCGCATTCTTTCCGGCATGGGGTGCCGGATCCTGGGTTTTGACGCGAGGCCCAGTCCTGCATGCCTGTCTTTGGGGATGGAGTACCGCCCCCTGGGAAGCCTGCTGGCAGAATCGGATATTGTCAGTCTGCACCTTCCCTTGCAACCAGAGACCAGACACATCATCGACCGGGAAGCCCTGGACAGGATGAAGCCCACGGCCATGCTGGTCAATACCAGCCGGGGAGGGCTTATCGACTCGGCTGCGCTGGTCGACGCCCTGAAAGCCAGAAAAATCGGTGCCGTCGGTCTCGATGTTTACGAGGAAGAAGCGGGACTCTACTTTCGTGATCACGGGGAAGAGAATATCGATGACGACGTCTTTGCCCGGCTCCTGACCTTTTCCAATGTCGTTGTCACTGGTCACCAGGCGTATTTCACGCGGGACGCCATGGAAGAAATCGCGCGAACGACCCTTTCCAACCTGGATGATTTTGAAGCGTCCCGGAAAAACGACAACACGGTCTGCCCCTGAACAGAAAGGGCATTCCGGTTTGACGAGGCTTCGTCAGGTCTGACCGGTCAACACCTATCCCCTATCCACCCTCCCGGGTTATCGGACATTTCCCCTTGCCACTCCTATTTTTGTTCAATGGAGTGAGTGCGCCTCGCAGTTCCAGGAGTTCCCCTTGACCGCGTCGATGGCATTGATAAGGTCGGACTCCTTGAGTGTTTTGGAATCTCCCGTGACATAGACCCGATCCTGGGCTTTATTGTAGGAGACATGCCTGACGCCTGCCACCTTTTTAAGGGCCTTTGTCACATCGTCAAGGTAAAAATTGCAGTAATTTCCGCCCAGTTTGAGGGTCAGCTTTTCCGTCGATCCAAGGGTGATTACAGGGGTCATCATAATGATGGCCAATGCCACCCCCATCGCCATTTTTTGACCAGATCCCACCATTTTGACTCTCCTTCAGAATGTTTGGCCGGGTTTTCGCCGGGAATTTTACGGGATGCCTGAATAAAATTGCCCCCGGACAATCAGGGCTTACTTTAATATACCCCTGATTATCGAACCTTGATTCGGAGTTTCCTGATTTCGATCGGCCAGGAAGGGACCCCCCGGAGAGGGTTCTGGGAAGAGGCGGACAGCTTCAGGGGCGGGCGTGCCCGAGAAAACTGATCCAGGTGGCCAGTCCGACAAGAGTGATCAGAAGGACGGGGGGTGTCAGCACAAGACCGACCCGCATATACAGGCCCCACCCGATCTTCTCTCCCTTTTTTTCCAGCACATGCAGCCAGAGGAGGGTCGCCAGACTTCCGATGGGCGTGAACTTGGGTCCCAGGTCGCATCCGATCACGTTGGCGTAGATCATGGCATCCCGGATGCTGTCCGGCATCGGTGCCGCCCCCTGGATGGAAAGGGCGCCCAAAAGCACGGATGGCAAGTTGTTCATCACCGAAGACAGGAGTGCAGACAGAAAGCCGGTGCCGATCGTGGCGATCCAGAGACCGTGGATGGCAAGCTCCTGGAGCAGGGAGGAGAGAAAGGCTGTCAGGTTGGCGTTCTTGAGACCGTAGACAACCAGGTACATGCCCAGGCTGAACAGCACAATCTGCCAGGGGGCCTCCCGAAGGACGCGTTTCACGGAAATGATGCGTCCTTTCCCCCCCTGGTAGAAACGGGATGCGATCAGGAGAAGGATGAACGCTGCCGATGCGGTTACCAGTGAAACAGGGACACCAAGGGGTGCGCTCAGGAAATAGGCGAACAGGAGGATAAAAAGGAGGGCAAATCCCCAGCGAAAGACCACAGGATCCCGGATGGCGTCTGGCGGGGACTCCAGTTTTTCAATATCGTACCGATCCGGCAGGTGTTTTCTGTAATAAAACCATAAAACAGAGAGGGTCGCCAGGGCCGAGACGAAATTGACAACGACCATGATCCGGGCATAGCCCGAGAAGGAAATATGGAAAAAATCCGCCGATACGATGTTGACGAGATTGGAGATGATGAACGGAAGAGAGGTGGTATCGGCCACAAACCCTGTGGCGATGACGAAGGCCAGGGCACCCGCAGGGGTCAGTCCGAGGGACAACAGCATGGCCAGAACAATCGGCGTCAGGATGAGTGCGGCTCCGTCATTGGCGAATACCGCGGAGACGGCAGCGCCGAGGAGGATGACGAGCACAAAAAGGCGGGGAGCGTTTCCTTTCCCCAGACGACCCATGTGAAGCGCCGCCCAGTGAAAGAATCCCGCTTCGTCGAGCAGGAGAGAGATGACGATGAGGGCGACAAATGTAAACGTGGCGTCCCAGATAATCCCCCAGACAACCGGCACGTCTTTCCAGTGGACAACGCCGATCGCGAGGTCGACGGCTGCCCCGATCAGGGCCGACCAGCCGATTCCCAGTCCCCGGGGTTGCCAGATGACAAGGACTAGCGTCAGGACAAAGACAATGGCAGCGATCATGAAGCCGGCAATCCTGGCAGATCCGGAAAACCCCCGTCGGTTTTGACACGCCGGAGGAGATCCCGGACCCGAATCCCAATTTCGTCCCGTGTCCGGCAGAAAGCTTCAAAGATGTCGCGGGAAGATCCCCTGGCCCGGTCCGGGTCAGCGATGGGCCAATGTTCTTTTTTGATGCCGGGGGCGAGGACCGGACAGGCCTCATCGGCTTCTCCGCAGACGGTGACGACCTGATCCGCCCAGTTTATAAGCTCCCTGTCCATAGCTGTCGAAGGCTGGCCGGAAATATCGATGCCCACACGATCCATGACACACACCGCCAGTGGATGAACCCCTTCAGGGTGGGGGGAGGTTCCTGCCGATCGAACCTCCACAAACCCCATTCCGAGTGTTTTCGCCCACCCTTGCGCTATCTGGGATCTGCAGGCATTCTGTGTGCAAAGAAACAGGAGGTGAAGGGGGGCGGGATGAATGGATGGACAGAAGACGGCCGTTTTCCCGGAGGCCCTTTTGGGGAGATGGACACTTTCGGGGGATGCCCTGGCGACCGATCGCAGAATATCCCGGGCCCACCCCGGAAGATCCGGAGAAAGCCGATAGAAGACCCAGTGACCCTGCCTGGTTGAATGGAGAAGTCCTTTGCCATTCAGGATGGCCATCTGTCGGGACAGGACCGGCTGGGAGACCCCGAGCTGTTCGGCGATGTGGCATACGCAGAGGGGGCCATTTTCCATAAGAAGCGTCAGCGTCTGTCGCCGGACGGGGTGGCTGATAGCGGAAAAAAAAGAAGAGTCATTTACATTCATAATTTTATATGTATCAAATTATGAATGTACTATCAAGCCCAAATTTTTTCTTCGAGTGCCACAGGCCAGGGAGGTCGCTCCGGGGGAGAGGCCCGGAGCGACGCAACAAAACAGGCGGGAGATCTTACATGCGCGGGTGGTGCTCCATCATGTCGTGATGATGGCCCATCATCATGCCGTGGTGCATCATCATCATTTCGCGCCACAGACTTTTGGCCTTCTCGTACTGTCTTGCTGTGAGGACCATGTGCGCCCGGGAGATCATGTCGAGGTACCCATGCATGATCATTTTTTTGTGGGCCAGAATCTTGTCCATATCCTTCTTGACGTCACCGGTATCGATTTTCCTGTGCATCATGTCCTGCATGATGTCCATATGCAAAACCCGGATGCGGGCGTGTTCCATGATGGCGATTTTCATGAAGTTTTCCTTGAGTTTCACGAGCTTTGTCACCTGTTCCCTTGTCAGGCCGAGTCGGTCCTGGTTCATGAGATAAAAGGGAATGGGACCGCCATGCATCATCATCATCATTCCATGATGTTCCATATGGGCGGAGGCGCGTGAAGCTCCGGTGAAACTGAGCAGGCAGACGGACAAAAACCATGCGGTCGCTATCAGGATTTTTTTGCGAGACATCTTCTCATCTCCTAGGCTTGAAGATTGAATCTGACGTTATTTGCGTTTCTGCCGATGATTTTAGTATACCCCTTCCAACCCTCCTTTATTTTAGGGGAATAACATGGAAAGTATCATCCCGGGGATTTTCCGGCCGCCTTCTTTCCGGAGGGCAATGACGGTCTTGATTGTCGGGTTCTGCAAACTGTGCAATGATGAGGAACAGTGGGGGGACGGCCTCTTCAGGACCGGTCAAACATGAGACGGAGTGCAAGGAGACGGATGATGGAAAAAAAATTGATTCCTTCCCGGTTGCAAATGCGAAAGCGGGGAAAGGATATGGCCGGACGGATCGTGGCTGGAGGGGGGATCCTGGCACTTTTCTTTCTCGGAGGGTGTGCTACTTCCCCGGATCGGACGGTTTCCAATCATCACGTACTGCTGGATGACCGCTCGACCCGATTTTACGTCCGGACCATTCCGGTCCCTCACGACGAAAACGATCTGATCATTGTAAGGAACGTCGTTCTCGATACGGTCCATCACATCAGTTTTCCGGAGTTTTTGCGACAGGTCCAGCCGCATTCGGTCAAGGCCCACTATTATCTGATGGATTATTCCCGTTCCATTGTCGAAGCTCCCGGCAGCGAAGCGGATGGCGAGTGGAAGCATCCCTTGTTCGGCAATCCTTACCGCTATCGTTATAGGGGTACGATCGTTGTGCTCCGCTCAGAATGGCAAGCCGAGAAGGCCCGCCAGAGAAAGAAGCTGGAAGAAGCCATCCGCAAGGAGAAAAAGAAGCAACAGGTCGAGAACAGGTTGACGGAAGGGATGACACCTCTTTCGATCGGGCCTGACGGGGGAAAGATCCTGCAGGAGGATTCCAGGGACCTGACGGAGGTATTGCCTTCAGGAGCCTATATCGTCCATCCGGCGGCGGAACTGATCAAAAGAGGATACCGGTTTCAGGACGGGCAGTGGGAAGGTCCTCCTCCGCAATCTTCTCAGTGAAGCCTTGTGGCGGTTCCGATGGAATTCCCCGACGGATCTTCTCCGCCAACAAGGAGGAGGGAGCCGTCGGGCAAAAGGGCCGCTCCCGTCTCCTTGCGTTTCACCAGATCCCTCGAAGCAAACGTTTTCCAGCGGTGATTCGGCCCAAGTACGTCGGCTGAATCGAGGACCCCTGACCGGTTGAAGCCGTCCAGAACCATCAACGATCCGTCCGGCAGGAGAGCCGCTGTGGCATACAGTCGTGGTGTAGGCGATGGGGGGGCGTCGGACCATGTTCGGAATCGGGGATTATAGAAGAACCCCCGGTTGGTGATGCCGCCGGTTTTCAGGGAACCTTCCCCAATCCAGACCGTTCCGTCCGGCAGGAGGACGCCGACACCTCCCAGTCGGCCGACCGGGGCGTCTTTTTCCCTTCGCCAGAGATTTCGGGCAATGTCGTAACGGTCCGTCCTTGCCGTCACTCCGTGATTGTCCTCTCCGCCGGTGACGAGGATTTCCCCGTCCGGAAGAAGGACCGATGTGCTTGCTGCGCGTTCAACGGGTGCATGGGCAACCGGCTCCCATTTTCCGGAGCGGGGGTGGAAAACGTAGCTATGGTTGGTAAAACCCTGGCTGTTGAATCCGCCCGTGACAAAAATTTTCCCGTCAGGAAGGGCGACGCCCGAGGCATAGGCCACCCCCAGGGGGTAGGAAGGAAGCCGGACCCATCCGCGTGTTGCCGGATCATAACGTTCGACAGCGGAAGAGATGCCCTGGTTGGTTTCACCGCCAATGACCGTCGGGAGAGCGGAAGGAGAAGTGACCACCAGGACCGAATCCCGCCCGGTCGGCATGGGCAAAACTTTTTCCCACCGCCCGGCCAGCCCATTCGCGAGTTTTCCGACGCGGATCGACGTTTTTTCAAGACGCTTTTTCTGGGAAGATGTCAGGTCGGTATGTCTTCTGGAGGTTACCTCCCAGACCGCCTCCCTCCAATAGCTGGTACCCAGAACGGCGGGAGCGGGGTGTCCGCAGAGCGTGAGCGGTCTACCGTCAGAACGTCCGTCCGCCATGCCGTCCGCCAGGTCTTGTGCGAGAACCGATCCGGCGTCCCATGCTTTTCCGCCTCTCCAGCGCGCCAATCGGGCCAACACACGTTCATTTCCGGATAAAACATGCCCGGCGTGCCGGACGTTTGACGTCCTTCCGAAAATACTGTTTGTCCAACGGACGGCCGAGGGATAGAGCGATGACCAGGATTGACGGTGGTTTTTGCGACGAAAGAGGAAGAGGGCCCGGTCGTCCTGGAGTGTGCTTGCAAAATCGATTCGCACCGGACCATCTGAAGTCGCAGGGTCAAGAACGACAGCCGAGTAGGATGCCGGAGACCCGTTGACGGCGCAGTGTCCGAAAGGCGCAAACCAGAGAAGTCTGGTGGGATAGCGCCGGGATGGCGTGAAACGGATAAAGCCGGCGCGGTTCGCTCGAAGGATCTCCAAAAGCCCCGTGTTTTCACCATTTTCTGGGTTAATCCGGTAAATCTGGACGAAACTTCCGGCAAGAGGTACCCATCCGGCAAGGGTTCGGCTTTTTGCCGATGCCTCTGGATTGTGGCACGAAAGAAAAAAAAGACTTGCCAAAAGCGAAGTGAACGTCAGGCGGGACATGCGCATATGGGTGGGCTCTCCTGGGAAGAGGGTTCAGGGGTTTACTGTGATCGTGCCTCTGGCCGTGCGGGGATGGAAATCACCGAAAAACTCGTAGGTTCCGGGCGGGAGAGGCCGGACGGGAACGTCGATGGAATGGTGGGGAAGAACGATGATTTCGAACTCGAGATCATAGCTTTCAAATTCTTCCGGATGGTTGTCCCCGTTGATCACTTGCAGGGTGAATGGCCGGCCTTTTGGAACAACCAGACGGTTCGGATCGAAGTGATGTTTTTTCAGGTTGAGGGTGTAGGTCTGTCCGGAGGCTCCCCGGGCCCGGGGAGGAAGGAAAAAAACGGCAGCAAGACATACCATGCATATGACCAGGAAATTTCTTCTCCCGTGCCATGGGGAGACCGAACCTGTCATCGGGTTCGTCCGGCATGGCTTTCAGATTTTGCAGGAATCGAGCCGGATGTCGGTGCGGTTCTGATCTGGGACATCCGCCAGAGCCCGGCAAACATGACCGCCAGATATCCCCAGACGGTGATCAGGGTCATGAGGGAAGGGCGGGCCCTGTAACCGAAGAAATCCGAAAAGAGTGTCCCGATGATGGAATGCTCATTCAGGATCCGGCTGGAATCCCAGACCTGAAAGACAAGTGGCGAAAGAACCCCGATCGAAATCAGCCGACCGACACCCGACGCGATCATTCCAGCCGCCATCAGGATAAGGAGGATTGAGGTCAACCGGAAGAAGAGGGACAGGGGAACCCGGGAGAATCCCTTGAAAAGAGCGACAACCACCAGTATGCCGGTAGCGACACCCAGCACTCCTTCCGTAAGGGGGAGGGCGATGCCACTCGAGCCGTCACCCTGGAGTGCGATACCCCACAGGAACAGGATGGTTTCGAGACCTTCGCGGAAGACACCCATGAACGCCAGCAGGAACAGCACCTCCCCGTGTCCGGACTCCAGCGCCGTCATGGCCTTCCCCTGAATTTTTCCTTTCATGGCGGGGGCGTTCTGGGTCATCCAGAGTACCATGAAGGAAAGAAAGATGGCTGCCAGGAAAAAGATGGAGATGTCCAGCCATGTCTTGACCGGTCCGGACAGGAGGGACTCGATCCGTGTGGCCATGATGCCCAGGATCAGGCAGGCTGACACAGCCAAAGCGGCTCCCCACCAGACTTTCTTCAGGTCACCGGTTCGGCCGAGACGTTTCAGGGTGGACGCCAGAATCCCGACCAGAAGGGACGCCTCCAGTGTTTCCCGCGCCAAAATCAGATATGTTTCCATAATCGGATAAAACCCCCACGTTTTATGAGAGTGATTCTCAAGTTCGATTCTATCTCTACAAAGGACTCCTGTCAACGATCCTGTCGGATTTTTGCTGGAAGAACTTCTGGATGTCTTCGGAGGCTTGCGATAGAATCAGGCGGGGCCAACTTATGGGCAGAGCGTTGGGCCGCCGGCCTGCGTGAATGGTGGGGATGGGGAGGAGAATCGATGCGTCTATCTTTTCATGGAGCTGCCTCCGGTGTCACGGGATCCTGCTATCTCCTGGAGGTGGAGGGTTATCGTATCCTGGTTGATTGCGGCATGTTCCAGGGGAAAGATGAACTGTTCTCCTCCAACCTGAAACCGTTCAGCTTTGATCCGGCTTCGATATCGGCCGTCCTCCTCACCCATGCCCATCTTGATCACTGTGGCCGTCTGCCCTTTCTGGTCCGGCAGGGCTTCAGGGGGCCCATTTATGCTACGGCCCCCACCCGATATCTGACGGAGATCGTCCTGTGGGACGCCGCCCATTTGCAGGAAGAACATTTTCAGGGTTCGCAGAGGCACACAAAGGAATCCGGCCGTTCCGGCGGGCGGACAGCGAGAATAAAACATGCGTCCCCGTTTTATTCGCTGGCGGATGTCATGGATACCATGACCCTTTTTTCCCGTCCTCCGGACGAGAACATCCCGGTGGGTCTTTTCCCGGGAATCGATGTAACGTTTTATCCTGCCGGACACATCCTGGGTTCAGCATCCATACAAATTGTCGTTTCCGGTCGGAACCGAAAAACCCGCATCCTTTTTTCGGGGGATCTGGGTCCTTCCCGCCCCGCCCTTCTCAACCCCCCTTCCCCGCCGGAGGATTCGGATTATGTGGTGATGGAGACGACATACGGAGACAGGCTTCACCGGTCGCTTGCAGACTCGAAGGACGAACTTCTGGATGTACTGGAGGAAACCCACCGGCGCGGAGGCCAGGTGCTGGTGCCCACCTTTGCCCTTGAAAGGACCCAGGACCTTCTGTTCTTTTTCCGTGAATGGAAAACCCAAGGACAGCTGCCCGGTCACCAGCCGTTCTTTCTGGATTCTCCGATGGCGATCAACGTGACCCATATTTATGAAAAATTCCCGGATTTGTTGAACGAGAGACTCCTTGGACAGTTCAAGGTGGGCCAGGATCCCTTTGTCTTTCCTGATCTCAAGTTTGTCCGGACTGCTTCCGAATCCAGGGATATACAAAGGTCGAAATCCAGGGCTGTCATTCTGGCAGGATCGGGGATGATTTCAGGTGGTCGTATTCTCTACCATCTGGCCCGGGAAATTGACAACCCCCGGTCGAGTCTTGTTTTTGTGGGTTACCAGGCTGAAGGAACCCTTGGAAGGACCCTCCTGGACGGACGCCAGCATGTCACAATCCTCGGGAGCGAGAAGGACGTCCGACTCGGCATCCATTCCATCAACGGTTTTTCCGCCCATGCCGATCAGGGAGACCTGCTCCGCTGGTGTTCATCCATGAAAACTCCCGACCGGGTTTTCCTTGTCCACGGTGAACAACGGTCTATGAACGCCTTCCGGGCTAAACTGGCCACCTCCGGATGGAAAGACGTGCACATTCCCGTCCTGCATGAAACGCTCGAAATTCCCGAAAAAAAAGCAATCACGAACAAGAACAAAGGGGAGGTGTTGGCTCCGTGACAGAACAGTTGCCGGAAGGGACTCCAGAGACCCTTTTCCATTGTCTTTTGGCCTGGGCAAAAATCGCTCCTGACCATCCGTTTGTGGTGGAATGGGTTCCCGAAGGACATTCCTTCAAAACCGTCGTCTGGACCTACCGGGATGCTGTGATCGGGGTGATCGGGATGGCCGGTTCCCTTAAAAGTCTTGGTCTGGCTCCAGGCACGGCCGTCGGACTGGTGGGTGTTCCGGGGGTCTCTTTCGTATTGACCCTGATGGCGATGGAAGCCGAAAACCTTCTGCCGGTGCTGATCGATCACGCACTCCCCAGCATGGAAGTGCTTTCCGTCCTGGGAAATTTCGGTGTAAAAGCGCTGAGCCTTGAGGAAGGTCTCTGGACATCGCCGGAGCTCGAGAATGCGGGTATCCCGGTTGTAAAGCGGCCCCGGCACCCGGAAAAGCTGTTGCTTCCCAAAGCAGAAGAATGGGAAGCCTTTCGGGAGAAGGCTTCCCGGTCCTTGTCGGCGGATGGATCTCGCATTGCCTGTATTCTCATGACCTCGGGGACCACCGGCTTCCCGAGAGGGGTTCCCCTGACCCATTCCAATCTTTTTTCGAACATATCCAGTATCCGGAAACTCGGGATTTACCATCGAGACTCCAGGGTTTTTGGTGTCCTTCCCCTGCACCACGCGTATCCCCTGATGTCCCTCGTATGTTTGACTCTCGGGCATGGAGCCACTGTCGCTTTCCCTCCGGATCTTCAACCCTCGACCCTTCTCTTCTGCCTTTCCGGGTTCAAGGCAACACTGTTTCCCGGTGTTCCTTCCCTCTGGGAAAGTTTTCACCGACGAATCTGGGAGGGCATCGATCAGAAAGGAAGCCGGGTGCGCTGGGTAACAAAACGCCTTCTGATGCCCCTGGTGTTCTGGTGCCGCATCCGGCTGGGAATCAATCCCGGCAAGATTATTTTCCGTGCCCTGCACAGAAGGTTTGGTCCATCCATGGAAATTCTGGCGTCAGGCGGAGCGGCCCTGCCGCGCCAGGTCGCCAAGGATTTCTGGGCCTGGGGGCTGACGATGCTCGAGGGCTATGGTTTGACAGAGACCTCTCCGGTACTGACATTCAATACGCCGTCATCCTTCAAGATCGGATCGGTAGGCCGTGCCGTTCCCGGTGTCGAACTCCAGATTCGACCGATGGAAGGGTACGAACAGGGGATAGGTGAGGTGCGGGCGAAAGGTGCCAATATCGCTTCGGAATACCGCCTCGATGCGAACGGTCGCCAACCCATATGCGACCCGGACGGATGGTTTTCGACCGGAGATATCGGGGCACTTGAGGATGGATTTCTGTTTCTGAAAGGGCGTGAAAAGGAGTTGCTGGTCCTTCCCAACGGGAAAAAACTGCAACCGGACACCGTAGAATCTCTGTTGGACAAAAACGGGTTTGTGTCCGAACTGGCCTTGACTCTCTACAACGAAGTCCCTTGGCTCCTCATCCGTCCCGATGAAGAGAGGTTCGCCCGGGAGCACATGATCCAGATGAAACCGGTTATGGAATCGATGGTTGCCGCCCTGAATGCCCGACTTCCTTCCCACAGCCGGATCGGTGGCTTTTCCCTGACGCTTGATCCGCTTCCCCGCACCCGTCTCGGCAAACTGAAGAGATTCGCCCTTCCGGGGCTCGTCGGCTCGCTCGAACGCCGGCACGCCAGCGTTCCCGTTCCCGAACGCATTCTGGAAGATCCTGCCAAAAAAGAGGTTTTGAGAATTCTGGAAGAAATAACCGGGCTGGACCGTCCCATCTCCCTGGACGATCATCTGGAGGTGGATCTTGGACTGGATTCCTTGGGCCGAATCGAGCTTGTCGGCCGTCTGGAAGAGATGACCGGCAGGGAAGTGTCGGACGAAGAGCTTGAATCGGTGAGGACGGTGGCGGATCTTCTCGCAATGGTTTCGGGGGAGGTCAAGGGCTCTTCCGGGGGGAAAGAGGATTTTCGCATTCTGGAGGCAGGTCTGTCGGACACTGAAAAGGCATTAATTCCGGAAAGACCCTGGGGAAAAGACGGCTCTCCTCCTCTTGTGTTTCGGGTCGTGCACACGTTCGCCCGCGTTCTTTTTTCGTTGTTTTTTGCCATCCGGTGGCCCCGTTTCGAAAAGGGGGAGAGGGGGAAACGTCTCATCGGTCATGATGGCCGGTGGATTGACTGGCCCAAGGGACCTTGTGTCATTGTTGCCAACCACGCAAGTTATCTGGACGGCGTCCTGATTTCCCTGCTGATTCCCCCCGACGTTCTCGGACAGGTGGTTTTCTGGGGGTATTCCCCCCTGTTCGAACAAGGGTTCCTCAAAAGACTGAGAAATTTGATGGGTGTCGTTTCCATCGACCCGGACGAGGCCCTGGCCGGTCTTCGTATCGGATATCACTTGCTGAAGGAGGGCAAGTCTCTGGCGATATTCCCGGAGGGAGAGCGGTCTCCGTCCGGAAAACTCCAGCCATTTCGACCGGGAACCGGATATCTGTTGTCCGCCTGCCCCGTTCCGGTCGTTCCCGTCGGGATTGTCGGAGCGTTTCAGGCGTATCCGCGTCATCGCCGCTTTCCCAGACCCTACCCGCTATCCATCCGGATCGGGCAGGTGATTCCCCCCGAGCAGCTGCAAGGACATCATTCAGTCCAGATCTCGGGGATACTGGAGAAAGCCATCAGGGAAACGCTCAGGGGGGATTAGCCGAAGGTCGCCTGCTGCTCCGTCTTTCGCATTTCTTCCAGGCGATTTTGGATAGCCTGGTTGTCCGGGATGGGCTTGAATACCCGTGGGACAAGTGCCAGTATTTCCTCGTTGGACAAGGAGAAGTCCGTTTTTTCCCGATTCCTGTTAGCGGATTCGAGCAGTGCCATGAAACCTTCCTCGGTTGCTTTCAGGATACCCGGCAGATCACGGGAGGAAACCGGATGGGCATCCAGGAGGTCCATCAGGCATCCTTCCAGGATCTGTCGGGCATTATCAAGCCACTCATCAACGTGTTCGGGATTGGGTGCTGTGTCGACAAAGCAGTTTTCACCGATTTTCCGGGCCTCGTTCAGGAGATGGTTTTTGTCCAGCGTTGTCCGCGGGATCCGGACCAGGGATTCCTTGTACTTCAGGTATTCTCGGAGGGCAACAAAAAACAATACGACAGCCAGTGCTCCCAAAGCCTGGATAGTGGCGGTCAGTACCGACAACCCCCGGATGGTGGAGCCGGAGGAGGGCTTCAGATAAAAGATCAGTCCGATTCCGGTGACGCACAGGGGAATGCCGATCACTGCCAGCCTGAACCAGGAAAATCCGAGCAGGGTCGATACGGGTATTTTCATTGTCGTCTCCTGTTTGATGAGGAAAGGGAGAATCCGAAACGCTCGGAAAAGTAGCGTCGGGTTTGAAACTTGCCATGCTGATCAATGCAAGTCAATGTTGCCTCTTTCCGGGAACAGATGGGGTTATAATAAAATCAGGGCAATGCGTCTGGAGAAGATTTTGCTGGACATTGTACATGGCAAGAGAACCATGATGGATCAGGACCGATGGCCTCCTCGACGATGAAGGCAGATGGAAAGACACCAACGAAAAATAGGGCGGTTGTGGTCTCCGGACAGGTGAGGGGATCGACCGGAAGGGAGGCGGGCGGATGCAATTGACCCTGTATACGGATTATTCGATCCGGGTTTTGTTGTACCTTTCGGCAAAACCCGGATCACCGTCGACGATCACGGAGGTGGCCAACGCTTTTGGCATCTCCCGAAACCACCTCGTCAAGGTTGTCCACAACCTCTCCACCAACGGGTATATCCGGACCACCCGGGGGAAGAAGGGCGGAATGGTCCTGGGACGTTCCGCACGCGAGATCTCGATCGGAGATCTCGTCCGCAAGACCGAGCCTGATTTCAAGATTGTCGAATGCTTCGGGGAGGAGACTTCCACCTGTCCGATCGATGAAGTGTGCAGTCTCAAGTTCGTTCTTCGTTCGGCATTGTCTTCATTCCTGAAAACGCTGGACAGCTTTACACTTGCCGATATCACGGAAAATGCCGGCCTGCTGCGACCCATTCTTGTGGACGGTGTTCAGTCGAGAACCGAGAGGGTTGGACCAGCGGGGCCGGAGAAGAGTGTTTCCCGCCTTGAGCGGAGAGGAACCGCCAGGGGCGTGATCTGAATGCATGCCAAGGAGGACGCCATGAATATGGTGAAAATCCGGGAAATAGCGCGGGCCAAAAACATTATCCCGGGACATCAGAAAAAAAGTGAGCTGATCCGATCGATTCAGAGAAAAGAAGGAAATTTCGACTGTTTCGGAACCGCTACTGCAGGTGTTTGCACGCAGCGGGATTGTCTGTGGCGAAAGGATTGTCTGGGTCCTGAAAAATAGTCACAGGATCGGATGGGACCGGCTAAATGTAGCCGAAGAACGGATCGGAGTGGATTTGTTCCGGGAAAAGACGGGCGCCATGAAGCGCAGTCGTAAAGGATGAGACCAGCGATGGCGTTCCGGCGATATAGTAGTCGCCATTTTTTGCCCGTTCCCCGATCGCCTCGAACATGCGATCCGGCGTCAGGATACCGGTTTCCAGATCATGCGGAAGATCAGGCTCCGGCTGGGAAACGATCTGCTCCAGAAAGAGATTCTTGTTGTTTTTTGACATCTCCCGGAGTTCTTCTAAAAAAGGAATGGATCGGACGTTCCGGTTAGTCGTGAAGAGAAAAAACGGAACGGAGGAGTACTTCCCCAGATAGTGCCGGAGGATACTCCGGAAAGGGGTGATACCGATCCCTCCGGCAATAAAGACGACCGGCTGGTTCCATTTCCGCGTTCCCATACCGGACGGAAGCGTAAACTCGCCATAGGGACCGGACACTTTGACGGGCGTCCGGTCCGGCGCCCTTTCCAGATTGGCTTTGAAAGCGGAATCTGTCAGACGGGTGGCAAATGACAAGACCGGCCATTCTTCCGGTGTTGAGGCAATGGAAAAGTCCCGTCCGTTGCCCTTTTCATCTGTTATTTCGGGCGATTCCCATTCGATGTGGACATATTGTCCCGGTTCAAAGCCCTCCCGGATTTCCGAAGGCAATACGATCCGGAACATGAGTGTTCTTTCGGCAATAAAGCCTGTCCGTGAAAAGAGTCCAACCGTCTCCATCTGACTCCCAGAATTATTCCAGCGGTGACCTCCCCAGTTGTCTTTTAAAAAGGAGGTTTTGAACGGATCATACCATAAAAGGTTCAACAATAATGGACCGTTGGAGAATCTCTGACAACCGCTGTCCGTCCTTTTCCATGGCGGATAAGCGGGTGGAAGTCCTGAGTGAAAAATGCAGCCTGCTTTGAGAGCATTTATCAAGGGTCTCGGGGAAAAAGTCTATGTCTTTTTTCGAAAAAAGCATAAACGTTTATCCCTGAAACGGGTTGATTGTGGGCACCACCGATCGTATGATTTCTCCGTCTGTTTTAACGCGTCCGGTCAAAGGCAGGTATATCGTCGAACATTCAAATGGAAGGGAGTGGCTGGTGAGAAGATTGAAGGTTGTTTTGGCAGGAGGGGTGGTCGGGGTTTTGTTGGGCGGATATATGACCCCGACCTGGGCGCTGGAACCCGGTGATCCGGAACGCGGAAAAGTCGTTTACAACCAGTATTGCTACAAGTGCCACGGCGTCAAGGGGGACGGGAATGGAGAAGTCGGAGGGGTATCGTTTCCGCCGCCGGCAAACTTTACCGATCCTGCATTGTGGAAAAACCGTCCGGATTCTTTTTTTATTGATGTGATCACCAACGGCTACGACTATGGAAAGATGCCTCCCTGGTGGGATGTGATCTCCAAGCAGGAGATTCAGGATGTGTTCGCATATATCAAAACCTTCCGGAAAAAATGAGTCGGACAAGATCTATCGGAAACACCCCGGATGGACCGGGAAGGGAGCGACGGGAATGCTCTGCGTTGTTCCGGAAAACAATGTTCGGCTTTTCACTCATTGACAGGAGAAATCCCATGGACAAGACAATTGTGAAATGTTTTAAAAATGGTCCCTACGAAATCCAGGGAGAGGTTGAGATAACGGATGCGAATGGAAAAAAGGTCAGCAAGGAGGGATCGGGATCCTATCATCTTTGCCGGTGTGGGGGATCGTCCAAAAAACCGTTTTGTGACGGAACGCACTCCAGAATCCAGTTCAAGTCCGAATAGGGGATACACAGGTTTAGGTGAGCCGGGGTCAAGAGATCTGTCCTTTTTTACCAACTTTGACCATCGGGTTCCAGCCTTCAAAACATCAGCAGCTCCGCCCGTTTCTGGCCGATCCTGATGAAAATGGAAACGGGCAGATTGCTGTGTGAAATGAATTATTGCGCTGCCTTGATCATGACGTCGGATGCGATCGCGTACGCTTCAGTCCAGGATTGGGCCAGCTCGGGGGTCCATGCGGATCCCGCAAAATGCTTGAGCGTTGCAAGAAGCGCTTCTCCGACAATGGGGTAGTGCTCGGGCCGGGTGTCGTATTTCTTATGCCCTGCGCCGAGACGATGAAGGTAGGGTAACAGATTGTCAAGATTGTCAATGTTGCTGGCGATGTACACTACCGAATCCAGAAGGCGTTTTGTCTGGGGTCCCATATTTTGGGGAAACATGGGGCGAACTTCTGGGTGTTTTTCGAACATATAATCATAAAAATATTCAGTGACCTTTGTCCCATGCGGTGCCAGGATCCCCACACTTTTTTTGATCGCCTCGGTGTTTATCGCCATAGAGAATGCTCCTTTTTTAAGAACGGATTCAATCCGCCCATGATACAGATGAATGAACGGGAACGGACATCATATGCAACATGTCCGGACAATAGTTCCTGTTCCCCCATGAAACAGGACGAGTTTATTATATATTTAAAATGCAACAATTGAAACCCCCCTTCTCAATATCTGCAGATAACCCGCCGTTAGGGGTTTAATGGGGACGCGGAGCGGTTTTTTTCAGCCAGAAACTCAAATGGAAGCGGGGGCTAGGCTTCAGGAGTAGGGAGGCTGTTTTCGGCTTCCCGGAGGAGGGTTTCGATTTCTTCCTGAATTCTGTCCCGTCTCTGGGGGGTGGGTCCTTCAAAGCGCAAGACGAGTACCGGCTGTGTATTGGAGGGTCGAACGAGTCCCCAGCCATCAGGAAAATCGATGCGGACGCCATCGATATCGGAGAAGGAGTATCCTTTCCGGAGAAGAATCTCGCGGAGACCTTCCACAACTTCGAATTTACGTATGTCTGAAGACGGTCGCCGGATTTCTGGCGTGGAGAATGTCCTGGGAAATGGGTCCAGAAGTTCGGAGAGGGTTTTCTGTGCCATGGTCATCAGTTCCAGAAGACGCAAACCGGCGTAGAGCGCATCATCGTACCCGTAATTCCGGTCCGAAAAGAAGATGTGACCGCTCATCTCCCCGGCAAGAGGAGCATTTGTTTCCTTCATCTTGGCCTTGATCAGTGAATGGCCGGCTTTCCACATGAGGGGTTTTCCACCCATTTTTTCAATTTCTTCATAAAGGATCCGGGAGGCCTTGACCTCCGACAGGATGACCGAACCCGGAAGCGCGTCCAGCACTTGCCGGGCAAAGAGCAGCAAGAGACGGTCGCCAAAAAGGATCTCTCCGTGTTCCGTCACGACGCCGATTCTGTCCGAGTCACCGTCGAAAGCGATTCCTAGATCCGCCTGGCTATCCTTGACCTTCGCGATCAGTGCCGACAGGTTTTCGGGAACGGTGGGATCCGGGTGGTGGTGGGGAAAACGCCCGTCCGGTTCCTCGAACAGGAATTCGGCGTCAATCCCCAGGGAGCTATAGAGTTCCCGCGCCACAAGTCCGGCGGTACCGTTGCCACAATCAATCACGACCCGCAGGGGACGTCCCCGGAAGGGAGACAATGAGCCGAACTGGTCAGCCTGTTCCTTGAGGTATTGCATACGGACAGATGAGTCGGTTTTTTTTCCCCGTTTGGCGTGTTGTCCGTTTGATGAACGGAAAAGAGGAATCCGGCGCCGGATTTCCTGGATACGGTCTCCGTAAATTGTTTCCTTCCCCAGCGCCATCTTGATTCCGTTGTCAGCGGCGGGATTGTGGCTCCCCGTCACCATGATTCCACCGTCAACCGGAAGCTTGAAAAGGGAAAAATACAGCAGGGGGGTTGGAACGGTTCCGATGTCCATCACGTCAACGCCGGAAGAAAGAAGGGCGTCTTCAAAGACCTGGGCGATGCGGGGGGAGGACAGGCGTATATCTCTTCCCACTGCCGCAGTTTTTCCCCCGTTTTCCTTCAGGACGGCGGCATAGGCCTTGCCGATGCCGAAGATGACAGGATCAGTCAGATCGTTTTCGGCGTTTCCCCGTATATCGTATTCCCGGAAAATTTTCGCAGGGGGATCAATCATTCTTTTTTGTCTCCTGATGACGGTTTTGCGACGGGTTCATCCGTGGCCCGCTGATAGTCGTCCGAAAATCGGATAATGTCATCCTCTTCCAGATATTCCCCGTTTTGCACCTCGATGATCACCAGGGGGACCTTCCCCGGATTTTCGATCCGGTGCCGCGTTGTTTTCGGTATATCGATACTCTGGTTGATGTGGAGAAAGACCTCCTGCCCTTCCAGCGTGATTCTGGCGGTGCCGGAGATGACGACCCAGTGTTCGGAGCGGTGGAGATGCATCTGGTAGCTGAGCCGGGATCGGGGATTGATCGTCACATTCTTGATCTTGTAGTTGGGACCCTGGTCGAGGATGGTATAGTGCCCCCACGGGCGATGCGTAGTCCTGTGTTCAAGGGCTTCCACCCGATTTTTTTTCCTGAGTTCTTTGACAACTTCCCGGACCTTCTGCGCTTCATCCTTGTGACAGACAAGCGTAGCGTCGTCCGTATCGACGATGATCATGTCTTTGAGCCCGATGGTGGCGAGGATTCGCTTGTCCCCGAACAGGATACAGTTCTTGTTGTGGAACGACAGGACGTTTCCCCGGACGATGTTTCCGTCTGTGTCCTTTTCTGAAATATCGTCGAGCGCGCTCCAGGACCCGACATCCTTCCAGTCGAGCATGGATGAGACTGTCCAGACGCGGGTGGATTTTTCCAAGAGGCCATAATCGACCGAAGTCTCGGGTGCCCGGGAATAGAGGGATGCAAGGGCCTTCGACTCCTTGCCGGTTCCGATCGTCTCCTCGAACGCCTGCAGTGCTTCGTAAAAATGGGGCTGGTGAATGCGGAGCTCTTCCAAAAAAAGCCTGGCACGGAAAGCCAGCATTCCGCTGTTCCAAAGATGCTTTTTGCCTGACACGAATCGTTCAGCCCGCTCCCTGTCGGGTTTCTCGACAAAATTGGCCACGTGAAACACCTGGGCCAGATCTGTTGATTCCTCCTGGATGATCTTGCCGGTTTCGATGTAACCAAACCCGGTTTCCGGGCGGGAGGGAGGAATACCGAAGGTCAGGATAGCATCGTGACGACCGGCGATAGAGCAGGCTTGATGCATGAGCGCCAGAAACTTTTCGGCTGGCGTGATGATGTGGTCGCTGGCCATGACGGCGAGAACAGCTTCGGGATCCGTTCGGGCAAGGTAAACGGAGGCGATCGCCAATGGAGCAAGGGTATTCCGGGACTGGGGTTCGACAAAAACCTTGGCCGGAAGCCCTTCCGTTTCTGCGAGCCGGATAATGCGGCGGGTTTCCGATTCGTGCTTCGGTCCGACCATGATCCAGAGGCGCTCTTGGGGGATCAGGGGTGAAATCCTGTCAATTGTTCCCTGAAGGAGGGAAGAATGACCGTCGAGGGAGAGGAACTGCTTGGGAAAAAGTTCCCGGCTGAGAGGCCAAAACCGTGTTCCCGAACCGCCCGCCATGATAATGCCAAACCACATGCCTCTGACTCCTCTCATAGCCTGTTTTATCGTTACATTGAACGGACAGGATTCATCCTCTCTTTTCGGTGGAACCCGACAGGAACCAAATCCTTAAAACGCACAGAACCAAGCTAAGAACACTTTATTGAAAATGGCGGTTTCCGGCAAGGTCTCCCGTTCTCCTGATCCGGCCCCGGTTAAGGATCACTGGATGGACCGCCGAAATCTTGACAGACAGGAGAGTGGTGTTATTATGACACCATAAGGCCAAGATTTCCTTGTCTCATCAATGGTTCGTGGGCAGATGAACCGGTCTTGTTTAAGTGTTTTCTTCATACTGGCCTTGATCGAACGGCTCCTGATTCGGGAAAAGGGCATTTTCCCGCCTATAAAAGTGATTTTCCGGATGTCCCCCCAGGATTGAAACAAGCGATAGCGCATACAAGAAAGAACGGGGACCATGGAACAAGGACCGGAGATCCTTGTTCTGTCAAAGGATCCCGAAGAATCTGCGCTGTCCACAAGCAAGGGCAATGCAGGTTTGCAGATGGAAAGAAGGGTGTTTCCTGTCAAGGAGGTGCTTTGATGATTCCCTGGTCTGTCGTCCTGGACAAAAGGGCTTTTGCCCATGGAGTCCTGAGGCTCTCGGATTATCTGATTTGTCCTGTCTGCCTGTCCAAGCGGACGCCGGAGGAATGGGCCGGTATTCGTTCGTTCGGCATGTGTGCTATTTGCGCCTATCAGAAACGTCGGGTCAACCCCTATTTGCTGGTCGGGTCCGTGAAGATGCCGGTCTTGCTCAGGACCGGGCTGGACCGGGTTTTTTCCGGAAAGCGCAAGCCGGATAGACCAGCGTGAGCTTTTCATATAGCCCCTTGAGGAGGGGTAAACTTAAGGTGGAAGGAGGAACGGGACATGGCGGGAATGGCGAACGGAAAAGAAGCGTGCTTCGATGTTTGGTCTGATCATGCCATGGAGGTGGATCATGATTCGTTTGAAAGGGCAGGACGCGGTCAATGAAGCTTTCTGGTTCCTGGGTGAAAGCCCCAATCTGCCGAAAGCCGCCTTTTTCCGGTTTGCGGCCGAGGGGGGAAAAAAGCAGATTGACCCCGAGGAAATCCAGAGACTCGTTTCTGGAAATCGGGCCCGTCCGGAAGAGTTTCTCTGCGAAGTGCCTTGTGTCTGGGACATGATTGAAGGATGTGAAGGTAGACAGTTTCAGGTGCCCTATCCCCCGCTTTCAATCTATCCGGGGACGGGACATGCCATTGTTCAGAACCGTTTTTTTGGCGCGGAAGTTTGTCCAGGAAGCCGATGGTTCGCTGTGATCCGGTCGGTATATGACAGTGCGGTCCGATGGGCGCGGGGAACGCCTGTGATCGAGCCCGAATATTCGGAAGACGAGTTCATGAATCGTCTTTTTCCCCGTGTTTTTCTTCGGACGGGCGCCTGGAGAAACGATCCGTTTCTCCAGAAAACGAGCCGGGAGATCGGCGAACATCTTCTTGAGATCTTCGGGTTGATGGGCGACCGTCCGAGTGAGAAGCCGGAGAAGCCTCAGCTCCGTCTTGGAAAGTCGGAAGAGCCGGGTGGTTGTGAGGATGGTCTCTTCTACGACCGGGTTCTGGAAATCATTCGCTTACAGTCCTGCCGGAAGCCTGAACAAACAATGATGTGAGACTCGTATGCGGGATGTGGCTTTCGGGTTGCCGGAGTCAGTGCTTCCGGTTGAGAACAGCTGTCAGGATGGATTCCCGGAGCGCCGGAGGCAGAATCGACAGGAAGCCCAGTCCCCAGGCCAGAGGCGTGGGGAACGAGATAACGGCTCGACTTCCGGATGCCTTCCTGAGGATCAATTTGGCGGCCTCTCCCGCTTCCATGACAAACGGCATCGGATAGGGGTTGTTCCTCGTCATTTCTGTCCGGATGAACCCCGGGTTGATGATTGTCAGGCGGATCCCAAACGGTTTGAGCTCGTACCGGAGGGAGCCACACCATGTGTTGATGGCCGATTTGGAGGCGCAATAACCTCCCGCTCCGGGAAGAGGAAGGAAGGACGCCAGGCTGGAGATGACAAGAATCGTTCCCTGGGCGGCATGTTTCAGTCCCGGGATAAATGGAAGAATGGTATTCCTGACACCATGATAATTGGTGTCCATGATTTCCTCGTCCTGTCGGCGATCCGGGTTGTCATCCAGCGCTCCACGGATCCCGGCGTTGGCAATGATGCAGTCAGGGGTACCTGCCCGCGTTTCAAAATCTCCGGCTGCCTCCTTCAGGAAAGCTCCCTCCCGGACATCTCCGGGATATAAATAAACTGTTGCGCCTTTTTCCCGAAGCGGTTCCGAAATTTCGAGAAGCCGGTTGTTTCTGCGTGCAACCAAACCCAGTGTTATTCCCGGAGCGGCCGCCTCTAACGCCAGCGCCTGTCCCAGCCCGGAGGAAGCTCCGGTGATAAAAAATCTTGCAAAACGGAGAGAAGGGCTGAAATCGTGTTGGGCGGAAAGTTTTTGATGAAGGGATGCTGCCATTTTATTTGACGCTTTCTCCATGGTAAGCTTGTTTCATTTCATGCCTGTTTGACAAATTTATCCAACCTTGGCAGGCAAGTATTTGCCTGCTGACGACCTGAAAGGCCCGTAATGCCTAGCCAACCTGATTTATCTTCCGTTTTCCGTCCGGAAACCGGACAAGCTGAAAAAAGCCCTCATTCCGGTTTTGTCGCATTGGTGGGACTTCCTAATTCGGGAAAATCGACGCTCATCAACGCCCTGATCGGCGAGAAGATTGCCGCAATTTCTCCTGTTGCACAAACGACACGGACATTGATTCAGGGAATTCTGACCGAACCCCGAGGACAAATTGTCTTCTATGATACGCCGGGGTTTCACCGGTTGTCCCACGCCTTTAATCATCTCATGGGCACGTTGGCAAAAGAAGCGCTCCTGACAGCAGATGTTGTCGTATGGGTCGTGAGCCTCGATCCGTTGCCGGGGCCGGCCGATGTCGAGAAGATGCGCCAGATTCTGCTTCCAACATTGGGAAGCAAGCCACTGGTTATTGCCGCAACCAAAATGGACCGTCCCAAGTCCCAGGGGATGATTCCCCGATTGCTGGAAATCGAACAATGGGGTTTCCCTGGGGAGATTGTGCCGGTTTCAGGATTGAAGGCCAGGAATCTGGATCGATTTGTCGATCTGATTTTTGATCTCTTGCCGCCCGGGGTTCCCGTTTTCGACAGCGATTGGTACACCAACCAGACTGTTCGTCAGCTGGCCCGGGAATTTATCCAGGAAAAGATTTTTCTTCAGCTCCGGGAAGAGGTGCCCCACCAGTCAGCAGTCTTGATTGAAGAGTTTGAAGAAGCTGTTTCTCCCGGAGATTTGACAAGGATTACCGGATCTATTTTTGTGGAGCGGCTCTCCCAGAAAGGAATCCTGATCGGCCAGGGAGGAGAAAGGATACGGGAGATCAGTCAGGCGGCCCGGCTGGACATTGAAAAGCTGGTGGGAGGAAAAGTCTTTTTACGGCTGGATGTCCGTGTGTCGGAAGGATGGAGGGAAAATCCGGGAAAGCTGAGGGAACTGGGTTATATTCCGGAAAACTGAGGAGAATGCTTGGAGCAGAGATCCCTGATTCTGCGGTCGGTCCGCTATCTCGAATCGGATCGCGTTGTCACTTTTTTCTCCCGGGATGAAGGGCTCATCACAGGATTTGCCCGTGGAGCCGCAGGAATGGCAAGCCGCTTCGGCGCATCGCTTGAACCGTTAACACTCTCCCTGATTATGGGAAGGCACCACCTGGAAGGCACCCTCTACCGGATACACAAGGCAGCGATCCTGGACACGTTTGTTCTCCTGAAATCAGACCTGGGCAGATTTTACTGGGCGGGCGCGTCTGTCCGCTTTCTTCTGGGGATGTTGCCCCCGAACTTGCCCGAACCTCTTGTCTTTGACCTTGCCGTCCGTTATCTGGAATCACTGGCGGATCCGGAGGATTCCCCCGCCTTGGCATGGGTGCGTTTTGCCACAAGGTCACTTGCGTTGATGGGCTACCAGATCCTCTCAGGTACGTGCAGCTTATGCCGGGAGACGCCATGGGACGACAGCTTCCGTTACCATCCGCAGGATGGACGGATGCTCTGCTCGGCCTGTCACGATTCACCGGAGATTCGGGCAGAGAGTTTTGTGACGGTTGACCGCTGGACGCTTGAATACCTGCATGAAATAGGACGGAATGGGGGGAAGGTTTTTTTAAATCGCCCGTTGGTTGAAAAGGGCATCAGCTTCCTGGATCACGTCCTGGCCTATCGGATGGACGGATGGAAGTCAATCGATTCGCTCCCGGTCACGTTTTCCTGAGCGTTATGTCAGAATTCAAAAAAGTGAATCCCGAACGATGTGATGAACATGATCAGTGGGCCCGACTGGGCGGGCTGATAAGCCCCAAAGGCCAAGGGCATGACCCCCAGACGTTCTTCGAGGAAGAACTCCTTCAGGCTGAACCCGCCTCCGACCTCTGCATAAGGTTCGATTTCCGGGTGGTTGGCCCCGTATGAGAACTCGAATCCAGGCCCGATTCCTCCGGTGAGGAAAAAAGTATTTTTCTTGCTTGTTCTGTAAATCACATGAGAGAAACCGAATGTGACGGGGACGACGGAAGCAATACCACTGGTATTGGGCTGAAAGGTGACGGTGTTGGGACCGGGGTTCGTTGAGGTCGGGAAGACCTGTATTCCGGCTGAAATCATCGCGTCCCAGTCGGGAAGGACTTCCCAGAGGGCGCGGATGTCCCCGCCGCCGCCAACGATTCCGGCATTCTGGAGCGGGGAGACGGGAGCAATCGTCAGGTCTCCAAGAAACTGCAGGTCCAGCGCTGATGCGGGATTGGGAGCGGAGAGGACCATGAAACAACAAAGGAGTAAGGAGACAAAAGGAAGACAGGCCGGAGATCGCTGGGGGCGGCAGGAAGCCAACCGGAGATCTGTTTCCGTGTGAATCGCCAAATTGGCTTTATTGTGGTGAAAGCGAAAATTCAATGGACCTCCGCCCGTGCATGACTGAATCTCAGCCGAACAGTTATGGGGATATGTTTCCATGCCCCTGGATCAATGCGCAAACAAAGTCCGGCAGCCTTAGCCTGATATGTGAGGAAGAACATCCGAATCTTTTTCTGCCGGGAGCCTCATGGCATGCAGGTAGCATTCTTCAAAGGCAATCTTTTTATTCTTGCGGTTCCTTTCCTAAAAGTCAAAGTAAACGCCCATGGACACATAGTGTTCCTTGTAAAAGAGCAGATCGCCCATATATGAGTACCCGTTGTAGAAATCAATCGCAGGGCGGATCTGAAGGTAAGATCCTGGCCGATGGAACAGGAGACCCAGCTGGAGATCTTCGTCCGGCGTGTATCCATTTATGCCGCGGGATTCGAGATTGAAAGCCAGATATCCCCTGGCGGAAAGGGAAGAAATTTCGGGTGAATAGGCTTCGATTCCTGCCAGAAAGGTGGTTGAATCCTCTGCAGTCGGATAGTAGTAGAGACCGAATACCCGGTATTCTGCTCCCCCGTATACCCGGATGTTCGGAGTGATATCCCATGAAGGAATAACCTGGAGGATTTCGTTTCCGAAGTCGGAGATCTTCGAGATATTCTCCAGTACGGTGTAGTTGTATCCTGTATGGGAGCTTTCATGGAAGAAAAAGATTCTTCCCGAGAAGGAGTTCCAGCGGAATGTAACCGGAACACCGATCACATAATCCGCATCCTCAAGATAGGTGGAGGAGCGGATGATTGAAAAAGTTGAAAAACTGGCTCCCATTACGCCGACCTGAACGGATTTGTTGATCCCTTCGGTGGGCGATTCCCATCGGGCGATACCGATATCCGCGCCGAAATTTCCGTTGAACTGGATAAAGGGCTGGTTCGACAGTGTCAGAAAATTAATGGATGTTGTTGGCTGACGTGGGTCTGCCAGCAAGGGGGTAAACGGATCCTGATTGGGAAGGAAGGTCAGCTTCCATGATCCTCCCCCCGAACCTCCGGTGGATGTCGGAGATGCCGGGAGATCCTGATCCAGGGTGACGTTATCCGGTGTCGGAGGAGCTGCAAGGCTATTTACCGGGTAACAGGCCACCATGAGGAAAATCCCCCACACAATCCGGGGGAAATATCGGAAGCCTTTGCCGGAAATAAAGTTGAGCCACCATTTTTGGACGGAAAAGTATTGCCTGCAGGATTCGTTCATCAGGGCCTGTTTTGTCTCCCGTAAAGAATGGGTGTTAGGATGATTCGATTGGATGGGCCGTTCATGGGAGCAGAAATCCTTTTGGGGTTGATCTGTTGTGGATGGTGAGGCATGATGCCGGGACGCTTGGAACAGAAACCAATCAGGCCCCGTGTGACGTTCAAAGAAATAATACTAGTGGAGGGTCCTGTGGATTGTCCACCGGACCCGGAAGGTACCCTTTTTTATTGGGTTTCGGGTTGCACCCAGGAGACAAGCGATGGAAATTGAGCTGACAGGATGCAATTGATGCACGCGAGACCCAGGGTAGTGCTGAAAAAGGGAGAAGACCGAAGGGTTCGTTCGGGGCATCTCTGGATCTTCAGTAATGAAGTCGATCGTGTGGAACCTTCGGGATCCCTGGAGCTGTCCGGTATTGTGGATGTATATAGTCATTCGGGCGCCTACCTCGGGACGGGCATTCATAACGCACATACACTTTTATCCGTTCGTCTCCTGAAGCATGGAAAATTCATGGATTTTAGGGAATATCTCGAAGAGCAGATATTGGAGTCCATCGGTCTTCCGATCCGGAAAAAATCCGAAGGCAATTCCGGATTCCGGCTCGTCCATTCCGAAGGGGACGGGTTGCCCGGGTTGGTTGTGGACGTTTTTTCCCACTGGCTTTCCGTCCAGTTCACCACAAGGGTGATGGAGGAATACAAAAACGTCATTCTGGAGATTCTCGACCGCCTCCTCACACCGAAAGGGGTCCGGATCGACAACGGTGTTTCTATCAGGCTTACCGAAGGTCTTCCCCTTTCTCCGGACGAATATCGGGGAGAAGTTCCGGACACTCTTCAGATACCGGTCGGGAATATGATGATGCGTTTCCCTTACCGTTCAGGCCAGAAGACGGGACTTTTTCTGGATCAGAAAGACAACGTGCTGGCCCTGTCACGTTTTTTTGGCGGACAGAAAGTCCTTGATGCTTTCTGCTACGTCGGGGGATGGTCTGCTGCTGCTGCACGGGCGGGGGCGACATCAGTATTCGGCGTGGACGAATCTGTCACAGCCATTGAATGTTACGAGGAAAATCTCTCCCCGTTTGCCCGGGAGATTTCGGTCGGGACCGCCCGGAGTGATTTTTTCGAATGGGCCTCATTGGCTGTGCGGCGCGGGGAACAGTTTGACGCGGTGATTTTGGATCCTCCCGCATTCATCAAGAGCCGGAAGAAGAAGGAAGAAGGACTGAAGGGATATTATACAGCCAATGAACTGGCCCTTGCCCTTTTGCGGCCAGGCGGAATGCTGGTTTCATGTTCCTGCTCCGCCCTTTTGGAATGGGATGACCTTTCCGGAATTCTCCGGGCTCTACTGCGCAAAAAGCGCAGACAGGGCCGTCTGGTTTATCAGGGACGGGCCTCGGCGGATCATCCGAGAGTCCTGGCGATGCCGGAACTGGACTATCTGAAATGTGTCGCGCTGATCGTTTGATCTTTATTCCGTGATGGTGATCGGGGGCTCAGGAAAGTTTGACCCTCGGTCAACTGACACAGTAGAATAACAAGATTGAAGATTTCGAAGACGGTTCGAACAGGAAAAAGCTCCCATTTCTATGGAAGGTTTTATGGAAAACACAGCAGCAACAGCTCTCCTTCACATCAGGAACCTCGCCATCATTGCCCATGTTGATCACGGAAAGACAACCCTTGTCGATAAGCTTCTCCAGCAAGGCAATGTTTTCAGAGCCAACGAGACGGTAGAAGAACGTGTCATGGACTCAAATCAGCTGGAGAAGGAACGGGGAATCACCATCCTGGCGAAAAATACCGCAGTCCACTATCTGGATTACAAGATCAATATCGTTGATACCCCCGGCCATGCGGATTTCTCCGGGGAGGTTGAGCGGATCCTGACGATGGTCGATGGAGTCCTTCTCGTTGTCGACGCTTTTGATGGTCCCATGCCACAGACCCGTTTTGTTCTGAACAAGGCTTTGTCCCTGGGTCTGAAGCCTATTGTCGTGCTCAACAAGATCGACCGTCATGATGCCCGTCCGGTGGAAGCGCTGAACGATGTTTTCAACCTCTTCATCGAGTTGGGGGCGACGGACGAACAGATGGAGTTTCCGGTGATCTATGCCTCCGCAAAAAAAGGGTTTGCGATGCGGAAACTCGAAGAGACGGGCGAAAACCTGATCCCACTCTTCGAAACCATCATCAGCCATATTCCTCCTCCTTCGGCCGATCTTTCTGGGCCTTTCCTCATGCAGGTGACCAGCCTTGAGTACGACTCCTATATCGGCCAGATGGCGCTGGGAAGGGTTGTTCGGGGAAAGGCAGCGGTTGGCGAGACCATTGGTCGGGTGGTGGAAGGAGAGCTGAAGGAAAAGGGGAAGATCAAGAAGTTACTTTCTTTCGAGGGGCTCAAGAAGGTTGAGGTACAGTCCGTCCAGGCAGGAGATATTGTCCTTCTCGCTGCATTTCCCGATCTTCGCATCGGGGAGATTCTTTCGGATATCAACACCATTGGCGAGCTTCCCCCTATCGAGATCGGTGAACCGACCATTTCGATGGAATTTCTGGTAAACAACTCCCCTTTTGCAGGTCAGGAAGGAAAGTTTGTCACCTCCCGGAACCTGAGAGACCGTCTTTACCGCGAAATCAAGTCCAACGTGGCCCTGCGTGTCGAAGAAACGGACAGCCCCGATTCCTTCAAGGTGTCCGGTCGGGGAGAGCTCCATCTTGGCATCCTGATCGAGACCATGCGGCGGGAAGGATACGAATTCCAGGTGTCCCGTCCCAAGGTTCTCTACAAGGGCGAAGGCGCTTCCCGACAGGAACCCTATGAATACCTGGTCATCGATGTCGCCGAAGAATATGTGGGGACGGTGATCGAAAAACTGGGACCGAGGAAAGGGGAGATGCTCAACATGGCTCCCCAGAAAGATGGCCACGTGCGTCTGGAGTTTCTGATTCCTGCCAGAGGACTTCTCGGTTACCGGAGCGAGTTCCTTTCCGACACCCGGGGAACCGGTCTTCTGACACACACGTTCCACGGATATGGAGAATTCAAGGGGGATATCCCCGGCCGGAACAATGGCGCGCTCATTTCAATGGAAACCGGGGAAACCGTGGCTTATGCGCTGGAGAATGTCCAGGAGCGGGGAGTCCTTTTTCTGGGCGCGGGCATCAGGGTCTATGAGGGGATGGTCATCGGAGCCCATTCAAGGCCGACGGATCTGGCGGTCAATCCCTGCAAGAAGAAACATCTGACAAACATCCGCTCATCAACGGCTGAAGATGCCATCACGCTGACGCCTCCCCGGCATCTGAGCCTGGAGCAGACGCTGGAGTTTCTCGAGGATGATGAGCTTCTGGAGGTCACTCCCGAGAACCTCCGGATCCGGAAAAAACTCCTGACCGAAAATGAACGAAAACGTTCCGGAAAAAAGTGAGGGGATGGGGATGACCTGTTCTAATCTGAAGCGAACAATATCAATGAACCTGGTATTCCTCTCGATTCTCTTTATGGGAATGGTGGGGCTGCCCGGGATAGGGGGAATGAACGTGGCAAATGCGGCTGAACCGGCAAAAACATCTCTTCCTCCGGGAGAGTATGCAGAATTTGACACATCAATGGGAACCATCGTCTGCCAGTTGTTTCCCCAGTCAGCTCCCCACACGGTGGAGAATTTTGTTGGCCTCGCCGATGGAACCAAAGAGTTTCTGGACCCCCAGTCCGGGAAGATGGTCAAGAGACCCTTTTTCGACGGCCTGATTTTTCACCGTGTTATCAAGAACTTCATGATCCAGGGCGGAGATCCGCTGGGAAATGGAACGGGAGGGCCGGGTTACCAGTTCAACGACGAGATCGACGCGACGCGGGATTTTTCCCATAAAGGTGTTCTGGCCATGGCCAATGCGGGGCCCAACACAAACGGTAGCCAGTTTTTTATTACGGTAGCCCCGGCACCCTGGCTGAACGGAAACTACTCTATATTTGGACAGGTTGTGTCGGGTCAATCGGTTGCGGACAAGATTTCTGAAGTTCCCTCCGACCGCCGTGATCGCCCCCAGACTCCCGTTGTGATCCAGCATGTCAAGATCTTTCGGGTGAATCCCTGAGCGAAGACCGCTGATGGAATCTGAGGAAAGCCCGGCGCCTGGCGAAAGACCACATTCAGGGAACGAAATGGAGGTTCTCTTTATGGGAACGGGCGCTTCGACAGGCGTTCCCATGATCGGGTGCGACTGTCCGGTCTGCCGGTCGGGAAATCCCAGGAATGAACGCACCCGATCCTCCATTCTCGTTCGCGCAAATGGCAAGAATATCCTGGTCGACACCTCTCCCGATCTCAGGATTCAGTCCCTGAAAAACCACATTTCCCGTATTGATGCTGTTGTTTTCACCCACCCTCATGCCGACCATATTCTGGGCATTGACGAACTCCGGACGTTCAACTTCTGGCAAAAAGAGGAAATACCGATTTATGCGGATCCGGAAACGCTGGGAACGATTATGCGCATGTTCCCATACGCTTTTTCAGAGGAAAATCGTGGAGGATTGACCCGCCCCCGATTGGCCCCCTGCGAAATTCTGGGGCCGACATTGATCCGGGATGTCCTGGTGACACCTTTTCCGGTTAAGCACGGTCCTGTATACAATCACGCGCTTCGTTTGGAGGGGCTTGTTTATCTGACGGATTGCAATGAGGTTCCGGAAGAGGGCATGGAGGTCATGAATGGGGTCGATACGTTGATTGTCGGAGCTGTATTCTATGAACCCCATGCATCGCATTTTGGGATCTGGCAAGCACTGGAGCTGGTCGAGCGGATCCGGCCCCGACAGACTTTTCTGACACACCTGTCTCACCGGATCGATTATGAGAAACTGAAAGCGGAACTTCCGCCAAACGTATATGCGGCGTTTGACGGGTTGACCGTCTGTGTTCCCCGGTCGGATGTTTCCCTGGCTTCCTAGCGTAGTAATTCATAAATAATATGATATAAAGGTCTCCAGGAAAGGAGGCCATGAGGCGTACCCGAACCGTTGTTCACCTGATCCTTACCCAATCCGAGGAAAAGACCCTGAAGATGTGGGCGGGAGCCGGAAAGACCGAACAGAGAATGGCCCAGCGGGCGAAAGTGATTCTCCTGTCGGTCGAAGGTCTCTCGCTTCCGGAGATCAGCCGGAAGACCGGACTGTCGACCCAGAATGCGAGCAAATGGCGAATCCGGTTCATGACGTCGAGACTGGAAGGGCTCAGGGATGCGTCCCGCTCGGGAAAACCTCCGGTGATTCCGGCCGGAAAACGGCTGGACGTACTGGAAGGCGCGCGCAAACCCCACCGGGACGCATACTGGTGCGGGAGAAGTCCGGACCCGGAGTTCGAGGAAAAACAGGCGGCCATTTTGGGACTCTACCTGAACCCGCCAGAGAACGCCCTGGTCCTCTCGGTCGACGAGAAGACCCAGATCCAGGCGCTGGATCGGACGCAACCGGCCCTTCCCCTGCGCATGGGAAAGGCGAGGAGACGCACCGCCACCTGCAAGAGGAAGGGAACCACCTGTCTTCTGGCGGCCCTGTCGGTCCAT